>Ga0247817_10000276_pt1 | contig 31301 bp, 19 predicted proteins | sample UWRJL212509R1_FD_178010 | JGI IMG/M metagenome (GOLD analysis project Ga0247817, IMG submission 178010) | Plant litter microbial communities from Arlington Agricultural Research Station in Wisconsin, United States - UWRJ-L212-509R-1 | ecosystem: Environmental > Terrestrial > Plant litter >...
AGCAAACCAAAAAGTAATTGTAAAAGATACTCAAAAGCCAACAATTAGTTGTCCGGCAACTGTAATAGTTTCTGCTGATTCTAATTCATGTACAGGATTAGGAGTGACTTTAGGAACTCCAACAACATCAGATAATTGTGGATCAGTAACAGTAACCAACGACGCACCGTCAGTTTTCCCAATCGGAAATACAATTGTGACGTGGACAGTAAAAGATGTAGCAGGAAATATAGAAACTTGTACTCAGACAATACAAGTAGTCGGTCCGATTATAGCAAATGAAGATAAAGTAGGTTCATTTAATGGATATGAAGGTGGAATTGCTATTGCTGACGTTTTAGCAAATGATTTGCTTAATTGTTCAGCTGTAGTTAGAGGTGAGATTGCTTTAACTTTAGATTCTACACTACCTTCAGTTTTAACTTTTGATACGACAACCGGAGCAGTTACTGTTAAATCAAATACACCAGTTGGAACATATTCATTTGATTATAAAATTTGTGAAGTTTCAAATTCTTCAAATTGTAACATAACAACTGTAGAAATAAAAGTTGTAGCTCCATCTATCCTTGCAGTAAAAGAAAACCTGGGACCAATAAACGGAACCATTGGCGGAACAACAACCTCGCTTATTGCTTCGGATAAATTAAATGGAGTTCAGGCAGTTATCGGATCAAATCCGGGAGAAGTGACCTTGACGGGAACGGCTCCGGCAGGACTTACTGTTAATACAGACGGAACCGTAACGGTAAATGCAGGAGTAAAAGCAGGAAGCTACGATGTAGAATATACCATCTGCGATAATAATAATCCCGGAACCAATTGTTCAACAGCAACGTCAACAGTTGTTGTAACAGCAGCAGATTTAGTTGCCAATTTAGATTCGGCAGGATCGGTAGTGGGAGGAAATACTTCTCAAATCCTTATCAATGTTTTTGATAATGATACCAAAAATGGAACAAAATTAAATCCATCGGATGTAAAACTGACTTCTGGCACAGATCCAAAAGTATACCTGACAATTGATGCCAACGGAAATTCAGTTTTAGGGGCGAACGCTCCGGCAGGAAATTATGAATTAACGTATGAAATCTGCGAAGTTTTAAACCCAGGAAATTGCAGTACCAATAAAGTACAAGTTACGGTAACAGCTCCAGCAATCCTTGCAGTAAAAGAAACTTTGGGTCCAATTAACGGTACAATCGGCGGGAAAACAACCTCGCTTATTGCATCAGATAAATTAAATGGAGTTCAGGCAGTAATCGGATCAGCTCCGGGAGAAGTGACCTTGACGGGAACGGCTCCGGCAGGACTTACAATAAACACTACAGACGGAACTGTAACGGTAAGTGCGGGAGTAAAAGCGGGAAGTTATGATGTGGAATACACAATCTGCGATAATAATAATCCTGGAACCAATTGTTCAACAGCAATGTCAACAGTTGTTGTAACAGCTGCAGATTTAGTTGCCAATCTTGATTCGGCAGAATCGGTAGTAGGCGGAAATACATCTCAAACGCTTGTCAATGTTTTTGATAATGATACTAAAAACGGAACAAAATTAAATCCATCGGATGTAAAACTAACACCGGGAACAGATCCAAAAGGATACCTGACAATCGATGCCAACGGAAATGCAGTTTTAGGGGCCAATGCACCGGCAGGAAATTATGAATTAACGTATGAAATCTGTGAAGTTTTAAATCCAGGAAATTGCAGTACCAATAAAGTACAAGTTACGGTAACAGCTCCAGGAATCCTTGCAGTAAAAGAAACTTTGGGTCCAATTAACGGTACAATCGGCGGAAAAACAACCTCGCTTATTGCATCAGATAAATTAAATGGAGTTCAGGCAGTAATCGGATCAAATCCGGGAGAAGTTACTCTAACAGGAACGGCTCCGGCAGGACTTACAATAAACACTACAGACGGAACTGTAACGGTAAGTGCAGGCGTAAAAGCAGGAAGTTATGATGTAGAATATACGATCTGCGATAATAATAATCGTGGAACAAATTGTTCAACAGCAATGTCAACAGTTGTTGTAACAGCTGCAGATTTAGTAGCTAATTTAGATTCTGTTGGATCAGCAGTGGGAGGAAGTACTTCTCAAACCCTTATCAATGTTTTTGATAATGATACCAAAAACGGAACAAAACTAAATCCATCGGATGTAAAACTGACTTCTGGAACAGATCCAAAAGGCTACTTAACAATCGATGCCAACGGAAATGCAGTTTTAGGGGCCAATACACCTGCAGGAAATTATGAATTAACGTATGAAATCTGTGAAGTTTTAAATCCAGGAAATTGCAGTACCAATAAAGTACAAGTTACGGTAACAGCACCGGCAATCCTTGCAGTAAAAGAAACTTTGGGTCCAATAAACGGAACCATTGGCGGAACCACAACCTCGCTTATTGCTTCGGATAAATTAAACGGAGTTCAGGCAGTAATTGGATCAAATCCGGGAGAAGTTACCTTAACAGGAACGGCTCCGGCAGGACTTACAATAAACACTACAGACGGAACTGTAACGGTAAGTGCAGGCGTAAAAGCAGGAAGCTACAATATAGAATATACCATCTGTGATAATAATAATCCTGGAACAAATTGTTCAACAGCAACTTCAACAGTTGTTGTAACAGCTGCAGATTTAGTTGCCAATTTAGATTCGGCAGGATCAGTAGTGGGAGGAAATACATCTCAAACGCTAATCAATGTTTTTGATAATGATACCAAAAACGGAGTAAAACTAAATCCATCGGATGTAAAACTAACACCGGGAACAGATCCAAAAGGATACCTGACAATCGATGCGAATGGAAATGCAGTTTTAGGCGCTAATGCTCCTGCAGGAAATTATGAATTAACGTATGAAATCTGCGAAGTTTTAAACCCAACCAACTGTGCTACAAATAAAGTAGAAGTTACGGTAACAGCACCGGCAATCCTTGCAGTAAAAGAAACTTTGGGACCAATTAACGGTACAATCGGCGGAACCACAACCTCGCTTATTGCATCAGATAAATTAAATGGAGTTCAGGCAGTTATCGGATCAAATCCGGGAGAAGTTACCTTAACAGGAACGGCTCCGGCAGGACTTACAATAAACACTACAGACGGAACTGTAACGGTAAGTGCAGGCGTAAAAGCAGGAAGCTACGATGTAGAATATACCATCTGCGATAATAATAATGCAGGAAACTGTTCAACAGCAACGTCAACAGTTGTTGTAACAGCAGCAGATTTAGTAGCCAATTTAGATTCAGCAGGATCGGTAGTGGGCGGAAATACATCTCAAACGCTTGTCAATGTTTTTGAGAATGATACTAAAAACGGAGTAAAACTAAATCCATCGGATGTAAAACTAACACCGGGAACAGATCCAAAAGGCTACCTGACAATCGATGCCAACGGAAATGCAGTTTTAGGGGCCAATGCACCGGCAGGAAATTATGAATTAACGTATGAAATCTGTGAAGTTTTAAATCCAGCCAACTGCAGTTCAAATAAGATAGAAGTTACGGTAAAACCATCAGTTTTACAAGCAAATGACGATAATGCAGGAACTTTAGATAGTAGTAAAGGACAAAGCTCAACAGCAAGCATATTTGATAATGATACTTTAAACGGATCAAAGGTCAATCCTGCAGATCTTGTTTTAACGACTCTTATTCCAAATCCTAATTTGATTTTAAAAGCAGACGGTACAGTCGAAGTAAAACCGGGAACACCAACAGGTAATTACGAATTAACGTATCAAATCTGTGAAGCTTTAAACGGATCAAATTGTAGTCAGGCAGTTGTGAAAATCTCGGTAGTAAATAATCCGCCAATCACACCACTGATACAACTTATTATTAATAATGATGGAGTGGTCAGCGTTGACGGAATAAATGGTGCTCTTGAGTTTATCAATGTTTTGGATAATGATTTAATAAAAGGATTGCCAGTTAATCCTTTAGAGATTGTACTTTCAAATACACCAAGTCCATATTTTGAATTCAATTCAGACGGAACTGTAAATGTGAAGCCAAATACACCTGGCGGAAGTTATTCATTAACCTATCAGGTTTGCGAAAAGTCGAATCCAAACAATTGTGCTTCAGCAATATTGAGCGTTTTTGTAGAAGTACCTTCTATTGCAATCATAAAAACAGCAGTATTTAATGATGAAAACGGCAGCGGATTTGCCAATGCAGGAGAAACGATTACTTATAAATTTAAAGTAACCAATACCGGTAATGTTCCATTAACTGGCGTTATGATTTCAGATCCATTGCCAGGCGTGGTAGTTTCAGGGCAAGCAATTAATTTAAATGTAAACGAATCCGACGAACATAATTTTACGGCTACTTACAAAATTACACAAAGCGATATCAATAAAGGAAGTGTAAGTAATCAGGCAAGTGTTCAGGCAAGAAGTGCAAAAGGAGTTCTTGTTGAGGATTTATCAGATGATGAAAACGAAACGGGAGATAAGCCTACAGTTCTGGCCTTAAATGGTTGCGAAATAAAAGTCTTTAATGCATTTTCTCCAAACGGAGATGATATAAATAGTAGATTTTATATCAGAGGTTTAGAATGTTATCCTGACAATACGGTAGAAATTTATAATCGTTGGGGAATTTTAGTGTATAATATTGACAAATATAACAATGACGATCGTGCTTTTAAAGGTTTCTCTGAAGGACGTACAACCATAAAACAATCAGAAGGATTGCCAGTAGGAACGTATTTCTATATTCTGAAATACAAAGACAGCGGCTCAAATCCGCATGAACTTTCAGGTTATTTATATATCAACAAATAAAAAAAATATGAGCGGTTTGGTGGAAAACTGAACTGCTTTTAAAAAGCCTTCTTAAATGAAAAAGATAATTTTAATTTTCATGTTTTTCACGGTTGTGTGTTCGGCGCAGCAAGATTCTCAGTATACACAATATATGTACAATACCATTGCGATAAATCCTGCATATGCAGGTTCTCGCGGAGCTTTAAGTGTTTTTGGGCTATATCGTACACAATGGGTAGGACTCGACGGAGCTCCTGAAACCAGTACTTTCTCAATAAATACACCTTTAAATAATAGCAATTTAGGATTAGGAGTTTCTTTAGTAAACGATAAAATTGGACCAACAAACGAAAATACTTTATCAGCAGATTTGTCATACACAGTTCCAACATCTGAAACCTATAAACTTTCTTTTGGGATAAAAGCCACAGCGAATCTTTTTAATTTAGATATGAATAAATTAACTCCCGAAACTCAGGGTGATCCGCAATTTCAGGATTTAAACAATAAAATCACACCCAATATAGGAGCAGGTGTTTATTGGCATTCAGATAAAGCATATTTAGGATTATCCGTACCTAATTTTATCGAAACAAGCAGATACGATGATAATGATACTGCAATATTTAAAGATAAAATAAACTACTATTTTATGGCAGGTTACGTCTTTAATTTAGACCATTTAGAGTACATAAAATTCAAACCCGCTCTATTAACAAAAATGGTTCAGGGCGCTCCTTTGCAGGTTGATGTTTCGGGTAACTTTATGTTCAATGATAAATTTGTAGTGGGTCTTGCATATAGATGGAGTGCATCACTAAGCGCTATGGCGGGATTTCAGGTAACAGATGGCTTATATATAGGATATGGTTATGATCATGAAACAACAAATTTAAGAAAGTACAATTCTGGATCGCACGAAATCTTCCTTCGTTTTGAATTCTTTAATAATTATAATAAAATGATATCTCCAAGATTCTTCTAATAATACTACTATGAGAATTAAAAATTTAAGTTTTACTATTTTTTTTCTAAGTTTTTTTTGCCAGATAAATGCGCAAACATCTAAGACAATAGATGCTGATAAAAAGTACAATGAGTATGCTTATGCAGATGCTATAAAAGCATATGAAATTGTTGCCAACAAAGGTTATAAAGACGAAAAAATGTTTCAGCGTCTGGGTAATTCCTATTATTTTAATTCAGAATTCGTACAAGCTTTACACTGGTACGATCAGTTATTTAGCATGAATGAGCAGCAAGAACCGGAGTACTTGTACAGATATGCACAATGTTTAAAATCAGCAGGAAACTATTCTAAGTCAGATTCGATTTTAGAAAAGTTCAATCAAAAAACAAACACTGATCAAAGAGGTGTTTTATTTGAAATGAACAAAAATTATTTAGAAGAAATAAAGTTTAATTCCGGAAGATACGAAATTGCAGATGCCGGAGTTAATTCTAATTTTTCAGATTACGGAAGTACTTTCTTATACAATAAATTAGTTTTTACATCAGCCAGAGATACAGGAGCAGTAGTAAAGAAAAACTTTAAATGGACCAATAAATCCTTTACTAATTTATATACTGCCGAATTAATGTCGGATGGAAGTGTTGGAATTCCCAAACTTTTTCAGAAAAAAGTAAATACTAAATTCAACGAGTCAACTCCTGTTTTTACAAAAGACGGAAGAACAATGTATTTTACCCGAAACAATTTTTTAAACGGAAAAAGAGGGGCAAACGAAAAGGAAATTACGTTATTAAAACTATATAAAGCCAGTTTAATTCAGGGTGAATGGATAAATATCGAAGAACTTTCTTTTAATAGTGATCAATACAGTGTGGCACATCCTGCTTTAAGCAGCGATGATAAAACCTTATATTTTACGTCAGATATGCCGGGAACATTAGGGCAATCTGATTTGTTTAAGGTAGGTGTAAATGAGGATGGAACCTTTGGTAAACCAGAAAATTTAGGTGCTTCAATTAATACAGAAGGACGAGAAACTTTTCCTTTTATCTCTGAGGATAATGAACTTTATTTTGCCAGCGACGGACGACCGGGTTTAGGCGGACTTGACGTTTTTGTTTCGAAAATAAATAAAGACGGTTCTTATGATGAAGTACAAAACTTAGGAGAGCCAATAAATAGTAAACAGGATGATTTTGCTTTTATAATTAATAGCAAAAACAGAAATGGTTTCTTTTCTTCGAATAGAGAAGGCGGACACGGATTTGATGATATTTATCGTTTTACCGAAACCCGAAGACTTATTTGTGAGCAGGAATTATCAGGTACAATTACTGATGCAGAAACAAATGAAACTCTTTCAAACGTAAACTTAATTTTATTTGATGAAGCTGGTAAATCTGCCGTTGAAGCAAAATCTAATGCTAACGGAAATTATATTTTTTCGAATGTAAAATGCGGAAAAAAATACTTTATAAAAACATCCAAAGAAGATTATTTGTTTAAAGAAGTTTCTGTGACACTGAAAAAAGCAACAGGTTCAGTTTCTTTGCCAATAGCTTTAGAAAAGAAACCAAAACCTATAATTGCAATTCCGGTTGTAATAAAAGCAACAAATTCTATTAAAGCAGTTAAGGTTAATATTACAGTTGGAACCGATTTAGGAAAATTATTAAAAATCCCGATGAACTTTTTTGATTTAGGAAAAGCAACAATCAAAAAAACATCTGAGCCTCAATTACAGAAAATTGTGGATATGCTAAAACAATATCCAACAATAAAATTAGATATTCGTTCGCATACAGATAGTCGTTCATCGACCGAAAGTAATCAGATTTTATCAGACAAAAGAGCAGAATCAACGAAGAATTGGCTGATACAAAAAGGAATTGATGCAAGCCGATTAACAGCGAAAGGATACGGAGAAACACAATTAGTAAATAAATGTGCCGATGGCGTGAAATGTTCTGAAGCACAACATCAGCAAAACAGACGCAGTGAATTTATTGTTACTAATATGTAACATACCAATAAAAAAGTAAAAAGGACTTTTCTAAAACTAGAAAAGTCCTTTTTTGTTTAGAATAAATCTGTAATGATTAAAAAACATTGCGTTTTTCTTAAAAAAGTATTAAAATTCATTCATTTTTTTAAGTTAAAATACACCTAAAAGAGAATTTAGCTTATTATGTTTAAAATGAATGTGTTAAGTTCTAAAAAAACGTTTTCGCTGTTGTATATATTCATTTTTTTCTAACTTTATAGATCTAAAATTTTTCAGATATGACTGTAAATCAAATACTAAACGCAAAAGGGAAAAATGTTTATTCAGTTCTTTCAACAACAACGGTTTATGAAGCCTTAAAAGTGATGGGAGACAAAAACATAGGTGCAATCCTTGTTATCGATGATAACGATTTAAAAGGAATATTGTCTGAAAGGGATTATGCTCGAAAAATTGTATTGAAAGATAAGTCATCAAAAGAGACTTTTGTTCATGAAATTATGGAAAGCAACGTTTTTTCGGTAAAACTTTCGGATAATTTAGAAAATTGTATGGAACTAATGAGTACGAAAAGAATCAGGCATTTACCAGTTTTGGAAGATGGGATTGTAGTAGGAATAGTTTCTATAAGTGATGTTGTAAAAGCAATTATTGAAATTCAAAAAGATACCATAAATCATTTAAACTCCTATATTTCTCAGTAACGGAAATTCAAAAAACGAGCTTTATCAAATAGTCCAAACAATAGTGGACTATTTTTTTGGTTGATCTAAACGTTATTTTAAGAAAAGAAAACTTTAAAAATACGCCATTTTAAACCAAGACTTATATCTTTGTAAGCTAGAATAAAAGCTAAAATAAATGAACAAAGAGAGTAAAAGAAGAGAAGCGTTACTGTATCACTCAGAACCAACTCCAGGAAAAATTCAGGTAGTTCCAACAAAAAAATACGCAACCCAAAGAGACTTGTCTTTGGCTTATTCGCCGGGAGTTGCAGAACCATGTTTAGAAATTGCAGCAAACGTAGACGATGTTTACAAATATACAGCAAAAGGAAATTTAGTTGCCGTTATCTCAAACGGTACAGCTGTTTTAGGACTTGGGGATATTGGCCCAGAAGCTTCTAAACCAGTAATGGAAGGAAAAGGATTGTTGTTTAAAATATTTTCTGATATCGACGTTTTTGATATTGAAATCGGAACAAAAGATATCGAAGAATTTATTCAGACCGTAAAAAATATTGCTCCAACTTTTGGAGGAATTAATCTTGAAGATATCAAAGCACCAGAATCTTTCGAAATCGAAAGAAGATTGGTAGAAGAATTGGATATTCCTGTAATGCATGATGATCAGCACGGTACAGCAATTATCTCCTCGGCAGCTTTAATCAATGCACTTGAATTAGCAGGAAAAAAAGCCGAAGACGTAAAAATGGTAGTTTCCGGAGCAGGTTCGGCAGCGATCGCTTGTACAGATTTATATGTATTGCTAGGCGTAAAAGTCGAAAATATACAAATGTTTAATAGTAAAGGACTTTTAACAAAAGACAATCCTTCATTATCAGAACTTCAATTAAAATACGCAGTTGACGGAGCAAAAATTGAATTAGCAGAAGCTGTAAAAGGTGCAGATGTTTTCATCGGATTATCTTCAGGAGATATTTTGTCGCCTGAAATGTTATTGTCAATGAAAGACAATCCAATTGTTTTTGCAATGGCAAATCCAAATCCGGAAATCGATTATAACTTAGCCACAGAAACTCGTAAAGATGTTATTATGGCTACAGGGCGTTCAGATTTTCCTAATCAGGTAAATAACGTTTTAGGTTTTCCATATATCTTTAGAGGAGCATTGGATGTTAGAGCTACTAAAATTAACGAAGCCATGAAAATGGCAGCGGTAAAAGCATTAGCGATATTAGCAAAAGAACCAGTTCCAGAGCAGGTAAATGTGGCATATGGCGCGACAAAATTAGGTTTTGGTAGAGATTATATTATCCCTAAACCATTTGATCCACGATTGATTACGATAGTGGCACCTGCTGTTGCAAAAGCAGCTATGGATTCAGGAGTGGCTAAGAACCCTATTACAGACTGGGCAGCTTATGAAGAAGTGCTTCGCGAACGTATGGGGAATGATAATAAAATGGTTCGTTTGATTACCAACCGTGCTAAAATGGATCCTAAACGAATTGTTTTTGCTGAAGCAGATCAATTAAATGTATTAAAAGCAGCTCAGATTGTTTATGAGGACGGAATTGGTTTTCCAATTTTATTAGGAAATAAAGAAGTAATATTAGAGCTTAAAGCAGAATTAGGTTTTGATGCTGAATTAGAGATTATTGATCCTAAAACAAACGAAGAAGAAGCAAGACGAAACAAATTTGCAAATTCATATTGGGAAACAAGAGAAAGAAGAGGTGTTTCACTACTTGACTCTCAGAAATTTATGCGCGAAAGAAACTATTTTGCAGCAATGATGGTAAATGAAGGTGAAGCAGATGCGTTGGTAACAGGTCATACAAGAAGTTATCCAAGTGTGGTAAAACCAATGTTGCAGTTAATAGGAAAAGCGCCTGGAGCTTCACTTGTGGCAACCGCAAATATGATGTTGACTGCTCGTGGTCCTATGTTTTTATCAGATACAGCAATTAACATAAATCCATCAGCAGAAGATTTAATTAATATTGCGATTATGACGGCCAAAACAGCTAAAATGTTTGGAGTTGAACCGGTTATTGCAATGGTTTCATTCTCAAACTTTGGTTCTTCACCAAGTCAAAGTGCTTCAAAAGTGCGAGAAGCAGTAGCTTATTTGCATAAAAATCATCCGGATTTGATCGTTGATGGAGAAATTCAGGCAGATTTTGCATTAAATCAGGAAATGCTGGCAGAAAAATTTCCTTTCTCTAAATTAGCAGGTAAAAAAGTAAACACTTTGATTTTTCCTAATTTAGAATCGGCTAATATTACCTATAAATTGCTGAAAGAGTTGAATAAAGTAAACTCAATTGGACCAATTATGATGGGAATGGGCAAACCAGTCCACATTTTTCAATTAGGAGCAAGTGTCGAAGAAATGGTAAATATGGCAGCAATAGCGGTGATTGACGCTCAGGAAAAAGAAAATAAAAAAAATAAATTAGCGAAATAGTATAAAAAATAAGGATCGAATAATATTGTCGTATTTTTATTGCATTTTTATTATATTTGACCCTAATAAATTATACTATGATAGCACATTTACAGGGGAAATTAGTGGAGAAAAATCCTACCGAGGTCGTAATTGATTGTGGAGGTGTTGGGTATCAGGTTAATATATCCTTACATACCTTTTCATTAATTCCTAATGTAGAAAATATAAAACTGTATACGCATCTTCAAATTAAAGAAGATGCGCATACTTTATTTGGTTTTGTAGAGAAATCGGAGAGAGAAATATTCAGAATGTTATTGTCTGTTTCCGGAATAGGAGCCAACATTGCAAGAACAATGTTATCCTCAATTGAGCCAAGGCAAATTATTAACGCAATCGCCTCTGGAGATGTTGTTACAATACAGTCAATAAAAGGTATTGGAAACAAAACAGCACAAAGAGTTATCCTTGATTTAAAGGAAAAAGTGTTAAAGTTGTATGATTTAGATGAAGTTTCAGTGGTTCAAAACAATACAAATCGAGATGAAGCGTTATCTGCTTTGGAAGTTTTAGGATTTGTTAGAAAAACTTCAGAAAAAGTAGTAGAGAAAATTGTAAAAGAAGACCCGGAAGCTACTGTAGAGACAATCATTAAGAGAGCTTTAAAAAGCCTTTAAATTCAATTTATATAAACGAATTGTATGCGTAAAATTTGTATTTTTTTACTGTTTTTGTCTTGCTGTAATGTTTTGCGTGCGCAAGTAAATCCAGCGGTTAAAGATACAACGAAAACTCAATTCTCTGTTGGTAAAATCGAACTGCAAGATCCACCAAGTGTAATCTCAGCCTATAAATACGATCCAATTACTGATCGCTATATTTATACCAACTCAGTTGATGGCTTTTCAATCAATTACCCTATTATATTAACTCCAAAGGAATACGAAGACTTGGTTCTTAAAGAATCCAGAAGAGATTACTTTAGAAAAAAAGCAGATGCAATTGATGGCAAAAAGGCCGGAAGTGAAGCTGCGAAAAAAGATCTATTACCTCGATATTACATTAATTCCAGTCTTTTTGAAAGCGTTTTTGGTAGCAATACAATCGATGTAAAGCCCACAGGATCAGTAGAAATGGATTTGGGTGTTCGATACACCAAACAAGATAATCCTTCTTTTTCTCCAAGAAACAGATCAAGTCTTACTTTTGATTTTGATCAGAGAATCAGCATGAGCTTAATGGGGAAAGTAGGAACCAGATTAGAGGTAAATGCCAATTATGATACTCAGTCTACATTTGCTTTTCAAAACTTGTTTAAACTGGCTTATACACCCGATGAAGATGATATTATTCAAAAAGTAGAAGTAGGTAACGTGAGTATGCCATTAAATAGCACACTGATTCGTGGCGCCCAAAGTTTGTTTGGGGTTAAGACACAGCTGCAATTTGGTAAGACAACCGTAACGGGTGTTTTCTCAGAACAGAAGTCACAAACAAAGAGTATAGTTGCAGAAGGTGGCGGAACAGTGCAAAACTTCGATTTATATGCTTTGGACTACGATAATGACAGGCACTTTTTCTTATCACAATATTTTAGAAACAAATACGACGCTTCTTTACTAAAATATCCATTTATCGACAGCCGTGTCCAGATTACAAGAATAGAGGTTTGGGTGACCAATAAACAAAACAGAGTAAGTACCAATAACAATAACTTAAGAAATATTATAGCACTTCAGGATTTAGGTGAAGGGCAAATGACGGGTATTCCTGATAATGAAATTGTTGTAGTAACTCCTACAACGGGCTTTTTTAATAATCCTATAGATTCACCAACAGATAATAGAAATAACAAATACGATCCGGCGACAATTGGTCAGCCAGGTGCTTTTTTAAATTCGAATATTAGAGAAATTGTAACAGCAAAATCCGGATTCAATAACGCTAATACAAGTGAAGCTACAGATTATTCTGTACTTGAAAATGCCAGAAAGTTAACAACAAACGAATTTACTTTTAATGCACAATTAGGATACATCTCTTTGCAACAACGTCTTGCAAATGATGAAATCCTTGCTGTAGCCTTCGAATATACAATAGGAGGAAAAGTGTATCAGGTTGGAGAATTTGGTAGTGATGGAGTTGACGGAACTGTAGTAACAGGAAACAACAATGCAAATCAGGCCATTATTACACAAAGTTTGGTTTTAAAAATGCTGAAAAGTAATTTGACAAATGTTCAAAATCCGGTTTGGAACCTGATGATGAAAAACGTGTATCAAATTCCACAGGCTTACCAAATCAAACAAGATGATTTTAGATTAAACATACTTTATACAGATCCTTCTCCAATAAATTATATAACGCCTGTTCAGGGAAGTACTTTTCCAACCAACCCAACAGCAGATAACAAAGTCGATCAGACACCTTTGTTAAATGTATTTAATTTAGACCGATTAAACTATAATAACGATCCGCAAACTGGCGGAGATGGTTTCTTTGATTATATACCTGGAGTAACAGTAGACGTGCAAAACGGACGAATTATTTTTACCACCAAAGAGCCATTTGGAGAACTTATATTTAAAAAATTGCAAAACGCAGGATCTGGCGAAAGTTATAATGATCCTACTACATACAACGCAAATCAACAGAAATACGTGTTTAGAAACATGTATAAAAACACACAATCCGGAGCTTTACAGGACAGTGATAAAAATAAATTCCTTTTAAGAGGAAAATACAAATCATCAGGAAGCAATGGTATTCCAATTGGTGCGTTTAACGTTCCTCAGGGTTCTGTTGTCGTAATGGCTGCAGGAAGAAGATTGGTGGAAGGTATAGATTACAGTGTGGATTATCAATTGGGCCGCGTTCAGATATTAGACCCCTCCCTTCAGGCATCTAATACGCCAATTGAAGTATCGCTAGAAAACAATTCGATCTTTGGGCAACAAACCAGAAGATTTATGGGATTCAATGTCGAACATAAAATTTCTGAGAATTTTGTTATCGGGGGAACCTATTTAAAAATGACAGAAAGACCATTTACTCAAAAATCGAGTTATGGACAGGAATCTGTAAACAATACCATTTTTGGATTTAATGGAAATTATTCTACTGAAGTTCCTTTTTTAACCCGATTAGTAAATAAATTACCAAACATTGATACTGATGTTCCATCGAATCTTTCGATACGAGGAGAAGTAGCTTTTTTAAGACCCGATGCACCAAAAGCAAGTGATTTTGAAGGAGAAGCAACAATTTATGTAGATGATTTCGAAGGCTCACAATCTACAATCGATATGCGTTCTGCATATGCCTGGAGTTTAGCTTCGACCCCTTTTGTAAATTCTATAAACGACAATACCTTCAATGCAAGTTCTAGCGCTTTAGATTACGGTTTTAAACGTGCAAAATTATCATGGTATACCATTGATCCTATTTTTTATTCCTCAAAACCATCTGGTATCTCAAATGATGATTTGTCATTAAATACAACAAGACGTGTTTACAGCAGAGAATTGTATCCAAATACAGATATTGCTCAGGGACAAATTCAGGTAATCAATACACTTGACTTAACGTATTATCCATCTGATAGAGGACCTTACAATAACAACCCAAATTTTGGTACAAGCCCTGCAAGTTCAAATTTTGGAGGAATTATGCGAGCTTTAAATTCAACGAATTTTGAACAAGGAAATGTCGAGTATATTCAGTTTTGGGTTTTAGATCCATATGTTGGAAATGCAGAAGCACCAGCTAGTAATTCAGGAAAAATCTATTTTAACTTAGGTGAAATTTCTGAAGATGTACTAAAAGACGGAAGAAAACAATATGAGAATGGTTTAGGTCCAGGTCAGATTATGGTAAATCCACGACCACTCTGGGGAGATGTTCCTGCATCACAATCATTAATTTATGCGTTTGATACCAATGCTGAAAATCGTAGAAATCAGGATATTGGATTAGATGGTTTGCCAAGTTCAAGAGAGGGAGAGGTTTACACCAATTATGCAGGAGAAGCAGATCCGGCGGCAGATGATTATACCTATTACTTAAATACTGAAGGAGGAGTTCTTGAGCGTTATAAAAATTATAATGGCACCGAAGGTAATTCAGCAGTAAGTATAGACGATCCAAATAGAGGGGCAACAACGTTGCCTGATGTTGAGGATATTAATCGTGATAATACAATGAGCACGATCAATGCGTATTACGAATATAGTATCGATTTGAAACCCGGAATGCAAGTGGGACAAAATTATATTACAGATATTCGTGATGTAAGTAATGTCGAATTGCCAAACGGATCAACAACAACAGCAAGATGGATTCAGTTTAAAATTCCGGTTGCTCAGCCACAAAATACAATTGGTAATATTACAGATTTCAGGTCTATTCGATTCATGCGTATGTTTATGACTGGTTTTAGCAGCCAGATGACGGTTCGTTTTGGAGCTTTAGATTTAGTAAGAGGTGAGTGGAGAAGATATACAGGAACATTAGATGCAAATGATACCGACCCAACTAATGATGGCACTGAGTTTGACGTTTCGGCAGTTAATATTCAGGAAAACGGTACAAAATGTCCTGTAAATTATGTTGTTCCTCCAGGAGTTCAGAGAGAGCAATTATACAATAACAATACTATCATCAATCAAAACGAGCAAGCGTTGGCGTTGCGTGTTGGTGGTTCGGGTTTACAATATCAGGATTCAAGAGCAGTCTTTAAAAATGTAAGTGTTGACATGCGTCAGTATAAAAAATTAAAAATGTTTTTACATGCTGAATCTTTACCTAACGAAAATACATTGGAAGATAACGAAATGATTGGTTTCATTCGTTTTGGAAATGACTTTACACAAAACTTTTATCAAGTCGAAATTCCGTTGAAAGTAACCAGAACCGGAGGATCTTGTGCTATAAGTCCTGATCAGGTATGGCTTGAAGATAACAATATTGACTTAGCACTTGAATTATTGACCAGAATGAAAATTAAGGCCATGTCTATTGATATTAATTCAGGTAAAAGAGATATTAATGGAATATATTATCCTGATAATGATCCGGATGCTGCAGGCGGAGACGGAGATGGCAAACTTACACTGGGTATAAAAGGAAATCCTAATTTTGGTTTGGTTCGAAATTTAATGGTAGGTGTCAAGAGCAAAACAGATCATAAAGGTTTAAAAGGAGAAGTGTGGTTTAATGAACTTCGTTTAGCTGATTTGGAGAATAAAGGCGGGATGGCTGCAATATTGAATATTGATACCAATATGGCCGATTTTGCGACAGTTTCTGCTACAGGTAAAAAGAGCACGATTGGTTTTGGATCTTTAGAGCAAGGTGCAAATGAAAGAGATCGTGAAGATATCCAGCAATATAATATTGTAACCAATATCAATTTAGGTAAATTATTACCTCCTAAATGGGGAATAAACCTTCCTTTTAATTATGCTATCGGAGAAGAAGTAATTACACCGGAATACGATCCGTTTAATCAGGATATAAAGTTAGATCAGTTATTAAGAGAAACTACTGATGCGGCAGAAAGAGAAAATATCAGAACCCGTGCGGTAGATTACACAAAACGAAGAAGCATCAATTTTATTGGAGTAAGAAAAGACAGGGCGCCGGAGCAAAAACCACATGTTTATGATGTTGAAAATTTTACATTCTCGCAATCATATAATCAGGTAGAGCGTCATGATTATGAAGTAGAAAGTTATCTTGATGAGCAATCGAATACAGCTGTAAATTATGCTTATACTTTTCAGCCAAAAGAAATAGTGCCTTTCAAGCAAACTAAATTCATGAAAAAAAGTGAATATTGGAAATTGTTAAGTGATTTTAATTTTAATTACCTGCCTTCTAATGTCTCTTTTAATACCAATATTTTAAGACAAAGTAACCGTCAGCAGTTTAGAGAAGTCGAAGTGCAGGGAATTGGTCTTGATCCTTTATTCAGAAGAAATTTTGCCTTTAATTATCAATATGGTTTTGGTTATAATTTGACAAAATCATTAAAATTAAATTATACTGCGGCATCGAATAATATAGTGAGAAACTTTTTAAATGATGATAACACCCCAAAAGAAGATTTTAATATTTGGGACGATTATCTGGATATTGGAACTCCAAATCAGCACTTACAGCAATTAGTGCTCAATTATGAAATTCCTATTAATAAAATTCCGGTTTTTAGTTTCGTAAAAGCATCTTATTCTTATACGGCCGATTATAACTGGCAGCGCTCTTCTACTGCATTTTCTGAATATGAGGAACAAAATCCTGATGGATCATTCTCTACTTATAATTTAGGAAATACAATTCAAAATGCGAATTCAAATACGCTTACGACAACTTTAAGCATGAATACGTTATACAAATATTTGGGATTAACGCCGGGATCAAAATCAGCTGCAAAACCAAAACCGGCAGCGCCGCCAAAACCGGGAGAGAAAATTGTAAATACAGCAAAACCAGTAACAAGCAGCAGTCCGTTTTATGATGGTATGATTGGTATTTTGACCAGTATAAAAAATATTCAGGTTAACTATACTAAAAATAGCGGTACCGTTTTACCGGGTTATACGCCGGGTGTAGGTTTCTTTGGGACATCACGACCAACTTTAGGATTTATTTTTGGAAGTCAGGATGATGTGCGTTATGAGGCTGCAAAAAGAGGCTGGCTGACCGATTATCAGGATTTTAATCAAAGTTTTACACAGGTAACTAATAAGCTTTTAAAAGTTACAGCGAATATCGATTTACTGCCGGATTTAAAAGTTGATTTGGCTATGGATCGTGCTTATTCTGAAAATACATCGGAGCAATATAGTGTTATCGACGGAAATTATACACCACTATCGCCTTATACATACGGAATGTTCTCGATTTCTACTGTATTAATTAAAACCGCATTTTCGACAAGTAGTGCAACTGAATCTTCAGCTTTTGATGATTTTAGACAGAACCGTTTAGTGATAGCAAACCGTTTGGCAGAAGAACGCTATGGTGCCGGAACAGTAATTCCAAGATATGGAGATGCCAATAATACTATTACGGATGAAACAGATCCTAATTATAAAATCTATGCTTCCAATCAGGGATATCCTATAGGGTTTACAAAAAGTAATCAGGCTGTTTTGCTACCTGCATTTTTAGCAGCTTATTCGGGAGGTGATGCTTCAAATAGCTCAACTAGTATTTTTAAAAATTTCCCTATTCCAAACTGGAGTGTGAAATATAATGGTTTAATGCGTTATAAATATTTTAAGGATAAGTTTAAGCGTTTTTCATTACAGCACAATTACCGTGCATCCTATACGATAAACCAGTTTAGGTCTAATTTTGATTATACCGAAAAACCGGACGGGCAAGATGTTAATACCAATTTCTTCAATAAAACCATCATGTCCAATGTCAATTTGGTAGAGCAGTTTAGTCCGCTTATCAGGGTAGATTTTGAGCTGAAAAGTTCGTTAAGAATCCTTACTGAAATTAAAAAAGACAGAGCTTTATCAATGAGTTTTGATAATAATTTATTGACAGAAGTAAAAGGTATGGAGTATATCGTTGGGATGGGATATCGTTTTAAAGATGTTATTTTCTCATCAAGACTTGCTGACAGCCCAACCGGAATTATCAAAAGTGACATTAATATCAAGGCAGATTTTTCGCTTAGAAAAAATGAAACACTGGTACGTTATTTAGATTATGACAACAATCAATTGGCGGCAGGGCAGAATATATGGGCATTAAAACTTACAGCAGATTATTCGTTCAGTAAAAACCTTACTGCAATATTCTATTACGATCATTCGTTCTCAAAAGCAGTAATTTCGACATCATTTCCTTTAACGAACATTAGATCAGGGTTTACACTTCGATATAATTTCGGAAATTAATTTTTTAGTTTCTAAACCGGATTTCATTAGAAGATTATTACATTTGTGGCTTAATTATTAAATTATCAATTTTCAAACATAGTATTATGAGCATACCAGCAAATTTAAAGTACACAAAAGATCACGAATGGGTAAGCATCGAAGGAGATGTTGCAACTGTAGGAATTACTCATTTTGCACAAAAAGAGTTAGGAGATATCGTGTATGTTGAAGTAGAAACTTTAGATCAGACCCTTGATAAAGATGAGGTTTTTGGAACAGTTGAAGCTGTAAAAACAGTATCTGATTTATTTTTACCTTTAACAGGAGAAATTATTGCTTTTAATGACAGTCTTGAGAGTGCTCCGGAAACAGTAAACTCTGATCCTTACGGAGCTGGATGGATGATTAAAATAAAAATTGCTGATGCATCAGAAATAGATTCATTATTATCTGACGAAGCTTACAAACAACTTATCGGTGCCTAAACAATTCCTGTTGCTCTGGGCAATATTATGCTCAGGTATTATTACTTATTTTTGTTTAACGGATTCAAGTAATATTCCTGCTGTAAGTTTTCCGAGTATAGATAAAATTGTACATTTTTGTTTTCATTTTGGATTTACAATATCATGGATTTTGTTCTTCAAAAAAGAACTTAAAGGTAAAGCTCCTGATGATTATAAAGCTTATCTGATTTCGTTTATATTTTCTGTTTTTTTTGGAATTACAATCGAAATCCTGCAAGGTGTTTTTACAGTCACAAGAGCGTCTGACGTAACTGATGTTTTAGCAAATGCACTTGGAGCTGTAGTTGGAGTTTTTACTGCAATAGCTTTCAAAAAGCAAATCGATAAAATATAAGAATATAATTACCCACTTCGGTGGGTTTTTTGTTGCCAAAAAATCAAGCTCTAAAAAGTGTGTTTTTTTCTGAATTTTAAATGTATTTTTGTCGCAATTCCATATCATCATGAATGTTAAGCAATATTTAGATTCAACCTACTTAAAAACTGCCTCGCAAGCCGGACTTTCGGAAGCAGAAAATACTATCGTGGTTAAGAATGCAATTCAGGAAGCGATTGATGAAGGTTTTAAGTTAATAATGATCCGTCCTGAACATGTAGTTTTGGCTAAGGAAATGATTTTGAAAGCCAATTCGACTTTATTGGTAGGGACCGTAATCGATTTTCCGGAAGGAAAAGAAAATCTGGAAACTAAAATTAAAGAAGCCAATAAAGCCATCAAAGATGGAGCAGACGATCTTGATTTTGTTTGCAATTATGAAGCTTTTAAAAACGGAGAAACTGATTTGGTAAAACAGGAAATCCTAATAGGAACACAAATTGGTCTTGCGAATAATAAAACAGTAAAATGGATTATTGAAGTTGCAGCCCTAACGGATAAAGAAATTATTCAGCTTTCGGCATTGATAAAAAATGTGGTAATATCCCATTTCAAAGAAGATGATTATGCATCGGTTTTTGTAAAATCTTCAACTGGTTTTTATACAACTGAAAATGATTTACCCAACGGAGCGACAGTTCCTACGATTATAATGATGTTAGAAAATGCATCACCTTTGCCGGTAAAAGCTGCCGGAGGAGTCAGATCTTATGATGATGCAATAGAAATGATTCGTTTAGGAGTCAAACGAATCGGAACTTCGGCTGCAAAAGCAATTGCAAACGGAGAAAATACCACAAATCAATATTAAATGAAAACCTACATTTACGTGAATAAGATTTTCTTATCTTTTATTTTTACATTTTCTGCCTTGTCAGCTTTTTCACAAGAGAGCAATTCTTCGATTAAACAGGGTTTTACTTCAGAACAATTTCCTATTTTTCCAAACTGCGAAAATTTACAATCAAAAAAATTAGAGAACTGTTTCTATAAAGAAGTTCAGGATTTTGTATTTCAAAACTTTGAAGTTCCTGAAATTTTAAAACAAGCAAATTACAAAGGCGAAGTAAAAGTACTTTTTGAAGTAGATGCCAATGGAGAGTTTAAAGTAATTTATGTGAATGCTGCTAATGATGCATTATCAGAAGAAGCGAAACGTGTTTTTGGAAAATTCCCCAAAATAAAACCATCGACTTATAATGGAAAACCAACTTATTCAAAATATACAATTTCAATTGATATTCCTTTAAAAAGTGCAGATCAAATTGCTGAAGAAGCTTTGGCTGCAGCACAAATTTTAAAACCGGTAGAAAAACCAATGACAGAGCTGGACAGTATTGTATATAAAAAATACAATAATCCGGAATTCGAAAGTCATCTGAATATTCCATTCTCACACAGTTACTATGCGCAATTTGATGGCGCCATGAATCAGGTTGGGAGTAATAATCACACCGCATCAAAACCATATACCTATGCAGAGGTTTCTAAATATTACAACTTAAAAGCAGTAAACGAATCACTTCAGAAAAATGTTTCGAGCTGGTTAGGAAGAAAATTCTGGAACGAAAATCTGGTTCAGATTCAGGGCGAAGATTATTGGCTGTCCTTAAATCCTATTGTTGATTTACAAATGGGTAAAGCCTCAGATATTGATGCTTCGTACACTTATGTAAATACACGTGCCTTAAATTTTAGGGGAGGTTTAGGTAAGAACCTTAATTTTACAACAACAGTTTTTGAAAGTCAGGGACGATTTGCAGGTTATTTTAATGATTATGCCGAAACACTAAAACCTTCAGGAGGAAATCCTGCCATTATTCCCGGTATGGGAATTGCGAAACGATTTAAAACAGATGCTTACGATTTTCCTTTAGCAGAGGCCAATATTACTTTTGCTCCAAGTAAGTTTTTTGATTTTCAGTTAGGTTACGGAAGAAATTTTATTGGAGACGGATATCGTTCTTTGTTCGAAAGTGACGGAGCAAGTCCGTATCCTTATTTTAAAATCAACACCAATTTCTGGAAAATAAAATACACCAACACCTATATGTGGCTTAAGGATGTTCGTCCTGATGTTACATTAGAAAAAACCTACGCGACAAAATTCATGGCGAATCATTATTTAAGCTGGAATGTGTCGAACAAACTGAATTTAGGATTTTTTGAATCTGTAGTTTGGACAGATACGAATAACAGAGGTTTTGATATCAACTTCGTAAATCCAATTATTTTTTATCGTTCAGTAGAGTTTTCGTCATCTTCAAGAAGTGGAAACGCACTTTTAGGAATGTCAGGAAAATACAAATGGAATAACAATGTAAACTTATATGCTCAGTTTTTATTGGATGAATTTTCAGTAGGAGATATGGCTGGAGGAGAAAATAGCTGGAAAAATAAATTCGGTTATCAGTTAGGGGCAAAATACTTCAATGCTTTTAAGATAAAAGATTTATTACTACAGTTAGAGTACAATCATGTACGTCCGTATGTGTATTCTCATAGTGCTGTAATTACCAATTACGGACATAACAATCAAAGTATCGGGCATCAATGGGGCGGTAATTTTGAAGAATTTGTTGCAATTGGACGTTATCATAAAGGACGTTATTATGCTGATGCTAAATTTACAGTTGGTAAACGAGGGTTAGATTTTGACACCGCCGAAGACAGCTATAATTACGGCGGGAATATTTATAAAAGCTACGATGTAGACCGACCATATGACAAAGGGGTAAAAGTAGGTCAGGGAAATAAAACAAATGTTTTTATTGCCGATATTCAGGGAGGTTATGTGGTAAACCCAATGACAAATCTCAAGTTTTTTGCAAGTTTCCTGTATAGAAATTTTGATCCTACACAAGAAACGGCAACAACTTTTAAGCAAAGCACAACCTGGTTCACGATAGGATTGCGTTCAGATATCTTTAACTGGTATTTTGATTACTAGTTTTTAATAAGATTTTTCGAAATAATTATGTTAAAGATTTGCAAGTCCTTATTCTGTAAAGGTTTTATTGAAAAAAATCTAATTTTATAGGTAAGTATTCTACAATCTAATTTGTACATTTGCACCACTCAAAAAAAACATACAAACAAATACCGTATTGAACGCTACTAAAAATACATTTTCAATAAAATCAATATTTAACGATTTCAAAGAGATTACCAAGGCTGGTTTAGCGATCAGTGTATTATTCTCTTCGATTGCCGGATATTTGTTAGGTGTTAATGATGAACATCCTTTTAAATGGAGTGTTTTACTGGTTTTAATGATTGGTGGGTATTGCATGGTTGGAGCTTCTAATGCTTTTAATCAGGTAATCGAAAAAGATATCGATTCGCTAATGGATCGTACAAAAAATCGTCCTGTTCCTTCAGGTAGAATGTCTCCAAAAATGGCGTTATTTGTAGCGAGTTTGCTAACCATTATTGGTATTGCATTATTGTATACCATCAATGCAAAGTCGGCAATGTTTGCAGCGATTTCAATATTTTTATATACAAGTGTTTATACACCTTTAAAAACAGTAACTTCGTTATCGGTTTTTGTGGGTGCTTTTCCGGGTGCAATTCCTTTTATGTTAGGCTGGGTTGCGGCAACAGGAGAGTTTGGTATTGAGGCAGGAACACTTTTTTTAATTCAGTTTTTCTGGCAGTTTCCTCATTTCTGGGCAATTGGCTGGTTCTTATATGAAGATTACGAGAAGGCTGCTATATTTATGTTACCAACAGGTAGAAAAGACAGAAAGACTGCTTTGCAGATTATTTTATATACAGTTTGGCTTATAATAGCATCGTTGTTGCCTTCTTTAGGATTTACAGGACAATTATTTATAACGCCAATTGCAGCAATATTAGTTTTTTTGTTAGGTTTATGGATGTTATTTTACGCAGTGCGTTTGTATCAGTTGCGAACTGCAAAAGCGGCAAGAACATTAATGCTGGTGAGCGTTTCATATATTTCGTTACTGCAAATAGTATTTATAGTAGATAAATTTTTAAGATAGTTATGGAAATGACAATGACAATGACAACAGATGAAGAGCAATTAAGAAAAGCGAAATCAGCAAAACTGATTTTGTTATTTGCAATGGTGAGCATGACAATGATGTTTGCCGGACTTACAAGCGCATTTGTGGTAAGTAAATCCAGAGCCGACTGGTTGAAGAATTTTGAATTACCAACGGCATTTTATTATAGTACAGCGGTAATTTTGGGATGTAGCATTACTTTTTATCTGGCTAAAAAAGCCATTCAAAAAGATAACAGAGGCGCAACTACAGCATTGCTTTTGGGTACATTAGCTTTAGGGGTTTTATTTGTGGTTTTACAGTTTGTAGGTTTTGGACAAATTGTAAAAAGCGGTTATTATTTTACTGGAGAAGGTAGCTCAATTACTACAACTTTTTTATATGTAGTTACGGTAACACACTTATTACACTTGGCTGGAGGTTTGATTTCACTTTTAATTATAATTTATAATCATTTTAAACAAAAATACAATTCGACTCAAACTCTTGGTATAGAACTAGGTGCGATGTATTGGCACTTTTTGGATTTATTATGGGTATATTTATTTTTATTTTTATATTTCTTTAAATAAGAAAAAAACGTAAATTTGGGAACTTTTTAACGAATATCTTTTATGGAAGCGACAGTTACTACTGCAAACAACGAAAAAACTTGGGGAGGCGGGCATGAGATCCAGCCATTAGGAGCAAGTTATGGTAAAATGATGATGTGGTTTTTTATCGTATCAGATGCCCTGACATTCTCTGGATTTTTAGCAGCTTATGGTTTTTCTAGATTTAAATTTATCGAAACATGGCCTTTGGCTGATGAAGTGTTTACTCACTTCCCATTTATGCACGGTGTTTCGGCTCCAATGTATTATGTAGCCTTAATGACTTTTATTTTGATTTTCTCATCTGTAACAATGGTTTTGGCTGTTGATGCAGGTCATCAAATGAAAAAAACAAAAGTGGCAATCTACATGTTTTTAACTATTATTGGAGGTATTATATTCGTTGGTTCTCAGGCTTGGGAATGGAAAAACTTCATTAAAGGTGAATATGGTGCTGTTGAAACAGTAGGAGGAAGTTTGTTGCAATTCGTTGATAAAGATGGTAAAAGAGTTGCTCTTGAAGAGTTTGCTGTAAAATTACCAAATCAACCGGAAGCACTTACAAGAGCTAAGTCAACTTGGTTTATGGAAAGTGCAGAAACATTGCCAACATATTCTGTAGCAGATATTCAGGCTGGTTTTAAAGCACACCCTGAATTATTAATAAGAACAGAGCATCTTACAGCGCAAAAGAAAAAAACAGTTTTATCCAGAGCAGAATCTGAAGAGCGTTTAAATACTGCAAAATATGTAGTAGAAGGAGCGAACTTAACCAGAAACGAATACGGAAGTAAATTATTTGCTGATTTCTTTTTCTTCATTACAGGATTTCACGGTTTTCACGTAATTTCAGGAATTATCATTAATATCATTATTTTCTTTAATGTATTATTAGGTACTTACGAAAAAAGAAGAAGCTACGAAATGGTAGAGAAAGTTGGTTTATACTGGCACTTTGTCGATTTAGTTTGGGTATTTGTATTTACAGTTTTCTACTTAGTTTAATTTTAGATTTTAATTATTATGTCACACGAACACGTATCAAATACAAAAAGAATCTGGTTTGTTTTTGGATTACTATCAGCAGTAACTACAGTAGAAGTTATTCTTGGTATTATAAAACCAGCATCATTAGAGTTTACTCATTTTTTAGGTTTGAATTTGTTAAACTGGATTTTTTACATCCTGACAATATTCAAAGCATATTATATAGTATGGGCATTTATGCACATGGAAGGTGAAAAAAGCAGCCTTAGATGGTCAGTTGTTTCACCAGTTATTTTCCTAGTTTTATATTTATTGTTTATTCTGTTGACAGAAGGACATTATATTTATGGGGTTTTTAAAGATTCTACTATTAAATGGAATTTTTAACATGATATTAATTCGAAAAGAGTCCCGATAACATCGGGATTTTTTTATTTTTGTACCTCAATAACTTCCGGTAATAAAATGAAAAAAAATATAGTTCTCTTTGTTCTTTTTGTTTTGCCAATTGTAGCCTATTTGTTTTTTGCTTCAGGTGTAAACAGCTTTACTAAACTTCCCACAATAACTCCTAAAATTGCCGACTTTGGTAATTGGAAATCCCTTAAAGGAGAAAAAGTAACCTTAGATAATAAAATTACCATTCTTGGTTTTTCAGGAACTGAGATTTTAAAAAACAGAGGTAACTTTTTTAATCTAAACGAAAAAATTTATCAGCGTTACAACGGTTTCAAAGATTTACAATTTGTAGTCGTTTGTCCGTTGGGAACTGAAAAAGATGCAGAAAAAATTGTTGAGTCACTTGGTGCTTTTACAGACGTTTCAGGATGGCATTTTGTTTTTGCTTCACCAGAGGAAATCAAAGTCTATTATGATCAATTACATCTAAAAGGAAAATTAGATCAAAACCTTGGTACTTCGAATGTTTATATTGTAGATAAAGAACGAAACTTAAGAGGGCGAAAAGATAAAGAAGAATATAAAGAGGGGTATAATACTTTTCATCCTTCTGAGTTGAGTAATGAAATGCTTGACGATTTCAAAATAATTCTATACGAATATCGTGCAGCTCTAAAAAAGAACCACAACGCAACAAAAGAACTTTAATCTTTATATCATGTTTAAAAATAAATCATATATCGGAATTTCGTTTATTATTTTAATATTCGGGATTTATGCCGTACCTAAAATTGTTGACAGAATAAACAAAGGCGAAGTTGTAAAAGGGAATCGTTTAGATAATGTAGGAGTGAAATCCAACTCTGATGCTAAATTGATGACAATAGGACCGGCGCCTAAATTTGAGTTAACGAATCAGGATAACATTAAAGTTTCAAACGAAACCTATAAAGGTAAAGTTTACGTTCTGGAGTTTTTCTTTACAACTTGCCCGTCAATTTGTCCAAAGATGAATTTAAGTATGTTAGAGATCGAGAAAACTTTCTTTGGGAATCCAAACTTTGGAATCGTTTCGATCACTATAGATCCTAGTCACGATACACCACAGGTTCTAAAAGATCATGCGAAATTATTAGGAGTAAAATCTTCTAACTGGAATTTTCTAACAGGTGATAAAGCTACTATTATGGACTTATCAAATAAAGGGTTTAATCTTTATGCCGGTGAGAATGAAAAAGTAAGCGGTGGTTTTGAGCATTCAGGTTTATTTGCATTGATTGATAAAGATGGAAATATTCGTTGCAGAAAAGATGAATTTGGGAACCCAAATATCTATTACGACGGACTGGATAAAAAAGGCGTAAGAGATATTCAGGAAGATATTAAAATATTATTAGCAGAATAAAATGGAAAATCATTCATTAGAAAAAAAGTATAGCAAACTTATTGTTGCGGTTTCAATTATTATTCCGGTTGTAGTGGCTATTTTGTTCGGAGTTAAATTAAAAGATTTTGGTGTTAATGTTGAGCCGCTTTCGTTTTTACCTCCAATTTATGCAACAACAAATGGTATTACGGCTATTGTTTTAGTTTTGGCGGTAATTGCTATTAAAAACGGAAAACAAAAGCTTCACGAACGTTTAATGACTTTTGCGATTGCATTATCGGTTGCGTTTTTGGTCATGTACGTGGCTTATCATATGACTGCTGATTCTACCAAGTTTGGTGGCGAAGGCGCGATACGATATATTTATTTCTTTATTTTAGTAACACATATATTGTTGTCTATTGCAATTATACCGTTGGTATTAATCACTTATGTAAGAGCTCTTGCAAAACGTTTTGACAGACATAGAAAAATAGCTAGAATAACTTTTCCGCTTTGGTTATATGTTGCGGTTACGGGTGTTATAGTTTACTTAATGATATCTCCTTATTATGTTTAAAATAGAAAATAGAATAAAGAATAAAGAAAATAGAGTAGAAGGCAAATTTAAGAGTTCTTTTTTATCGAAATGCCTCTATGTTCTATTCTCCATTTTCTTTTCTTTTAGTGCTAACGCTCAATGTGCGATGTGTCGCGCTGCACTTGCAGGAGATTCGAATGTGAAAAAAGCGGAGGCTGTAAATAACGGAATCGTTTATTTGATGGTAATTCCTTATTTACTCGTGGTTGTAATTGGAGTTCTTGTTTATAGAATGTACAAATCGAAAACAAAAAAAGCAGAATAATTTATTCTGCTTTTTTGTTTTAATAGTTTCTGGTTATGGCTTAAAACTACGCCATGTTTTCTGGTATTATACCTATTTTAAAAAAAACTTTCTAGAAGCTATTGCTTTGTGAGAAGCATAGTATATAGTCGCAAAAAGTGATTTTTAATATGTTTATTAAAAATAAGCCTTACGAAAACGTTGCAATTAACAACAGTGAATCTGTTAATAAAATTAGTTTTAATGCGTTTTTGTAATGCTATTTGATCATTAATGATATGGTATTTGGTTAATTATATTATCTTTTAATAAAAATTCAATTACGTACGTAAAGACTTGTTTTTAATTATATTTTTATAAGTAATTAATTACATAATTACTTGTAAATTGAAATTGCAAATTAATATATCATCCATAATAGTTTTATTGTTAGCTAGTTCGATAGCTGCGGGTCTCATTACTACAGATTTTTTTTATGCCCCTACAAGTTTTGCTTATTACAGTTTTTGCTTAGTAACGTTTAGTATTGTAATTATATTCTCTTTTTGTTATTTAAAGAAAAGAACATCGATATTTCTTAAAAAACCAATTGTCTTTTTTGGAATCTGGGTTTTATATATCTTTTTTAAGTTTCTTAACAATGAGGCAACTTCTTTATTTGTTTTTTACATTTTAGCACTTTATTTTTTACTAATTAGCCTCACTTCATTATTTAGTTTACAACGATTTAGTCTTAAAGCCTTTTTTTATGCCGTAATTATATTTAGCTCATTAGAATCAATTTATTGTATTCTTCAATATTTGGAGATTTTTAGAAGCCACAGCGATCTGTTTTTTGTTACGGGGAGTTATAATAATCCAAATGTCACGGCAATATTTCTGGCTTTAACCACTCCTGTTTTTCTAAGTTTCTTTGATAGTAAATACAAGAGGACTATTCAGTTTTGTTTTTTTATAATGCTCATTGCGTTGTTATTGCTTAAATGTCGTGCTGCATTTATTGGTATGGTTATCTCTACGATTGTTTTTTATGCTCTTGAATATAATTTTATGAATTGGGCAAAGAACAAAAAGAACAAAACTACAGTTAGAGCTTTAATTGTTTTAAGCATCATAATAGTAATTCCATTATGTTTCTATTTATACAATGCAAAAAAAGAATCTTCAGAGGGGAGGAAGTTTATTTGGAAAGTATCAGCTGATTTGGCTATGCAAAAACCATTTTTTGGATATGGCTATGGCTATTTTGAGAAAGAATACAATTTGCATCAGGCTAATTACATACAACAAGGGCGAGCTACAAATGAGGAGCTTAAAAATGCAGGTCCTGTAATTATGCCTCACAATGAGCCGCTTCATCATTTGATTCAGGGAGGGCTCGTTGGTTTGATTTTAATGTGCTGTTTTTTCGGAATATTAGTTTTTTCTAAAAAAGAACAATTAGTTAATGGGATCACAAAAAAAAATGTACCTAAAAACGCGAATCGTTATTTCAATGTAAGTTATGCAGGAGTTGTGGCTTTCGTAGGAGTTTCTATGATCAATTCGACCATTGGGATTGTTTCAATTATGGCATTATTAATTATTTATGCAGCGGTAATTGCAAACGTTTCAGCACCTTTAAAATCATCTTTATTTCCTAATCTGTTTAGAAACAATACACTATCAGTACTATTTAGAACCACAACCATTGTTACGAGTTTGTATGTATTGTGTATTATTTCGGTCACTGCAATGGCAGATAGGAAAAATAAAATAGTTGATATACTTCAAAAAGAAAAGCACTTTAAAAAAGCACTACAAATTATGCCATGTCTGGAACACACTCTGGATGAGGATCCCAATTACTGGAAAAATTATGCTCAGTTGTATTTTAATGAAAAGAATTATCAACAAGCAATAGCATGCTTTATTGAGGCAAAAAAAAGGAGTTCACTACCTGATCTATATATAGGTTCTGGCATTTGTTATGAAAAGCTTCAGCAGTATCCGGAGGCGATAGCAGAATATAAACAGCTTGTATTGTTTTTACCTTCAAAATTTGCTTATCGTTTTAGACTAATGGAGGCTTACTTAAAAAACAAAGACACCCTCAATACTATAATAACTGCAAAAGAAATTCTGAGTCTTGAACCTAAAATACCATCAGCAAAAGTAGAAAGGTATAAAAAAGCAACTTGGAGTTTATTAAAAAAAATACAGTCTAAAAAAAACATTAGACAAAATGTTAAAAGAGATCATTAATATATTTAAAAACAGGATTTATGTTTAATTATTTTATTGGGAAAATAACCCGGAATAGCGAAAAGATAATTTTTTTATTATTCCCCTTACTATTACAGGCTCAGTTTCCGAATGCGGTAGAAGCCGTTTTAAAAAAGGCGGGGAATAACAGGCCAGAACTCGAAAAAGCACTGCAATATACAGACAAAACAAAGGATGAATTAAAAATAAAAGCCATGCAGTTTTTGATCAGCAATATGGATATCCATACCTCAGCAGATTATTACTGGGAAAATCCGTCGACGCAAAGAATAGCTTATAATGAACTGGATTATCCTGATTTTGGAGAGGCAAAAAAGGCACTTGAAGCCATTAAACAAAAAAATCCCGGTTTACAGCCTAAGTCCGTTATTTATCAGGATATAGAAACCATAAAAGGAGATTACTTAATTCAAAACCTGGAAAAAGCTTTTACCGCCTGGCGTTCTTCGGCAATGCAAAATATTTCATTTGCTGATTTTTGCGAATATATCCTGCCTTATCGCGTGAGTGAAGAGCCTTTGCAGGATTGGAGGGGTGTTTATGCCGATAAATTTAAATGGATTAATGAGCAAATCCCAAAAAAAGGGTTAAAAAGTGTTTTGTTTTCTGTAAAAGACGATTACGACACATGGTTTACTAATACTTGGGGAGAGCAGCGTAAAGAGCCTTTGCCTAGATTAGGTGCTTTGCAATTATTATCAAGAAAAGAGGGACCTTGTCCGGACATTGCAGATCTTGGAGTATTTATTATGCGTTCGCAGGGAATTCCCGCAGCCGTAAATGTAATTCCGTATTGGGCAACCGCTACGGGAGGTCATTTTACAAATACTTTTTTTGATGATAAAATGCATTCTTACAATGGCGATTATGGGGCAAAAGACTATGAACAAGACCTAAAGAGGGAGCCTGCAAAAGTACTGCGTCTGACCTATTCTAAACAAAATGGAACACTGGCCAGTTTTGAGGATAAAAGTAAGATTCCCACTGCTGTTTTGAAACAGCAAAACTATATAGATGTTACTAAAGACTACTGGAAAACCACCAATGTAACATGCCCGCTGTATGATGCAGCAAACCCGTCCAAAATTGTTTATGCCACC
>Ga0247817_10000277_pt1 | contig 31081 bp, 25 predicted proteins | sample UWRJL212509R1_FD_178010 | JGI IMG/M metagenome (GOLD analysis project Ga0247817, IMG submission 178010) | Plant litter microbial communities from Arlington Agricultural Research Station in Wisconsin, United States - UWRJ-L212-509R-1 | ecosystem: Environmental > Terrestrial > Plant litter >...
AAATGCTACGCTATACAGGCGGGTAGAGAGCTGCGTATAATGGTTGATGCGGAGAATGTATCGGATGATAAAGCGGGCATCTTATCGTTTGATATTGCTCAGAAAATTGAAAAAGAAATGCAGTATCCAGGACAGATCAAAGTAACGGTAATCCGTGAAATGCGTGCTGTGAACTTCGCTAAATAAAATATAGCTATACTTCCCGTATTGCTTAATGAAGAGAGTCCCGGTGGAAGCCGGGACTTTTCTTTTTTAGATTTGGATTTGTTGGATTATTTGGAAAGAATGGATTCCCCTCGCCCTTCCGCCATTGTCGGTGTTTAGCGGCATACAATTTAATAGTTTAGTACGACACTTGCCGTCGCGTCACCGACAAGCTTGAAAACGAGTCAAAGACTATCAATTCTTCTTTATCCATAGAGCGCTGCGGTAACTCTAAGATAGAGGGTGCATAAGGTTTGTTTTATTATTAAAAATAAGATTTCATAAATGTTGATACTATAAGTTGTCTTTATTTATCAATTTTATTTCTGAGTTTATACCATTTATAAAGCCCAAACAAGAAAATAATTAATGATACTACAGCTACAATGTTCATGATCCAACCCCGCATTTTTACATTTTTCTCATGAACAATATTAGCATCTTCAATTGTTTTGAGTATAAATATCTTTTCAGCCAATTGCTTATTTATTAAGTTTAAGCTGTCAATATTCTTCTTATTGTATTTATCCAGATTTATTGAGCAATAATAGAAACAAAACTCTGTTGTATCTTTTGTATTATAATGAAAATAATAGATATTTCTTTTCGCTATAGAGTCAGGTATTAATGTTGTCAAATCCATTGAAATACCTTTCAGGTAACCTCTTTCTGCACCCAGTTTTGAAGATTGTATATTATTTTCAATAATCAGATTATTATATGGAGATAAAAACAATGTATCAAATGATGAACAATATATAAAAGACAACAAACTTAATGTTGTCAGAAATTTATAAAAATTATCTGTTGAGATTACTATATTATCTATCATGTTGCGATTGTTATTTCCTAAAATTTACTACCAACGTTGATGGTTTCATTTGTTGTAGGCTTTGAAAGCGGCAAGATATCATTAACACTGAACCCGCACGCCTTTTAAAATTACTCAAATTGTGCGGACTTGGAAGCACCATAATTAATAAATATCAGGAGTCTACAATAAATGCTTCCTATTGTTAGGCGTTCGTTAATTATCTTTCAAGCCCCCTCCTTGTATCCTAATTTTAATAGTCGGTCTTCGATTTCCTTGTCAAGCTTTGCTTTCATTGTGTAGAAAGCAAGTATGTTGAGTGATTTGGGAAGCGGTTTCTTTATGAATTCTTCAAAATTAATGTCAGTCTTGTAAATTCTCAATTGCTTAAGATTACTTAATCTTTCAAGTCCTTTTAAAGATTTAAATTTCTTGCAGTTTAACAATTTAAAATCTTCTAAGTTTGGCAATTCTTTTTCAAAATTCAATTCTGATAATTGTATTTGATCTTCAATCAAAAGATTTTTCAGATTCTTAAAGTTTGAGATGTTATTGAAGCTATTAAACCCTCTGACTCTATTGATTTGAAGAGTCTCAATCTCATTAGCTTCAATCTCATCTAAATTTTCACGTCCTCCTAAAACAAAATTCAAGGACTTAAGCTTTTTAAGTTTATTCACAAAGCCCAATGATACTTTTGAAATGGAATTTAACCATAGATATTCTAAATTTTTCAAATTACCAATAACATCGATATTCTTTGTGTGTCCACTAATTATTAGGTATTTTAATTGGGTATAGTTTTCTAAATATTTAAGATTAAGTGCTTTTGTTCTTGTTTCATCAATGATTAGTTCAGTTAGATTTTGTAAATTATTAGATTGAAGTATTTCAGTTTCCTTAATTTCGAAAATGCCCAAACATAGTCGTTTTAAATTTTTCAATGAAGTAAAAATCTGCAGATTGTATACTTCACACAAACAATCTAAAGAAAGAGATTTTACATTAGGAAGCCTTATGAGCGTATTACAATCAAAAGATTTTGAATAATGTCCATAAAAACGAATACTAAAATTGTCATCGTAATTCAAGCACAAGTCATTTAGTTCATCAAGTATTTTGTCCGAATATGATTCATCATCACCGAACTGGACAATAACTATATTCCCGTCCTTTAAATCCTGCTCAATTAAAATTCTGTCAATCTTGTTTGGATTAGTTATTCTTGTTTGTGGTCTCATAAATGACGTATAACGGTGTTCATGATATTTGTAGCGGTATTTAAAGATAAGAATTCCGCAGGAATTTGGCGGAGTATGAAAGAGTTGAACTGTTTCCTGACAAACGCTCTCTCTATAAATTGTATGTATTGTTAGGCAACGTTACTATTCGTATTCATATTTCAAATTTTCAATTTCGAAATTATCAATAATGTTGGTTTTTATTTCTTTTATCAACATTCCATTACTATCATAGTAAAATTCATTTTCATGAATAAATTGTGGCTGGTGCAATAATTTAAAATCGTTTGACATTACACTTTTTTCATATTGTAATATCGGATATGTAATCAATTTATGTAATCTGCCATCTCTATAATTATATTCATTAACTTGACAATAATTGTTTCGTTTAAAATTAATAGCTTTTTTTAAAAATCCATTTTTATCGAAATGATACTCATAATTTCCGTCGTTATTAGGATATACTTTAGTTAAAATATTATTATTGTCCTCAAACTTATAATTGATAGTGTATGTTTCGTTTGGATAATAAAAATCTTCACGAACTAGTTGTTGTTCAGAATAAATATATTTTCCTTCATACTCTAGCTTAGCTACTTTTTCAATAATAATGTAATGATATTCTCTTATTAGATTTCCTTTTTCGTACTCAAACCTCTTGTATCCTTCAAGGTCAGATTCCTCAGGATTTGTATCAAATGAATATGTTCTCAATTCAATTCTTTCATTATTTTCATTATAGCTATGAAAAGATACTTTCCAATTTATAAAATCAATATGCTTAATTAATTTTCTGTCGTTGTAATAGTATTTATGACAAATAAAATTTTCATTTTCACATATTGCACTTATGGTTAGACTGCTAAAATCAATAGGTAATTTCCTTAAATTAGTATGTCCTTTGAATTCCATTTTGAAAGTATTGTTATGTTGCCTAACTAGTAAATACACGCAACTACTTGGATGTACATTTCATATGTTGCTCGCTTAGCTGTCTCATTAAACGGACACCGAATTTTGAATTTCAAAAATCTGATGTGCATCGATCCATTCAAAAATCAGCTAACACTTAAATATCAATTCTTTCATGATTAAAAGCAAGTAAAAAATGTCTGGACACTGATTAAGCTGATTTTTATGATTGCACTGAATGCGAAACTATCAACCTATTTGTAGAGCACTGGACTAATTCTACCAATAGAGAGAGATGATAAACGGTCGGTGACGCTCGGGTAATTATCCATCCTTAATAAACACACTCTCTCGCTAAACACCGACCATGGCGAAGTGAGGATCATTTTTTATAACTTAGACACCAGAATAAATCCCCCATTTTCAATTTTGAAAATCTGTTTTCCTATCGATACTTTTTCTCCTTCATTCAGTTTCATCAATTCCGTCAAGTCTGCTTCCATCGTATGAACCGAACCACCTGTGGCTCTTGCAAGGTTTAGGTACTGGGGATTGATCCTATAATCATCCCCGCACAAAATAATTTTTATTGGTTTTTTAATCTGCGCCACGAGCGAAATATCTTTAATAGGTGCCCAATTGTCCGCTATCAATATAACATTATCGCACTCAGGACAAAGTTCAATAGCCTTTTCAAGTGATTCAATATCATTTTCAGGCGCATCACCTCCACTACCATTTCTCATTGTTGTATAGGCAAGCTTTTCAACGTCTTCAAATTTTGAAGAGCGTGTATGATATATTCCACCTGTGCTTCCTATAACTTTTTTATTATCTGGTGTCATGTTTCCATCATTAAAGAATACGAATAGCTTCACATTACTATTCATTGTATTGAGTCGAAGCCAAATTAAAAACTGTGTGGTATACGGCGACATGCTTCCTGTAACATCTGCTGTAACAACCATATTTTTCCAGTTATTTCTTTTCAACGTAGCAATAACAGCAGAGTCTTCAAATTTTGCATAGGTTGCACCTTCTTCAAAACTAACTGAATCTGTTACAATCACCCCTTCCGATGTAACTCGCTTGGTAGTAATTGCAGCTATACGGCCTTCGCTTAAAAGCTCAGGCTCAATAAAACTACTATATTCAGAAATATCCGGAGTTTTGGATTTTTCAGATAAAATATCCTTCATATAACTTATCTCTTTTACAACTTCAGCACTTGTTTGTTTGGGCCGGTATGTAATTACAATCCCGTGAAATAATTTTTCAGCAGAAGGTCTGTCTGTACAATTGGTCTGTCTGATAAGTCTCCATTCAATATCTTTATAGTCAAACAATGCCGGATTTATTTTTTTCAAGTTCTCAATCCGTTTTCTTATTAAATCAGAATATTTTTCACCTTGCGGATGATCGGAATATACAATATCAACACCTGCAACTTTTGCACCATCAAGTTTTTTTACTTCCAACGGATTTAAAATAACAGAACTACCGTAATTCATTTTTAAATAAAGCTGTTTCCCGCTTAAAATATCCGGCTCATAAATCAACACCTTTCTTCTTTAATTAATAAAATTTTATCAATTGTCATTTCTTGTCCATACGATGGAAGTATCAAAAAAAGAAATGCCATGAGCATTATATTATTTTTCATAGGTATCAATATTAAATGGGTATTAACGGTTTATTCTATAGTTTATATCGTAAACTTCTGATTTACTAACTCAACTCCTTCGCACGTGTAAATAATAAAGTAATTTCCGCTTTTCCAACCTCTTACTTTCAAATTAAAATCAAACACAATATCTCCCACAGGCAACGACGTTCTATATGGATATTTCCATACCACCTCTCCTGCTTCATTCTTTACTACGCTCAACAATTCCATTGGTTTGATTGCTTTGATATCGATCTTACCATTCACTTCAAATGCAGTGTTTACAATACTATGATCAGGTGCTACCTCCGGTACTCTTTTGGTGCTATACCATGTATCAGTTTGTCCGGCTTGTTTAAAGAGAAACGCTCTTAAGGTTTTTGAATTGATTGCATTATCTATGGGCAGATTTGAAGGGCTCTCAGCATCTGTCACACACCAAACGGATTGCTGGATAAGACTTTCGTCCAGATTCTTTAACGGCGCCATACATGCGATCAGATCCAGTAAAGGCTGGCTGGAAGTTTTTGAAATTGTAAACGTAGAGCTCGTCTGCGGACAGCGATCTCTCAACTCTGTGCAATAACCACCAACCATAACTGGTTTTGATTCGGCAGGCTGTAATACAATCACATTTTTCTGCGGAACAAGAATTGTTTGCTCGCCATCATCTCCGGGAATAAAAATTGTTCCTGCTGCTATTACAAATGTACATGGAGCATTGGTTAAATTTTTAACTTTCAATGCTATACACTTACCGGAATAATTACCTGTAGATGCTACCGCCACATGTATTTTTTTATCCTGAATGGCTTGTATGAGGTCAGTAGGCGAACTCGTATAGCAATAGGATGATATCAAAACAGTAAGGATTGTCAGGGCAAGGATACATATTCGCTTTTCCATAGTGCTTTTTTTATAGCATAATGGAATGGTGGTAAAAAAGATACAGGTGGAGAGGTTATTTTTTCAGGTTCTATCTTTAGTCCGTTGGGGCGGATAAGCAATCTATCCTTAGAGTTAGCGGAGCGCTCTAAGGATAGACAAATCAAAAAGAGTCTCTGACTGGTTTTTAATATCAGCTAATATTCACATTGAGTCAAAGACTCTCTTCTATTAAACATCCGTAGAGCGCTTCGCGAACTCTACGGATAGTAAAAAGGCTATGAAAGACCAATTGGTTGGTAACGCTCAAGTAATCTATCGATCTTCTATACTTATGCAATCTCGCTAAACACCGATCAAGGCGAGAGAGGCTGTTCAACTTCTGCAACTGCACGTATCAATTTAATTATACCATTCTCAGTCCTCGATTGCTTCAATACCAAGTTGTTTAAGTTTTTCAAGATTATCTTTCATGGCTTTAAGTACTTCCGGGGAATGTCCTTGCCAATCGGTAACTTCACCTACAATACGAAGTGGGTGCTTGGTTCGATATGATTTTGTTGGATTGCCCGGAAATTTTTTGTCTGTTAAATTCGGATCGTCTTCTATCTGGCCAATCGGCTCTACTATATAGATTCTACCGCGCCCTTCACCCAAGGCAAGCTCAGCTCCCCAGACTGCTGCATCTAAAGTCGCAGTCAGATATACATAAGATGCTTTCTTTCCCTTACCATAGTTTGAATTGAAACCTGATTCGATCAGATCTCCCTGATTCAGATCAGCTTTGGTGCCATGATAGAATTTCTCTGAAGTTTTGTTTGTATCCATTGTATATAAGTAAGCCAGCCTTTAAATATGCTTTGATTTTCGTAAAAAACCAATACTCATTTGCTTTATTGAAACAATTAATTCTTATCGCATTTGATCAAAAGACTCCTTATCTTGTTCATTAATTATTTTTATCTTAATTGAAATCATAAATTATATATGAATCTATTCTTAAGTGTACTGGTTACGTTTATTTGCATGCCCTGGCCGGCTCTGATCATGATGTCGCCGATGATGATTGCGGCTCCGGGTTTTGCCAATAAAAAATCATCTATCGTAGTTGCAATGTTATTTTTCATTTACCCTGCCTTTGTATTTTATCTTCTGCATGTATCAGGCTATACTTTTTATGGATCTAATGCGCTTTGGTGGGCAGCCATAGCAGTTGCATTGGGGGCTTTGGCATCCATTGTATATGGGCTGCCAGGACAGCTTATTAATGTATTCAGTGGAATTGCCAATTACGACTATTTCATTAAAGACCGTAACGTATATCTGAATGGCAAAAAGATAAAAGGCGCAGATGCAAACACATTTACACATTTCAATAACAGAGGCTATTACAGCAAAGATGCTACACATGTTTATTACAATGAATCAAAAGTAGAACACGCAGATGCTGAAACATTCCAACCACTGCTTAACGACGATACAAAACATTTCTGGCACGACAAGAAGAATGTATATTATGCATGGAAAGGTCTTACAAAAGCCGATGGGGCGAGCATCGTATACGCGGGTAACGGCTACGTATTCGACAAAGATCATGTCTATTTCGAAGACCTATTAGTTGAAGAAGCGGATAGAAATACATTTACTGTTTTATTCGGACACTGCGGCCGCGATTCAAAAAATGTGTTTGTGCGTACCACACGTGCAACGAATGTAAAAGATCCTAAAACTTTTGAAATGGTGTTCATACAGGATGAGCAATTCGGAAAAGACAAAGATCAGATCTATGTATTACGATACACACCGCCGCATCCGCTGGAGGCTTTTCCGGAAGCTGATCTTGAAACATTTGAGATTGTTGGTGACTATTATGCAAAGGATAAAAATAAGGTATACTATTATAGTTATCACATGAATCAGATCCTGATTGTAGAATTGGCGAATCCAGCAACTTTTGTACTTCATTTCGATGCAACACGGAACACAGATGCGACCGACGGTGAACGGTATTATAAGGCGGGTGTTTTACATAGTACATAAGAAACATACTACGTTATGGATTTTAATAACCATACAGGTGCTAAGGATATTCTGAGTTACGATTTATCTTCTACCGTTTAAAAACATTTAAAATTCATTCATTTTCATAAATTTCAAAATCTCTTCACTCATTTGTTCCGGTCTATCTTCCTGAATGTACGTTCGGGCACCATCTATTTCTATAAGTGTTGCATACTGAAAAATGACTTTCAGTGTTTCCCCTAAGCTTAACGGAAAAAGTTCAACATCCTGATTTCCCCATACTATTAATACGGGAGTTTTCATAACTTTTAACTTCTCGGCTGCAGCCTGTGTATATTGGGGCGACCAATGTCTGGCAGCATGGCTAAAATTGCTGCGTATTTTTTTATCATGAACAAAACTATAGAGATACAAATCATATAGTTCTTCATTGGTGATTTCATTTGAAAGCAAACCCATAACCATATTGCTTTTAAGTATTTTTTTAAACGCAAAAACACGGCTTAATAAAAAAGTAAATCCCGGGATCCGTACTGCCCATGTTAAGTATTGAAATTTGGGCGGTGGAAATATATCCAACACTTCGCAATTAGAGAAGATCAGTTTTTCTACTTTATCCGGAAACAGCGAAGCAAATACCTGTGCATACGCACCTCCGGTGTCATTAGACACAATCGTTACCTTTTCAAGTGCAAGATATTCCAGAAATTCATTTATCAGCATCGCTATACCAACCGGCGATAGATCAACCTCATCGCCTACAGGAAAATAATGCCCGCCTAACGGCAGGTCAAGAGCAATGCATCGATACTCTTTGCTGATTGCGGGAACAATCTTTCTCCATGTATTGCTATTGGATAAAGCACCATGCAGAAACAACATCGGAGCGCCTTGTCCTTCATCTATGTATTGTATTCCGCCTTTGACAGGTGTAAGATGGCGTTTGAATGGGATGATTTCAAGAAATCTATTCATTTTCGTTTTGAATTTTATTCGATACAAAAATGAACAGAAGCAGATTTAAAAGAAATAGACATTTGTCATCAAATCAGGATCCGTTACGCAACCTGCTTAAATGCCTTGGCGTTATTCCTAAAAAGGATGAAAGATGTTTTAAGGGAATGAATTTGATATAGGCAGCATGATTTTGTAACAGCGATTCGTAACGCTCTTTAGCTGTCTGCTTTTGAAATGAAACCGTCCTTTTTTCCTGATCGATGTAGTGCAGCTCTGTCAATATCCTTCCTACATGTTGCCATTCTGAACTCTCTGCATACAAGCTATATAAGTCTTCTCTTTTCAGCACAATCAATTCTGTATCACACAAGGCATGTATATTTTCGAAGGTTGGCTGTTGTGTGATAAAACTTGAATAGGCTGCAGCAAATTCATTCTGAAATACAATACACTTGGTGGTTTCTTTCCCTTCTACATTGCTGTAAAAGGAACGTAGAATACCAGACTTTACAAATACAAGCACATTGCAAACATCGCCTTCTTTAATCATAAAAGCATTCTTTTTTAATTTCATTACTATTGTTTTATCATGCAACTTTTGAAGTTCGCAATCAGAAAGCAACTGGAGTGATTTTAAAAATTCGATCATAATACCTTTATTTTACGAACCGATATAATAAGATCAATATTATTTGTTGGACTGATTGAAATGAAATGCTTTTTCGATAGCTGGTAAATAGTTCTTAAAAAATGTTTCCTGAACTATCTCTTTATTCTTCTTTTCATCATCACAAACCAATACAACTGAATTATCATGCAGCATTATATGATAATATATGATATCAGCCTTAAAATCCTGTATCACGATAGTATTGTAATCAGACACTTCGTTTGAAAGTTTATCTGCAGACCAATTGGTAAACTGACTGATTGGATTCAGATACACATCAAAGCTGTCTACTTTGTAGTGCGGACTGTTGTTGTATCTATTGCAATAAAACGTACGATTGCCCTCTTTCAGGATTACAGATGCAATCGTTTTAAATTTTTCAACCGACACAGTTTCGGTAATATCTACATATTCCTTATTCATTTTAGCTTTTTTGCGTAGTACACATGCATTGTTTAGTATTAAAATCAAACATATATAACATAAAATTTTATTCATCTTCAAACACCGAATAAATTTAAGTCTGAATTATTTTTGTTTACCTCATTCATCTAAATCAATCTTAATTGCACCGGATGTTACACCACAGTCAATGATCTGAACGATGACAGGATCTTGCGGGTTGGTTAGATCCATAACGATCAATGGGTATTTTTTGGCATACGTCCATGCAAAACACACCGCATAATTTCCAAATAGTGCAATGCGCGTCAAATTGAGCGTTTCATCCACTTCATCGAGGCAAAATCCATGAAGAGCTGTACTCATAGCTGCATCCGTAATAATGATACGATATCGATCCATAGCCAATACATATTGGTCTGTCGCTGTCTGAACCCGATTTAAAACAGCAGACTTTTCTTTATAGTTTAGTGTAAAAATTGTTTTAGGATCGACTGCTACTATTGGTTTTTGATCAATAAAACTTATCACGAATGGTTCACCGGAAGTAAGAATACCAAGTATGTAATTTTTGATTCTTAACATCTTCTTGGGCGCAGCATTTAAAGAAAAAAAGGAAGTTTGATGAATGAATTCGGATCCAACAATTCCCTTCTCTTCGATTTTATCTCCTAATTCAAACCAACGAATACGCTCTTCTTCCTGAGTTAAATAAAGAATATTATCAACGATGGTAATATTCGAATACCAAGGCCTTCTCGTAGAAGGTTCTATTTGAACAGGCACAAGTTCAATTTCCATCAAGTTCAATGACAATACATAAAAGCCGTAGGAAGAAATATTACAAGCATATAGCTTATCGTCTTTAATTGCAAAGCCTCCAACGTTAGTAAACGTATTATTTATTACCAATGATTCATCCTGAATATCTAGCTTCCATAATGTGGATCCTGTTTTCTTACTCGCTAATAAATTATTGGTAAGAACTTCTTCAGATTCTTCGTTGTCTTTGGTAATTTGAATTGCAAAAGGTTTAGTCGAAATATATACACTCTGGTTGTATAGTTCAATTTGAACTGCTTCAGCCTTCAATTCAACAGAAAGTATTTTGTTTGAATTAAAATATACGACCGTAACCATTCCATTTTGCTGAGCGACAACAACTTTGTCATTATCCAATGCTTCAACAAGCGGCTGACCTTCTGTAGACAATTTTATTAATTCCATAGTATATTTAAAATGTATTCGGTTCATGTTGTATACCGATGCCATCTCTTAAAAAGGATGGCATCGGTGAATGTGTGGTGACCAACGTATAGGAGATCAACAACACCGCTCAACAGTCATGATACTCTTCACCAAACGTAAGATCCTTCTGCAACAACTGTTTTAATCCATCGGCATACCGATCAAAATAATGACACTTTTCTGAAAATATTTCATAGTGATTTTTACCCAGATCCAGTATCAATTCCAAATTACTGCTTCCACTTCCTCTCGCAGGCAGCACGTTTTGAATCCGTATTGATTTTATTTCATCCTGATCGTACACCTGCGAAAATGCTCCGCTTGCAAAACCGATCTTATGATTTACATCGTCTCTCCAGACAACCGTTTTATCTTTAAATTGTTCTGTTATTTTTTCTTGTCTTCGTTTTACTTTTGCATTGCTTTTGTAATCACTTCGCATATGTATTTTTCCTGGAAGAATTAAAAAATCACTCACTACCAATTCCGATTCATAGACTTCATCTATCAGCAAGGCCTCATATTCTCTGGTATTTTTTATATGGAAAGAAGTATAACCACCATCAAACTGCCATGTACTGTTATATGTATAGCAGATAGATAAACGTATTCCTTTTGCATTAAAATACATATTCTTTTGATCGGCACGTTCATAGCCCATGGAATTGGCCTCAACCCCTAAGTCATGCGCCAAAACCTGCTTCAATTCTATATAGCTTTTATCTGTACCTGCAGCATCAAAACAGTCTACATAATATTCCGATACAGGTGCATCTTTACGCACATTGTCAAAATATGTAAAGAAATTTACAATTTGAATAGTACCTATACGAATCGGAAACTTAAACTTCAACAACAGTTGTCCGTATGGCGAACGATCAAAATAAACAGCGCTATTGTTTTCTAAGGATAGATAGGTTGTTTCCCACAAAACAAATTGAGGCTCGGGAGATTGTATTTCGAATCCTTGGTCATAATCGTTCAAATTGCCTGCAAGTATCGCATAGTTTGGTACGTATGTTCTTCTCCAGATTTCTTTTTTTAGTATCTCCTTTTTATGAATACTTTCAAAAAAGAGCTGATCATTAAATGAAAACTGTTCTGTAAGAGCTTCATATACATTTTTAAAACCGGTAAAATTTACCGGAATATAATGTTGATGATGATCGAATAGAAATAAAAAAACTTGATTATTATTATTTACAGTAACGTAAGCATACTGAAGATCATCGATAGAAACGTCACCACTCCCCATTTGATTCTTGCCTTCACAACGTATTTTATTCCCAACCAGCGTAACAACCCCGTCACTACTTTCTTCTGGAAATATATGGGTATTTATTTGCATGCTCAATTACTATTCTATAAGTTAACAAATCAGTCATTTATACAAATTCATAATAGATAATACAATGTCGTTTACTTAAGGATTAGGTCAAATTGTTCATTCTAAAACCTCATCCCCAGCCCTTCTCCTGAAGGAGAAGAGAGCATGCGTACACCAATACCATGAATATAATTATTTAACAACTTTTCCTTAAGTAACGACATTGATAGATAATATATCAATGAACGTACAAAATCACTCACTTTATTTATAATAATAAAACCAATTACTTTCAAAATTCATATCAAAATTCTCTTTCCTATCAAAGCATAAAGAAATTTATTTGCCGCATATTCTCATGTAAGAAACCTAATTGACTCCGCAAAATAAGTAATGTGGTTGAATTCCCAATTCAATAATGTATCAAATCAGAATCAAGTCAAGAATAGCTTAACATTACCCTGCCGTTCACACGCGAAAAGCTACCGTTAAATAAATAGCACATTATAAAAAATAAGTTTTTATTAATTTAATAACGATTACCGGAAGCACTTATAGATCCAGGAATTCGATTTGAAAATGCATTAATAAACACCGGACTAACATACACTTATATAACAGACCACATATTTTCAATATTTTAATTAACCATAAAACAAAAAAAACAATGGGACTAGCAGAAAAAAGATTAGCCGAAGAAATTAAAACAGACAAACTTCCTGCATTTGAATTAAAATTAAATGAAAAAGCGGGCTACCCGATTAAAGTTAATATCGATTGGGCTTCATTTACTGCTTACGATCAATATCCACTTTCAAGATTGGATATCGTATTTGACGACATTGAAGGTTTTGTAAAAAAAATCTGTCAGGACGATATGGGCAAAGAAGCATTGAAAGATAAACTTTCAACAATACAATTAACCAATATTGAACAAAGAGAAAACGTTAAAATGGAATTAAAAGACAATACATTGTCTCTTGACTTCCAACTGGCTGGCGATACATTCAGTTCATATACAGATTCGCAAATTGCTGATTACGTAGAAAAACAACTGTAATACTGTGATTGAATCGTATCAAAAAGATTTATTAAAAAATATTTATTCCTGGTTTGAAATTCTGGAAGAACTATCCAAAAACACAACAGACACTTCCAGTTTACCCAAGCTGGAAGTGTCTTTGCGTTCAGGCAGAATGTTTGCAGGCAGTGTGATTGGTCTAAAAACTTCTATCGAAGGGAATGTATTGATGTTATTGGAGCAGGCCGATGTACTTTACAACTCGCGAATACACCTTATTCAATGCGAAGAAATCACATCCGTTTCATTCATTGACCCAACTACCTATCTGTCTATTTTCTCCAAAGAGAAATCAATCATTTCAGAACTTGAATTAAAACGAAAAACAAAAACCGTAGAAGACCAGCTTGAACAGATCGCTTCAAAACGTATTTACATTTCCTTGCATACGGATTCGATAAGCGAAACAGATAGAAGTCATGCATTAAAGCTGATTGAAAATTTGCCAAAAATAATTGCGCAATTACAAAAAGATGCTTTAGGAAAAGAATTGGTAACGGAACGGATTGATGGTATTGAGATTCAGATGGGCAAAACTGCTGAAACACGTTTGAATGACAAACTACTTATATGCGTTTTTGAAAAAGACACGGAGTTATTTTTATCTAAACAAAAAGAAGCGTTGTTGGAATCGATCGAAAAGATTTTATAATAATTATGAATTGGTTCAGAGTAAATTGTGTAGCACTTGAAGCAGCTAGAGAAAGGTGTGAATTAAAATAAATATTCGAACCAATAAAATTCATAACTCATTCCATTAAATCATAATTTATTCTGCAGTGTCGGATTAAAGACTGACGTGTGCAAAAAAAGAAATTCATAATTCATAATTCATAATTCATAATTCATAATTCATAATTCATAATTCATAATTTCAAACATGACTCTTGATATTCAATACAACATTGAAAATGAATTAATCCGGATTATCCGTGAAGCAATCAATTGCAAAAAGATTGATACAGAATCTATACGAATGATTGTGTTGTGTGCAAATGAATCGTTTCAAAAATTAGAGGTACGTATTAAAAATGATTGGGACACCTATTTTGAAAAAGAATATGCAGCTTTAATTGGAGAAATAAATATTTCACAGTGGCTCGACGTTGCAGATCATGCACTGGAAAACATATTGGAGATAAACGCTTCTTACATAGAACGCGCAAAAGCAATTGAAAATAAATACAGATTAACTGCGCCGGCCATTAACTTCGAACACCTGGCAGCTCTGCCATCTTCTTATATTGACTTTTTAATTTGCCTGAGAGAAGAATTGATTGAACAAGTGAACACTGGGATTTGCAACGCTGCAATTTCGTTTTCACAAACAGACTTCAAACAAATCGTTAGTTTTTTCACGCACAAGTTAACGTATGATCTGGATGATACTATATTACTACATGCTTTCAGTCATCCGGAAGGTACAGGACCTTTTTATAAAGTAGAACTCACTCAGCCGGATTATATAAGATCAGATCGCTACCTTCGATTTTATGACAGCGGAATTCATATGTTTTGTGTGGCAGTTTCTCTTTTAGACGACGAATCTGAGAATGAAACAGAAGTCATTTCGTATGATATTTCTGAAATTTCTTTTATGTTTCTTCGCGACAAAGAATTTTTTTTCAGACCAAATACAGCATTCAAAAATTGGTATGTCGAAGCCGACAGACCTAATATCGAAAAAGGTGAATATTCTGAAAGGGAATTTTTAAAAAACGTTGAATATTTTTTTAATCAATTCCCTGAAAAAGTTTTCAATCCCATAAACATTCCCGACCCGATAAATCAAAAAGAAGCTTTTGATCATTGGTTCAACATTGTTATAGAATATAATATTCCGATTGTGTCTGTGCATCTGAAAATCATTTTCAGTTACGGTGAGGATGCATTTAGGCATTACCTGCAATGCATTCCGAAAGCACACGCGCAAGAAGAACCAGCCCTAAGCTTTTTAGCCTCACAACTCTTTTATCTAAACAGATTTCAGGAAGCGCTGGACACATACGACAGCATCAAATCACTCACTGAATATGATCAAATTGAATATTTGTGCGCGCTTTACCTATTAAATCTAAAAGAACGTTATGAAACGTACCAATCAACAACTAAGGTTGAAAAACTAACGCTGGAATTACTAGATACTCTATGGATGCTTCGTGTTCTCCAGAACAACGTAGTATTAAATTCCATTGAAGAAAAATTTGTTGCGTTAGTGCCGATCTATAAGAATAGTCAAACAATTCGCCTACTATCTCTTGTTCTTGTTAAAATCTACATACGAACACATAATAAGGAGCAGGCGCTATTGCATCTGCAATCCATACCGGCAGATGAAACCATTGAGCAGTTACTTGCCCTGCATGAGTTCAAGTCTGTAGACTATATACTTGATGCATATCATCTACAGATTCAAAAATGGCAGAAACGGATTAATTTTGATACACAGGTAGAATCCCATTCGCTTAAGACAGCAGATAAAAAGAAAACGAATCTTACTAAAACTTCTTACGACTACAGTTATTATTTTAAAACCAGGATCCGTGTATCCGATTACAAATGGGCATATCCGATTGATGCGGAAACATATATCGCTATCAGCGAAAATGAAGGATACGAACTCATTTTGGTAAAAATCATATCCGGAGAATCAATTGAAATAATTCAACAGATAAGCATCCCTACCTCACGGAGAGCACGTTCATGTGTATATCTGGATGGTATTGTATACATAGCAGATAAAGAAGAAGGAATCGTTACATATAAGGTAACAGAAACATCTATTGAACAAACATCTGTTGTTTATAAAAACAAACTAAAGAAAGCAAAATACGAAACCATTACCATTGCCGGTGGTTATTTATTTGCCAGCAATAACTACTATCTTGAAATATACAATCTGAATGAAACGGAAGCAGATGTGCTATGCGATTCGTTCTATATCGGTAGCGGCTATCATTTATTTGTACATAATAACCTGCTTGTGATTGGTGCCAGTGGCGGCCTGCTGATCCTGGCAGACATTTCCGATAAAAAAAATCCGGCATGTTTGTCAACGATATGGGAAGACACTACACCAAACGACATGTATGTTGTGTTCATTGACAATTACATGGTCAGCCGTTCGGTATACAACATCAGCAATCCGGAAAAACCAGAGTGGATACAGTATATTGGTGAAGAGCTGGCGCCAATATATTATTTTTCATCAAAGCCTGAAGTACCGATCATCAGTACCGGGGAAGATTCCCTATTTACAACACTCGTATTAAAGGATAATAAACCACTTTACACCAACTGGCGGGAAAGTCTCGATAATCAACATGCCTGCGAACGCGCCGTGTATAATTTAGCAACAGGGTATTTTGAAGATACGGTTATCACCTATTCCAGATACGAAATTAAGTTATGGAAAAAAGGATTGAGTCCAGTCGTTGAGCAGATAGACATTCACAACAAAGTTGAAAGAATGGTAAATAATTGTTTTGATTTTATCGCAGATGAACACCACACTTTCCGCATCGGTAAAGCTGTTCTTCAATACGATCCCCTATACCAGCATATTGATATTTCCTTCCATCAAAGTTCAAGCCTGGCAGTTTTAACCAACAGTAATAAGGCACACAGCGTACCGATCATTTCAAGCACGCTGCTGTTATACACCTATTGCGAAGAGCTTTTTCAAAAACACTATAATCCTGCAACAACAAACTTTGTATACGATGGCGATGCTATCATGGGAAAACTGATACGCGACCCAAGATTTGAAGACTTGTCTGCGCGGCATGTATTGATCCTGTCAGGCAACAACGGTTCTTATAAACAGTATGCAACGAAATCGTGGCAGCCTTTCCGTATCGAAAAAACTGCTGAAGCAAAAGAAGAAACCATTACAGAAATCATCTTAAGTCGTAACGACGCCTTCATTGATCAACTGATTCATAAAATTTCAGACAATACAAAATTATTAGATGAACTGTTGGATATTTTGAATAAGAAGATATTTGTTCCGAAAATTACCTCTTCCCCATCCAGCAATAAATTAAATACTGAAGAGTCGGCGGAGATCATGGCCGAGCTGCATGCACTTACGGATTCAGAAACAGATACGAATTCCGGAGATGATGATAAAATATATTGTTCGCCTGCATACATTGTAGATCCTTATTATACACCTGAAAAAGAAAAAAAACAGCACGAGACTGTACCTTCGGATTTTTTACCGAATACAATGGAAACGTTCGATTTACAAAACAAAGCATTTGAAATTCTTTGCAGGCTACCTGACAGAGAACTTGTACGTACGATTCTTTTCAATGGCATGCAATATGGATACATGCACTACAATGTAAAAGATATGCCTGCTGATTACGGCATGAATGAAAAGTTAATAACAGAATTTGTCCGTAACAATCACGGAACATGGAATGAATTTGGAACCGATACCGATATCCGTTTCTTTTTAATGTCGAATATCAATGCATTTCATAATACGCAATTACAAATACGTATCGCTTACAAATGCGGCCATTTAAGTCATCCATTGATTTCAGAATACATTCAAAATATAATAGAGGGAGGAATGTCGTATGAAGCATTCAGAGGAGAAATGACAGACATCGACCTTTCAACTTTTCCGGAAGAAGTTATCAGACCGTTTGAATCGCTGCTGCTTGAAAAATCAGCCGAATTTGAAAATACAACAGATACCCTGCTGCTGATTGATGCAGAACAGCAGGCACCTTATTTATATGCGTTGTTATATAAAATCGGACATGAACATATGCCTGATATTGTACGTAAAAAAATAGAACAAGCTGTTAAAGAACAGGAACAATATGGCAATCTCACCTTCGATGATGATGAATACGAATTCGATAATGCTTTCCTTGTAAAGCTTTACAGAGAAATAAAAGTAAAACGTTTACTCCATTATTATAAAAATACCAGCCATGTCTTATGGCCACTGTCAGAACCGACAGAACGTTATCAGGAATCCTGGAAGAACACCATAGAAGCACTTTTTGAAAAAGGAAGTGAAGCTTTCGGTGATGCATTCAAAACAAATTACGTAGAACGTCTTGCAAAAAATATCCCATTGGATGAAACGTATGCAAACGACCGTACACTTTCGTATGAACTGGTACAATATGCATACAAAAACATTCAGAAGAAACCACAACTGGCTTCACTCATAGAACCTTTGGTACTGGTAATTGATGCAAACAAAGATGTATTCCCTGCAGACCTTAACGTAGCAACGTTAAAGGATAAAAACAAATACACGTTGTTGCAGTCCGCATGGAACGACCTGAAAGATCAGCAGCTGGACCTCGCCGAGCAAAAGGCGGACGCAGTACTGATCATGGATCCGAATATGGGTCAGGTTTATTTTCTAAAAGCACGACTCCTATGGCTTCGTGAAGGTGTAACGGCTTACCTGGAGCAGCAGGAATATTTTATTGAAAAAGCTAAAGGCGACAGTACAGCTCTGGCGCGATTATATAATTTAACCGGATGTGCATTGGATATAGAAAAGCGCTACGAAGAAGCTTTGCACTATTTCAAAAAGGCCGCAATTTCTGCACCAAACGACCCTATGTATATTGCCAATGTAGCAGAGATTTATTACAAGTCAGGAAAATCAAAAGATGCGCTGCAACATGCTAAATCCGCGCGTGCCAATGGAAGCGAAGCTGTTATATTAAAAGAAATCATTGAAAATAAAGGTGTGCTGGCAAATACTTAATATGTGTTTCATCTCATCGTTTATATAGATTCCTATTAAAATACAAACCGGTATCAAATACTAGAATATCATTTAAAACATGACCGACCTTCAATTATTAGATGTACATAATCCTGCTGATAAAACAGAAATCAGACAGGCCTTGCTGAATAAAATTTCTAATCTGGATTTTGAGATTGATATTGAACGCATCTTTAGTTACATATTATGTGCAAAAAGACTGAACCAGCAACTAGATTCAGCCGATGCAGGATTGATCATATCGGATACGAAAAAGCAGGTGCAGCCTGTCGCGCAAGTCCTTTTCGATTCACCGGAAAAGCTGATTGAATACTTTACCACACTCTACGACAATACTGCAAGCCGTTTCAATAAATCACTCTGGAAAGCAGCAGTGGATTATATAAAGGAAAACGATAGCGAGAACCTGGCCAGTTATTGCAAACCTGTTGCAGATTTTCTAATAGAAAAACCGTTCTTAAAATCCGAAACTCTTAGACTTTTAGCAAATACTTTTCCATTTGCTACATTCTTCCCCGATCCAAATGCAGAAGAGAACCATGACTTTTGGCAGCAGTACGGATACATCTACAATTTACTGCGAAAAGGTAATGCTGAACTTGATCTATTGGCGCATACGGTAAATCCAGAACAGTATACACATGTTCAACTGGACGATATCTACAACAGACTTTTATATTCTGCACGCTACTACCGTGAAAATAAATACGCACAGTCATTCAATACATTATCAGAAGGTATACCTGCCGATGTTAAACCATTAATGGTGTGGCAACGGGAACTGAATATTTTATACAAAGCAGGATTCATTGAACAGGAAGAAAAAGTAGCTGACATTTTAAAGGAAACACTTCATACAGCTTTATCCTATTTTCCTGTCGACGAGCAATTGTTATACATACACGCAAAATACATCCTTCAAACAGATGGACCTGAAAAAGCAAAAGACGCAATTGTTGAGATCGTAAAGATTATTCCACACCATCCAAAATCCATGTTCCTATTGGGTACCTGTTATATGCAGCTAGGCATTTACAGAGCGGCCATGGTTATTTTTAAAAACCTTGAAAAATCAGATCCGCTAAATCTGCAATACACAATAGCCGCTGCAAAAGCAAAGCGTGCTTACATTGATTTCTGTATTGCTGAGCATGATCCGAAAGATAATAACAACCAGTACTACATCTCTATTGTCAGCGAACTGATTGAACATACCATGTATGATGAAGCAGTTGCTTTTGCAGCACAGGCACCTACAGGTAATTCAGACCTTATGGCTCTTTTACTGTATGCAAACGACATAAAAACCTACGATCAAAAAGGAATAAAAAACAAAGAGGCACTTTTTGATGCATTACTATCTGCCAATGAAAAAGAGATCCGAAGAAAAATAAAAGAACATTATTTAAAAGATATTCCAACATGGTCTGAAATACAAAACGAAAAGAAATTCATACAAACGTACTTTGAAGAAAACCCAAGCGATGCTATGGCCAATTATCATATGGGTATGTATTTCTTTTCAACGACGGATTACAAACAAGCGTATGATTATTTTTTAAAAGCCAAGGAGCTAAATCCGTCTGATCCTGTTATGTATTACAATCTGGCGCGTGCAGCAGCGTTCATTGAGAACTTTGAAGAAGCTATACAATACATGAGTGTATATCTGATGTATAATAAATATGCGCTACTGGCGAATGAAAATTACTGCGCGTGGAACTTTACATCAGAGGAACATAAAAAAGCGCATTTATCTGCGAAATGGATTTTAAGCATTTGCAGAACCGATGAATTCAAGCCGGTATATTTCTTCTATTTTACTGCAGGCTTAAAATTACACCTAAATACCGTACCTAAAGAATATCATAACCCGGTATACATGTATGAAGCATTGGAACTCTACGATCAATATCCAAAATCAGATGCTTTCTGGTCGGATGAAGACGGACTAAAATCAGTGTGTTGGGCTGCTAAGATCTGCTATGATTTAGATGATCACGAAAAGTGTATTGATTATGTCAAACAAACGTTACAGCACATTACGGATGACAATACACCTTCCGCTAAAATGGGTCTATTTGAATTGCTTCCGCAGAGTTTATACAAACTGGAACGCTATGAAGAATTAATAGAACGTGTATCCGGACGCGCTCAGGATCTGATCAATGATAAAGGATATCAACACGACATGGCTCCAGCAGCCTTCTATCTATCATTAGCCTATGGCGCACTAGAACAATATGAGATGCAGATGGAATGGTCGGTGATCTGTGCAAATAGTTATATGCTAAAAGAAAATCCTCCGATTGACTGGATAGAAAATTACCTGACCGACAAGTTTGGTGTTTGCGTAGATCATGATGTTGATTCGTATATCATACCCATCGGTGCTGCATATCTTGAGATGATAAAAACAACAAATCTGAATCATGTCTGGATGGCGCACAATATGGCGAACGTATATGCAGCTTTCGACCAGGAAGAACAAGCGCTGGAATACCACAAAAAGTGTCTTGCGTTTTGTCTGGAATTCCCCGGCGAATGTGAAGAAGAACGAATCGGTTCGCAAGCTTTCATTAATGCGTATGCGACTTCCATAAAGTAACAGAACAATCATGAGCATGACACATACATACCATACATTTTCAAATCCAACAAACCTAAGCAAAGCACAATTGTGGCTGATCGCAACATCTGCGATGCTTACAGAACTGAATAACGAATTTCACGATACACTTTTACCGCATCACATCTACGGAACACCGGAGCTGATTAAAGACAGCAAACAATGTCTGCTGCGAGACTGGGATATAAAAGATCTGGAGGGATTGAGTGACACGTTAAATTACCTGCATACACAGCAGACCTTCGCTCCTATACAGGAAAGCTGGGAACTGCTGAGCGATACCGAATTCAATCAGACACAGAAAGCCCCTATCAGTGTAGAGTTCAGAAATTTATTAAACATGGTACATGATTACCAATACGATTTAAAACAAAGCGATTATGCATGGCACTACGGGCGCTGCGCCTGGATTATCAGACATTGTTTATTCAACGGCTTTATTACGGAAGCGGAGGCTTGGAATCTGCTGGAAGAAAACGGCCGACGAATCAAAGATATGTTTGATTCCTGGGAAAATTTTGGACTATCGTATCTGGTTGGAGCACAATACTGGAAAAGAAAAGAATACACTGAAATAAGTATAAAAGATCATAAAAATATCATCACGTATTTATTGACAAATAAAAATTCTCCGTGGCTGAATGTGGGCTGGAATGATTTTGAATAGTAATCTTTCAAAAAGACAAAGTAGCATAAAACAATATGTTAAAATTAGATTTGAAATATCTCAAAGTTGAACTTGACCAAACACCTTTTGAGCTTAATAGTCAACACAATTGCTTTTTTTGTGGCACGCAAGAATCACCACAAATAGAGTTGGATGAATCGTATGCAATTATACACCAACATTCAGAACGCATAGAGTCAGCCTGCCTTAGATGTCTTCTTGAAAAAAAGTATGCATTTGAACAGCAAGTTGAAGGTGGTTTATTAAATAAAGATGGCATATTCCTTGAATCAGAAAAATATCCTTACTTAAAAGACTCTATTGATTATTCTGAAAATTTATTACCCAAAGAGAAACGATTACTTGCTATAAAGGAATCAAACATAAAAGAATTAATGCATAGCCCTACATTTAGTACATATCATGGAGCAGTTTGGTTAACTCATTGCAATGACTTCATGATATATATTGGTAATTGGAAACATGAAAACTTTGTTGCTAAATCTCCCAATGGGAATGGCAAAGAATATTTTGATGAGATATTAGATAACTACAATGGGGATGACTTTTACGAAAAACAATTTAGCCCTACCAAATCTGAACACGCACAAAGTCTATTTTATGCATTTGAATGTTCGACTTGTAAAATACATAGAGGTTATGTGGAATAAAATATTGATCAAATAAAGAGAAAGAATACAAAAAAACATTACATACCAGAAAAAATAATGGCGACAGAAAAATATAAAGTATTCACCGAACAAGATGGGGTAAACCATGTTAAGATATATAAATCGGAAGGAAGCCAGTATGTGAATGATTGGAACTTTCCTTTGAAAAGTGATGAGGAACCAATTGTATTATCTGAATTTTATACAGAGTCGCGCTTTGTTTTAATGAACTGGAACGGATGGATCCGGGCGTACGATGCAGATACAAAAGAAATCCTATTCGACCATACACTTAATGGAAGCGTGGATGCAAAGGCTATACTTTCTCTGGACAAATCCAACCTGTACGTTGCATTAACGGGTGATTCAAGCACCAATCTAGTTCAGATATCTTTGGATACATTTGCAATAGAAGCAGTTGAACTGCCTGATATATATAACGATTTATTACAGATCCGAAAAGACGGAAGTCTATTGTTTTACAAAGAAGATTGGAAACATGTAGAAGATAAAAAAGTCTACAAACATTTTTATTCCGTATTGGATGTAAATACAAAAAACATCCAGCAGTTTGAGTTGGCGTATGCAGCTCAATATGCTTTTAATGAATTCAAACCTGTTATTGATACAAACAATAATTGGGCGATCATGCCTGCGTATGATGATGTAGTGAGCAAAACACATTCAGCAGATGAAACCTTTTTTGAATTCAAAATCGCGTTGTTTGATTTGAATACATTTGAGATCGTAAAGATTGTATCCGTACGGGATTTTCCTTCCAATCATTTAGGTTACAGTGAATATGAATCCAAGGAAATGAACGAGCTGTTTCTTGCTCCTGAACGAAAAAAAGATTACTACAACGCATTAAGTGAATTCTACGGCAACCTGAATTCGATTAGGGTTGTCGCCGATGGTTTCTGGCTGTGCTGGCGTGGCGGTATTCTTCGAAAAGTGGATTTAAATTTTAATCTATCGCCTTTATTGGTTACAAACAGCCGGCCAAACAATACAATCAAAGGAATGTTTTCACACCACGGCTTCCATTCACATTTATATGAGATAAACGATCAAGCAATCATTCTGGCAGAACATCTGGATTTATGCAAAGCGTTCATGCCTGATATAAATTCTGCAGATTCGGAAACCGAAATAGCATTAGACTTTAATAAAACAAGTTTGGAAGAACTATACAATCTGAGCACGCCAACAGACCAACAGATGGAAGTCGAACTTAGGGATTATATACAGATTGAAGTAAGCGACCTATCAAAAAAGAAAGGATTTACAGATGCGTTGAATCAAATAGAAGTCATCGTTTCAGATTTGAATACGGCTGGAATCGGTTCAACATTATTATTCATTATTAAAGATAAAAAAGGAAAAATAGTTCACGAACCGGAATTCTTTTCCGGAGCAATCGATCATAATATCAAACGCATAGAAGCTATCGTTAAAAAATTTATTGAATATCCAAAGTCAAAATATGTATATAGAAACTCAGAAGAAGCTGCATTGTGCTATGCTGTATTTGAATTAGCAAAAAAAGGTGATACATACATCAAAACTACATTACAATATCTATCTGCGATTGATCTGGATCACGATGTGTTCAATCTAGAAAATACAATTCCAGTATTGGAAGAAATATACAATATAAAAGAATTAACTAAAAAGATGAAAGCAGTATCAAAAGAATTAGCTGAATGGTACGAGGGATATCATGAAAATTAAACATCAAAAAACTATATGAAATTAGAAATTATTCTATCAGTAAAAATTACTTATGGCATATTATATTATACGTCAAGACACGTTAATAGACGGATCACGTTCTATTGATGGCATTCCGAACAATATTGATCTGGAAGAATGGATAAAAGGAATACCTGTACCACATCCCGGTGAAAATCTTGTTTTTGATTTATCATTGGAAAGTGGTGAATATCGGGGCCACATTATAGAAGGATTTTTATTGCTTTTTCATCGCCAATTAAAAGAAGCATTAGATGGTTTTGGTATAACTAATATAGAATACTATCCAATCAGATTACGGGATCAAGAAACCAATAAAACAGAAGGCGGTTATTGGTTGGTAAATATAATTGGACGTTACGATTGCATCGATCTGAAGAAAAGCAAAATAAGCCGTTCAGATTCAGATGTAGACGAAAATGATTTTGAAATTCTATCATTAGCAATCGATAGAAAAAAAACAAACGGAGCAAAAATATTCCGTTTGCATAGCGACCCCACGTTGGTGATCATTAATCAGGAATTAAAAGATTATTTCGATGAAACAGACATGCTTGTTGGAGTTGAATTGATCCAGACGGAGATGTATAGTGAATGGTAACATAAAATATACATTTGTATAGAAGTTCTGAAACATTACAATAATAAAATCATTAAAAGAATAAACTACTATGGCTTATTATATTATGCGTCAAGACACCTTAATAGACGGATCACGTTCCATTGATGGCATTCCGAGCAATATTGATCTGGAAGAATGGATAAAAGGAATACCAGTGCCACTTCCCGGTGAAAATCTTGTGCTTGATTTATCGTTGGAAAGCGGCGAATACCGTGGCGATATTATAGATGGTTTTTTAACATGTTATTCAGATGAATTGAAAGAAGCTCTTGAAAGCCAACGTATAAATAATGTAGAATACTATTCAATCAGATTACGGAATCAAGAAACCAATAAAACAGAAGGTGGTTATTGGTTAGTGAATATAATTGGACGTTACGATTGCATCGATCTGAAGAAAAGTAAAATAAGCCGTTCAGATTCAGATGTCGACGAAAATGATTACAAAATTCTATCATTGGCAATAGACAAAACGAAAACGAACGGAGCAAAAATATTCCGCTTATACAATGACCCTACACTAATAATTATTAACCAGGAATTAAAAGATTATTTCGACAAAACAGACATGCTTGTTGGAGTTGATTTAATACAGACAGAAATGTATAGTGCACGGTAAAGTATCGCATAGAAACAGCAAGTATAAATAAATATATGGTTAAAATTACTAGTTAAATACATCATGCGAGACTTACAAGAATTAGGATTTATATTATTGATTATTGTAGCGGTTATTGCCGGCGTACAATGGTTCTTACTGCGATTTGCACATTGGTCTGTAGCTCTTATTGCAACAGGCTTTATAGCCTTATTTATATCCGGCATATATGTATCTCTAAAATTTGCTAGACCCAATGGAGGCAGCAGCGGACCTGACAGCTCAGAATTCATTACACCTGCGCTTATCGTTTTCGCATCATTGCTTTTGGGTTTATGGCTGGTTAGTTATTTAAGCAAAAACACAATTCCGAAAATTGTATTTATAGTATCCCTTTGTCTGGTTATCGTTTTTGCCATTGGGCGAAATGTATATGAATATGTACATGGTATGAGTTTTTATTTTAAAAATTTCAGTGATTGTGAAATAGAACTACTAGATAAAACAGCAGGCAAATCCAACGTGTTTTCAATTTCATTTCAAAATTCGTCTAGTGGTTTTACTTCCGATATTCATCCTGGCTGGAAGGAAAAGCCTTATCCACAGATCATACGATTTGCCGATACGATCAATTTCCGTTATTACTCTAACCAAACAAAAAAAGATTATCTTCAAAAATTTCCATTTGACTACAATTTATGTAAGGAAAAGGCAGGGCCAATAGAATATGTCTTCTGGCTTAGGTCGCACCACACATTACCCATGAAAGTAATTTTATTGCCGGATAATAAAGTAGAACTCTATCTGGGCAGTAGTTTAGTAAAACAATACCAATTAAAAGAAACGAATGCATCAGTAATAAATCAAAGCAATTGATATATGAAATCTTCAGGCGAATTCCTTTTAAAAGAAAACGAAGAATTTATTCAGTTGGCGCTTGCATTAGTAAATGAACGACACCCATTTATTGACTTACATACCGAGGAATATGATTGTAAGGTGTGGCGGGGAATAAATGGCATTGCGGTAGATTTCACACGCATCATACGCTATGTTCCTATAGGTAAAAATGAGCAAGAGTTCGAATATGACATTATTGTAAATCTTACTAAAAAAGTCATAATGCCGTTTGAAAAACCAATTTTAAATATAAAATTTTACATACCTTCTGAAGAAGATCTAAAATCTATCGCATTTATAAAAAAACATTTTGGTGTGTTTTCTCCTCAATTCAAAAACATCATTATTGAAGAAACTGAAGAATATAAAATCAGTTGTACAAACGATGCATCTTATGGATACTATACGTTAAACAAAAAAACGGGCAAACAAGGTGGCGCACTGCAAGGGTCTTATATACCCATGCAAAAACCGAACGATACAGATTCAATCTTTGATAAATAAAATGGGTAAAATGACAAGCATTTATATAGTAATACCACTTTTAATATTGGGTTTCTCGCTATTAAGCCTAGCTCAAAATCCATCGAAGTATACATACCTATTTCGCAATGTAATACTGAGCAAATCAAAAAAGTATGAGCTAGCGCCGGTGCTTCGAGGACGCATCTATTATCCGAATTACTTCTACTTACCTATCAGCAAACAATACATCGTTTATTCGGACGTAGATAAATCGGGCCCATACAGTTGTCAGGCTGAAAATGATTCACAAGATGGAAAAACCTGTGCGTTGTTAAATGAATTCGGAAACGTAATCAACACGATAGAAACACCCTTTCGTTTCTCCAATAGAAGTGGCACATTTTACGGCACAAAACACTATATCCCCTGGTTGGAAACGGGCAAATCAGATTCTGTTTCGTATTCTAAAATTTATAACGATACTGGAGAATTTAACAGCCAACTATTTGAAAAAACATTTCAGGAGTTGTACATAAAAGCCGACTATGTAGAATTTATAAATCTTAGAGGGATTGATGGTGATCACTATGATGCCGCTGTGATTTTCAGGATCAATGGCAAATTGGAAATACTTCTTTCAGGATTGCACAAAAGTTACATGTCCTGTCACTTTCAAGAAAATGAAAAGACCAATATGAGGGACGACTACTATTTACCCGAGATTTCAAACCAGAATTCCTTTCCGCAGTCGGAACCTCTAATAGCTACTGTTCCACTCGAAACCAATAATACCAATCCGTTTGTACATTTCAGACGTCCATTTACACGACCGTTTCAAATCAAAAAATACCGAAAAACATATTCTTCCGGATGGAACGGAATCATGTCGCTACATGGAATACCTGTTTATGTACCCGGCGAACAGGAAGGTGTTACGTGTGTGAAATTCAGGACAAAAGAAGATGTCTTTAAAATTAAATTATTAGAAGTACCAAAAACAGCGTTGCTGCCTTACTACAACCTTGGTCTTCGAACGTTTCAGTTGCCTGCAAAAATGATAATGCCTCATTCGTTGATATTCGTAGAATCTGCTCAGAATTGTGGATCAAACCGGTTGGGTGGCGGTGTGTTTGTTGTACGTCCTGCAACAACAGATAATCCAACTGCCGACATTCCTTTTGGGATAACCGAAAAGCGTTTCTGTATCTTACCTCTTGCATTACAAAATGCATTGATGGATCCGGAACATGCAACAAAGCTTTCCATTGCTGACGACAACATTCAGGAATGGATTCCTGAAATAGAATATTTAAAAAACTTAACAGAACTTACGTTCAGCACGTCCATTAAAATACTTCCAGACGGAATTGCGAACGTAACAAAGCTGGAAAAGCTAACGATGCAAGGCAGAAAAATCACTCAAGTTTCCCCAAGACTTTCAGAATTACAAGCATTAAAATATTTAGACCTGGATAGCAATCCACTTTCTGAATTCCCCAATGTAATTTTGGAATTAAAAAACCTCGAACACTTGAGTTTGAATTTTACTGAAATTCCAAGTATCCCGTCTGAATTTTCACAATTGCTAAATCTAACACATTTGGACCTGATCGACACAAAAGTTAAAACGCTACCCGAATCTATGATCGCAATGAAAAAGCTGTATATCTATGATGGCGGTACGTTAGAAAAATACCTTCCGGACACGTACAAACATTTGTTTGATTACACAAAAAATTATTCGACAAATAAAAATAAGGAATAACTCATATAAAAATAAAAGCGTAGTAGATAGAAACTCTACAAGAGGTTTAACTTCGATCAATAAAAAATTGATACTCTCGTGCTGCTCTTCTATAACGAAACTCTCCAAGGGTTTAAAACACTTGGAGAGTTCGCTTGACAACGGATTCGTTCGGTTAAAACTGAAGAGTTAGATAAAACAAAGCTGATTTAAACAAACTGTTGTTGGTGTTTCTGACAGATCAAAACTATCCAAGCAGATAAAGATTATTTATAATTTTAATAGAAATATTGTCCATTGTACACATCGAAACTCTCCAAACGTATTAACCCCTTGGAGAGTTCGCTTGACAACGGATGCGTTCGGTTGAAACTGAAGAGTTAGCTTCACCCAAATAGATTTAACAAATAAAATACATGCACATCTTACAAATAAAAAAACAAACAGAAACATGGATTGTAGCAATATCTCAACACAAAGAAGATATTACAGACTACCTTGCAACTCTGTCTGTAGAACTTCAAGCAGATGCTGTATCCTATGAAATTCCAATTGAGTTCTATCCGTTTATACTTATTGAAAACACATTAACATCACATGATTCGAATGCCTATTTTGAGTTTTGCGATTTCGAAACAGTTCAACAGCGAATAGAAGCTACACGAGCACTGAAGGTTGAATCTGAAGATCATATCTATTTTAAATACTATTACATAGCTGAGCCTTATGGACAAATGGTTACAGATGAAAATTGGATGCAATACCTGCGTCATACCCCCGTTACAAATTATGTATTGGAGCAACCCTACCCCATTTCTTATTTTCATGAAGAAATAAAAAAGAATGTATCCAACTACGACCTCGATCGATTGGATCAGCTTTTCGAACATACAAAAACACGCTTCACTTCTACTATTGAAAAAGAAGATCTTGCAATAAACGGCTATGAAAGTTTATTCTGGGATATGAACTACGATCATGCCTGCGGAAAACTTACAGAAGACGGCATTACATACTTATTTTCAATGGTTGATACTATGGAAATCTTATTGGAAGAAAAAAAATGGAAACACCGGAGTTTTGCTTTACACATTTTGTTAAAAGAAGCCTGTGATAAAAAATCAGAAAATGCACATAGTCTATTAAAAGACATAGTTGAATCTTTTGAGCAGTATGTACTTTCAGAGCCGGAAGAAAAGTTAGAAATACACCGTTTACTTGCTTTGGCATATCGATGGATGATGCAGATTGATGCAGATACAGCCTTTTCGTTTTGGCAACATGCAGTATCTGAAATTGAAAAGGCGATAGCGTTCGAACCAAAAAAAGCTTCTTGGTCTCTATTATTCGAATTAATCTACGAGCCATATCCAGAAGATCAAAAAATAACGAATGCGCAAGTTGAAGCTCAAAAACAGTTTAATACAAAAGCACAGGAATTAGAAATCACATTCGGAGCAGAAATCTCCTATCCAATAGCACTTGCCTATCAACATCTGAAAGAGCATTTAGAATGGAAAAATGCAGAACACGCATTTCCTGAAAAAACAGCTTTGCGTTGGACTGAAAAAGCCATTGCCTACAATCCGGAGGAGATTACACGCATTGATTTACACGAATGCGCACAATTCTTTTATGAAACAGGAATAAGAACAAAACGAATCGACTTCTTGGTAAAAACGATTTCATTATACGAACGTGTATTAAAAACAAGAACCGACAACGAACTTGAAGTGTATTACATTGCAAATCTTTGGAAAGAGATTGCAGCAATTCATACCGAAAATAAAGAGCGCGCATTAGCCGATGAGTCAATCATGCAGGCAATATC
>Ga0247817_10000280_pt1 | contig 30950 bp, 32 predicted proteins | sample UWRJL212509R1_FD_178010 | JGI IMG/M metagenome (GOLD analysis project Ga0247817, IMG submission 178010) | Plant litter microbial communities from Arlington Agricultural Research Station in Wisconsin, United States - UWRJ-L212-509R-1 | ecosystem: Environmental > Terrestrial > Plant litter >...
CTGGTTCCTATACCGACCACACCGGCGCACATCCGTGAAAGGGGCTACGATCATATGCAGTTGATTGCCTCACGGGTTGGTGCGCTTCAACACCTCCCCGTAAAGCGACTACTCGTGAGGGATAATATGTTGACGCAGCATCGAGCAACCCGAAAAGAGAGATTCCATCAGGCTGCTTCTGCCTTTAAAGTGGTCGGTGAAGTGAATCATAAGACGACGTATGTACTCCTTGATGACATCATCACAACAGGTGCAACGATTCAGCAAGCTGCGGCTTTGCTAAAACAAGCAGGTGCACAGACTATCTATGTGGCGGCAATTGCTCGCCAACCCCTCGACTGAATCCTCTCCATCTGTTAAAATGTCCAAGTAGCAACATTTTTGTTGGCCCATGGAGGGGTCGCATAGTGGTTTAGTGCACCGGTCTTGAAAACCGGAGTGGGGCAACTCACCGAGAGTTCGAATCTCTCCCCCTCCGCCATGTAAAAAAGACGACCACATCGGTCGCCTTTTTTATTGTAGAGAGGGATTAAACGTTTGTGCCGCCAGAAACGCCACCAGATGTGAACGTTGTAATGATGAAATTAATAGCAGCAAATGCAACGAATGCGATAACGAGTCCAACAATTGCGTACAAAATAGTGTTCTTTGCTGCGGTAACTGCAGTTGAATTACCGCCAGAGATGACGTAGCGGAGGCCTCCTATAATAAGCATCACAACACTTAACGCACCGACGATGAAAAGAAGAACGTTTGTAACGGTAGAGACCACACCGCCAATACCAAAGAGTTCACTCGGCTGGCCATTACCCCTAGCGGCGTTAACTCCATCAAAAATTGATAGTGCAGAAGAATCTTCGGAAACAAAGAGAGTTGCGATGAATACGAAAACAATCGCGAGGACTATTGGGGTATATTTTTTCACATTGATCATTCCGCTTCTCCTTTATCTATATTAAACAATTATAACCTTATTATAGCAAATATTGGCACTAAAATCTAGTCTCTACATCTGTTTTATGCTACAATCGTTCAAGTCGAAGGCCCTAAAAAGCTGCAGATTATGGAGGAGTACCCAAGTGGCTGAAGGGGATGGTTTGCTAAATCATTAGTCTGGGGAAACCTGGAGCGAGAGTTCGAATCTCTCCTCCTCCGCCAAGTTTAAGATTGAAAAGAGCTCTGCTGTATCAGGGCTCTTTTCTTTTATTTACCCTAGTTATTTATGCTCATGCTATACTAAAATCACAATGAATCCAGAAGAAGAAAAACAGATTTACGACGAAGCACCCCAAGAAGAACAGCTGTATCAACCAGATGAGGAAGAGCAGTCCCCGTCTCCTTCGGCAGCACCTGTCGTAGAAGAGGCGCCAGTCACATGGACAGCCCAAGAATACGTTCATCTTGATAAAAGCCCTCTTTGGTTCGTTTTGTTTGTCATTGTCATTCTAGGGCTTATCTCTATCGACATCTTCTTGTTAAAATCTTGGACTTTCTCGGCGCTTGTCATCGTCATGGCTGTTGCGATCATCATTTACACACGTCGCCCACCTCGCGCTATCACCTACGCGCTGAGCGCAAAGCAAGGACTATATGTCGGTGAACGACTGTATCACTTCGACGAATTTAAAGCTTTTGGCCTTATTAGGGATGGTGAGCACCATTCTATTATGTTGATTCCAACAAAACGGTTTTCGCCAGGCGTCTCTGTGTACTTTCCCGAAGAAGCTGGTGAACAAATTGTTGACATTTTAGGTCAACGACTTCCTATGGAAGAATTAAAACTCGATGTCATCGATGTTGTTGTCCGTAAACTTCGTCTTTAAGACCAGCTAAAACCTAACCACAAGCATTGGCCACGACGCTTTCCCTGTGGTACAATACCCTTTGTTCCTCGCGAAAGTGTAGGAAAGTACCTTCTAGTTACAAAGATATAGCTCGTTGTTCTTAAGACAACGAGTTATATGTATGCACCTGTAGCTCAGCTGGATAGAGCGCTGCCTTGCGGAGGCAGAGGTCGTAGGTTCGAATCCTGCCAGGTGTACCAAGAAATTATGTCAAAGCGATCTCTGTAAAAGGAGGTCGTTTTTGATTTAGCTTTAACAGGTTTGGACAGCTAAAACCTTATGCTTTCATTAGGCATCGTAATGTGGCAAAATAAACAAAATAACCTCGAGAGGATACGATGAGCTACGAACCACAAGAAGGAATTGATTACATTGTCGATTTCTATGCCGTCACTGGTGTTGCAAGAGATTCAGAACAAGATGAGATCAAGAAAGCTATTAATAAGCAACTCAGCCAGTACCACCCGGACCGTCTAGAAGGGGTTGCACCAGAGTTTAAAGCTCGAGGTGAACGAATGGCTCGTATTCTCAATAAGGCTCGTGGCATCCTTCTGGACGCCGAAAAACGACAACAATATGACAACATCTTTGACGAATGGGATGGTCCGGTTAGTACGAGTGGTGATCCAGCGATTACTATATCCGCCCATATGCGTGCGGAGATGTCGATGAAGTCTGCAGACGAAGTTATTGCAGCGTTCTTTAAGTCTGACAAAGATACGGATGTGTTTGCTAGCAGCTCGCAAAGCCGTGCCGATCTATTTGAAGGCATGATCACTCAGATGGAAGACGCTGGAAGTGAAGTGCCGACTGAACTACGGGAACAATACGAGGCGACCTTACTAGAGATCGAGCAGAATTTAGAGGTGAAAGAGTCTACGAGGACTGACTTGATGGGTGTCACGTCCCCTACGAAGTACGGTCGGATTGGTTCTAGCTACGGTGAACAGGTAGTGCTTGCTATTGAGCAGGCGCGCGCTAATCAAGTAGAAGAACTACAGGCACGTGCATTAGGTGAAACTGCTAGGAAGCTAGCTATTCTGTCTGGTGATACCGATTTCAAGTCTACCGATATCACAGATGTCTCAAAGATCCAGCTCCCCGACTATTTTGAACCTGTCGCTGAGCAAGTGGCTGAGATTGCAACAAAAAGGCAGACAATTCTAGAGAAACGACTTGCCAACTTTGAACCTACTTATCCTGAGGCAGAGGCACAGTCAGATGCGAAGACTGGTGTTATCTTTGGGCTTGGAGACAAGGATGCAGAACAGCCTGCTATGAAATGGTTTACGTTCATTCCTGATTTTGACAGAGGGGCTATGGACTCAGTCGAAATGCCTGCAGAGGTGGCCGAGATGATCGCCAACAAGGATTACCTGGCCGTATTCAAGGCCGGCTTCAATGTTGCAGTATTCCCTCCTTTGGATCATATCGACTTGCAGACTTTGCTTAACGAAGCAATCGATAAGTATGTAAATAAGTATTATCCAGACGACGATGAGGATGATAGTACCTCTGAGAGATAAAATAACGCCGCTCCGAGCAGATGTACCCCGATTTATTAATTGCTTTTTAATAGTTTTTGTGTTATAAATATAATCAATAATGACAAGGTCAACAATCGAAATCGGTCATAGATACCTTGAAGAGCCCGTGCCTTTTGTAGAGGGAGCTGGTTTTATCATTGATCCGTGGAAGCCGGATGAGAAACACCCCATTCCAGATGCCGAAAGAATTCGACGTATTGCAGATACTCTTGCGCCACACGCAATTCGCTACGCATTTCTTGATGATACTGTTTTAAAACAGGAGGCTGAAAAGCTTGGAGCGGAAAGATGGCGAGCCGATCTGGCATTACAGACAGTACTCGAGGCTGTGCAATTGGACACCCAGGCGCATGAAATATATCTAGAATCAACTTTCGAAAAACCTGCGAGAGAATTAGTTACGTTCATTCAGAAAGTTGCTCCTCACAAAGGACACAAAATATCCCCCGAAACGGGTAACAAGCTATTTGTGGGTGGTGACCGAAAAAGGACCATCAAACTTATGGGCAAGGACGGTATGGATGACCCAACATACCCTAGCTGTGACGTTTTGGATCTTACATGGCTTATGATTCGTACGCAAAACTACGATAAAGTAACAACGCTTTTGCCTCGTGGCTTTGAAGCACAACAGGAACGTGTTGCACTCCTTGCTGACATAATCGGTATCGACCGTAATTCATATGCAAGTGAGTTTCACGACTAAGAGACGATTGACAAATCATACTTCTTATGCTAATGTTAGCGTAACAAATTAGGAAAAATAAACATGCCAGAACAATTTACATCAGAACGCGAAGAACAGATTAAATCAACGATCGATACTCTACGTAACCGCACTCCGGAAGAACGAGCAGCAGCATTTCAGAGGGGTATGGATATGCTTGTAGAAGATCTGCCCGAGAATCGTGAGTTTTATGAACGCATGCAGGGACTCGCTGCCTTAAAGGCTGCTGGAATTAGACAAGAATCCGATAGATTACATGAGCTTTCCCTACAGCTTTATGGACCGCTTGGGTATGATACAAACCGACCAAAGAAGAAAAGCTCTTAACTATAATTAATATTTTGCCAGTTTCCTGTAAACTGACTGTATTATGTTTAAACTCCCCAGATTTAAAAAACCCAAAGACACGATCATAGATTTTCAGTTCGGTGGTTTTTATGCCGTCAAGGATAAAGATGGTTACGAGGTTATAAGGTTATTGGATCTGCCTGGCGATAGTTACCACTATCAAATGTTCGATGCGACATTTCCAAAAGTTCCCACATTTGGACAAATTGAACCCATTAAACCATTTATTCTACATGTCCCTATGGAAATAGCTGCTTTGATTGGGAAAGAAATTACTCTTATCGGTCATCGCCCACTCACCATGGATGATTTAAGGGGATATGCCTATTACTTAGAAGAGATGGGTGCTGACGAGCAAGGAATTAAAGCGCACCTTGAACAGCTGGTATCCTTAAGTGCAAACCAGCCAGATAAAATGCGATTATTCATAGAAAATGGTGAAGTGCTTGCCGAGCATCTATAGCCCACATTAGGCACTCCGAAGTTAATCCTGATCTGTTACAATGGAAAATCCGGAGAGATGCAGGAGTGGTTTAACTGGCTTGTCTCGAAAACAAGTGTGTCGTAAGGCACCGAGGGTTCGAATCCCTCTCCCTCCGCCACGAGATAGTCCCATCAGTTGGGACTTTTTGTTTGCGCTACAATAGAGGTATGGAAGACTCAATTTTTACAAAAATTATTAATGGCGATATCCCGTCTTATAAAATTTACGAAGATGACGACGTTTTTGCTTTTCTTGATATCCACCCGATTGTTCCAGGTCATACGCTTGTGATTCCGAAGAAGCAAGTCGAGTTTATTTGGGATTTGGACGACGAAACGTACACAAAGCTCACCTTGGCGGCAAAGAAAATAGCGCTTCACGTTCGCGAAACGCTACATGTGCCGTATGTCGGTGAAAAGATCGTTGGCATTGATGTGCCGCATGCGCATATTCACCTCATCCCTTTCACTTCTCAGGATGAATACGACAGAAGTGCTGATGATGCAGCTGAACCCGATCACGCTGCGTTGGCAAAGATGGCTGAGTCACTTAGTCTTTGATCCACCATTCGTTTAAGGTGGTGAGATAAGCCAAGGCTTGCGGTTGTCGCATAAAATTCTTCAAAAAAAGACTCTATTACTTCAGGCTCGGTTGATCCGTGAAATTCAGCCGATCCATAATCACCATGCACTGTGTCATAGTTTCGAATACTTTGTTTGAAAGACGTAGGTTGTTCGTCAGTAGGTCGACGATCTATGCCAATAGTTATTCCAACTTTGCTGGCGGTAATTGCTAATAACCTTTGAACTCGTCCACGCTCGTCTTTTTGTTCCCAGAAAGCTTGAAAGACATCCTGATGTTTTTCAGTTACAGGACGTGCGTACCTGAAAATTGGCAGGTCATCAAACTCTGGTTGCTGCACAGCGTCGAGTAAATACTCTATTTGTAGGGTGATATCGTTTTTTGATTCATGGATGTTTGTTTGGAATACATCCTGATAGCGAAGCATATCAGTCATGGTTATTCTTAGAATAGCACTACCATTTTGGAAATCAAGCCTGCATTTTATAGAGGTATCATCTGTTAGAATAGGAATATGTCATTACATATCTTAGCCGTTGGTAAAAAACACGAATCTTGGGTTGCCGAAGGAATTGATCGCTACCAGAAGCGCCTAAAAGCTCCCATTTTGCCAGAATGGGTACTTATGGCTCATTCATCTTTTGATGGCCTTAAAGCGCGTCAGGACGAGTCAGAGCGCATTCTTTCGCGTCTTAGTGCTTATGATTTTATTATCCTGTTAGACGAACGAGGAAAAGAACTCGATTCCCCTGCTTTTGCGAGCGTCTTGCAGGCGGAGCTTAACCGTTCGGCTAAAGTGTTGATTATCATTGGTGGTGCATTTGGTGTCACAGATGAGTTACGGCAAAAGGCACACGTTGTCTGGTCTCTCTCGCCCCTGGTATTTCCACATCAGTTAGTGCGTCTTATCCTTACCGAGCAACTGTATAGGGCACAGCAAATCACGCTAGGTGGCGCTTACCACCACGAGTAGAACAGTCTATACACGTGACGCATACTTGACATAATGTAAAGCTTATGCTATCATTCAATCAGTACCAATTCAAAACAAATAACCCGAAAAAAACAAATGCCACCACTAGCACTTCTCAATCCAGTTCCCCTCGCCTTCGCCATCGCCACCACATTTGGGGTGTTGATGCACGATACGCGAGTCGATCACGCAACAAAGATTGCTATTTCTGCTCCTGCACCTTCAGCCGAGTATGCAGGTTCTGAAACTTCGAAAACAACAAATGAACAACAACACGTTCACGTTGAGAAGGTGTCAGTCGGTCAGTTAAATGCTGCGCGAACTGCTAACCCTCGTACACAAGTACGTGATGATGACCACCGTTATATTCAACCAAAACGTCTAATTGGTGGAAGTGACGACAAGACCAGTCTTTGGCCTTCGGTCTAACCTTAGCTCAGTACTTCGAGTTCATGTTGAAGCCGTAACACTACGGCTTTCTTCTCTTCTAGCTGATCTTTTGTTTCTTCAACCAGTTTGGCGGGAGCTTTCTCGACGTAATTTGCATTACTGAGGCGGCCTTCAAGGGCTTGAATGTCTTTGTGTGTAGTTGCGAGGCGCTCTTCGAGGTTTACTTGGTGTTCCGCAAGAGTCTCAGCGGATACATCCAGCCAAGCGTCACGGCCGCTCACTGCAAGACGAAGGCCTTTTGGTACATCCATACGACGAACATCTTTTAGTTTTGCCAGGCGCTTGATGAGGTCCTTGTTGTCCTCAATAAGACTATCGTCCTCGTAAAGAAGGGCGTATTTCTCGTTGCCAGGTAGTGAAGTGGTGACGAAACGAGCTTCGCTGACAAGCTGTTGGACGCGACCAAACTCTGCCGCAGACAATTCGTTGAAGTCGATGCTAGTTGGCCACGCTTCGTTGATAAGTAGGCTGTCGTGCCACGTCAGGGTTTGCCAGATAGTCTCGGTGACAAAGGGTGCAAAAGGATGAGCTAATTTAAGGCTGGTATCAATCACCCACGCAAGAAGGTCCAGGTTGTCCTGGTCTTTTGAAGCTTCAATGTACCAGTCGGCAACACTATCCCAGATGGCGTGATACATAGCATCACTTGCCTCTGCGAAGCGATATTTATCAAGAGTGCGCTCGATTGTTTCGGTGGCAGTCTTCAGTTCGCCGATGATCCAGTGATCAGCCAGTGATTTTGCGACTGGCTCGCCTGGTTGGAAGCTATCACCTACTTTATTTTCTATAAAGCGAGCGATGTTCCAAAGTTTATTACAGAAGTTACGGCCAGCGATGATGCGGTCGCTACTGAATGCTTGGTTTTGACCAGGGCTACGGCTAGCAATAAGACCAAGTCGAAGCGCATCCGAACCGTATTCGGCGATAGATTCCATCGGGTTGATGACGTTGCCTTTGCTTTTGCTCATTTTTTGGCTGTGTTCGTCGAGGACCATGCCGTGGAGGTAAACGTCCTTAAAGGGAACCTTATCAGTGACGTAAAGGCCAAGCATGATCATACGAGCGATCCAACGGTCAAGCAGGTCGGTGCCTGTCTCCATGAAGCTGGTTGGGTAGAAACGAGAGAGGTCGCTGCCATCAAGGGCTTCGGTGGTGATAAAGGGCCATTGACCACTGCTAAACCAGGTGTCAAAAGTGTCTTCTTCTCGTTTGTACGTTTTGCCGTCTACTTCGATTGTCTCGAGGTCAACGCGGTCGTCAAAGATCCATTCGGATTCATCTTCAACGTTTTGAAATGCAGGAATAGGAATTCCCCAAGGAATCTGACGAGAAAGGTTCCAATCTCGGATATTAAGCAAATATTGTTTGAGAATTTGCTGACGACTAGCTGGGTAAAAGGTAATTTCACCATTTTCAAGCGCTTCAAGAGCGCGTTTTGCAAGCGGTTCCATCTTGATAAACCACTGGTCTTTAATAAGGGGTTGAATCGGGAGTCCACTTTTGTAGTCATAGCCGACGGTGTGTTCGATTGGCTCTTCTTTACGGATCCACTCCTCTGCCTTGAGGGAGGCAAGGGTCATTTTTCGTGCCTTTTCGACGTCCATTCCCATAAATTGCTCTGGAACATTCATCATCGTGCCATCGAAGTCGATGACTTGGATGCGTTCGAGGTCGTGACGCTTCCCTACTTCGAAGTCATTAGGGTCGTGCGCTGGAGTAATCTTGACTGCACCTGTACCAAATGCCATATCAACATAGTCATCGGCGATAATTGGAATTTCGCGACCAGTTAAAGGCAAAAGAACGCGTGATCCGATAAGGTCTTTGTAACGTTCATCGTTTGGATTAACGGCAACGGCAGTATCGCCAAAGAGGGTTTCGGGACGACTCGTAGCGATAATAATTTCGCCAACTCTATCGATAAGTGGATATGCAATGTGCCAAAGCGTACCCTTTTCTTGCTTGTGATCGACTTCGATGTCGGCATAGCTCGTTTGGAACTTCGTGCTGTAGTTAACGATACGTTCACCTCTGTAAATCAGACCTTCATCCCATAGTTTTTTGAAGGTTGAGTTAACAGTTTTGATGACCTTGTTGTCGAGTGTAAAGACCAGGTTGTCCCAATCGGCACTGACACCAATTGCACGAAGTTGTAGCTCCATGTTACCTCTTTGCTGACTCACAAAATCCCATACCTGGCTGTAGAGCTGTTCACGCGTAAAGTCAAAACGGCTCTTGCCTTCTTCTTGAAGTTTTTTGTCGTAGACGACCCACGTTTCAAAACCAGCATGGTCGGCGCCTGGAATGTAAATACTATCAAATCCTTGCATGCGTTTGTATCGAACAAGGATATCCTTCAAACCCATATCTAGAGCATGACCAATGTGAAGATTACCGTTGGCATTTGGTGGTGGCATGACTGTACTGAAAGGCTGACCCTTACCAGATGGCTTAAAAGCGCCACTCTTTTCCCAGAGCGCGTAGATATTTGGTTCGTATTCGTTTGGCTCGTAAGCTTTTGCTAGCTTCACAGACTCTCCTAAATCTTCGTAAAATCCACGTGAAATAGTTAATAATTTTTTAAGAATTCACGTGAATGTATCTTGCTTACAGTATACCATAACCCCCGTTATTTTGGCGTATCTACTGGTCGGTGGTGAACCATAGTATAATGAAGTTATGATTGAAATTCAGAGGTGTATTGATGCAGAGCAATGGGACGACTATATTCTTGAGCATCAAGGGCATCCCCTACAACTTTGGGGTTGGGGCCAAGTAAAAGCGGGTCATGGCTGGGTGGCCGAACGTATTTTTGCATACGACGAAGACGATAAAATTGTCGGCGCCGCGCAGGTGCTTATTCGTAAGCTGCCTCTTCCCTTTCGTTCTTTCGCCTACATTCCCCGTGGACCAATAGGTGACCCCACTTTTCAAAACGAATTTCTAGAGGCGATTGCTACTCTTGTGAAGCGCGACCACCGCTCTGTAGCGCTGTCAATTGAGCCTAACAGCTTTGAGTTTACCGCTCCATCAGGCTGGAAAAGGTCTGCTAATAAAATTCTTTCGCATGACACAATCCTGCTTGATAGCAGTAAAAGCGAGAGTGATCTACTAGCCGATATGGCTAAAAAGACTCGTCAGTACATCCGTAAATCTGCCGCCGAAGGTATTACCATTAAACAAGTTCGTACCAAGGATGAATTAGAGGAATGTTTGCATATTTATCGCCAAACGGCTGAACGCGCTAAGTTTAATCTGCATCAAAATCAATATTATTTCGATGTATTTAATCAGATGAAAGATCACTCCCCTGTTTTTGCCGCTTATTTAGAAGGGAAACCTGTTGCATTCCTGTGGTTGGCTATTAGTGCGGACACTGCTTACGAACTATATGGTGGTATGAACGAAGACGGACAGCGATTACGTGCTAATTACGCCCTGAAGTGGCATGTTATCCGTAAAGTTAAGGAGTGGGGACTTTCGCAGTATGACTTTGGCGGGCTTGTTGTCGGTGGTGTTTCAGTTTTCAAACAAGGCTGGGCATCTGAAGAAACGTCCTTTGCGGGGACGTTTGATAAGGCACTATCCCCTACTTATTCTTTATGGAGTAAAGGGTTACCGAAGGCAAAAGCGATTTTGCAAAAGCTACGCCGTTAATTAGCGAAGTGCAGAGGCGCCGATTTTATGAAGAATTCTTTTGATGCCTTTTGGTTGCACTGTTTCTGCTTGGGCACGTAGCTCATCTGTAGTCGGCTCTTGAGCGAGGCGATCGTAGAATGCGGCTTCTTTTCGGGCGTGTAGCCTATCTGGGAGAGATGCTGACGCGTCTGCGGCAACTGCTAGGTGTTTATCTCTCAGTGTTTCATTGATTTGACGAGCTGTAACGGGGATATTTTGAGCTGTTTTTGGAGACTCTTGGATTTCGATGAGGGTCATGAACGTTATTCCTGTTTGTGTTTGTTCTTAACTAATAAATCTACATTAGCATAAGTTTTACAAAAAGTCAATAAACGGGTCTATGCCCAAGCGGTTTTTGTCATGGAAAGACTCGGAATTACCTCGACATCGACAGGGGCGGTTGGCTGTTTCTTTTGAGCGTAGTAGTATCCAAGAACACCAATCATGGCGGCGTTGTCGGTGCAGAGGCTCATCGGTGCGTATTCGATAGGTAGTGGCAGTCGTTCAGATAACTGGCGGCGTAATTCTTGGTTAGCAGCAACTCCTCCAGCAATGACGACAGAGGCAGGGGAGTGGTCTTTAAAGGCTGCTTCGGCTTTATCGACGAGCGTTTCGATTGCAGTACGTTGGAAGCTGGCAGCAAAGTTTGCTTTCTGAGTATCGTTAAGAAGCCCTGCAAGCTCTCGTGAGGGGAAAGTTGTGTCCACGCCTACTTCGCGCTGAACGGCTCGGAGAACGGCTGTTTTAAGGCCTGAGAAGCTAAAGTCATAAGCACCTTGCATTCGAGCTTTTGGTAATTGATAGGCATAGGGGTCACCCTCAAGGGCGGCTTTTGTGATTGAAGGTCCGCCAGGGTAGGGGAGACCAAGAATCTTTGCGACTTTATCAAAGGCTTCACCGACAGCATCATCTTGGGTCTGGCCTAATAGTTCGAAGTCACCATGATCTTTGAAAAGGGCTAATTGCGAATGTCCGCCACTAACGATAAGCGCGAGCATTGGGAAGATTGGCTGTTTTGTAGGAAGGGCAAGATCGATGCCATTTGCCTGGTCAGTAATAAAGTTGGCGTAGACGTGGGCTTCGACGTGGTGAATAGGGTAGAGGGGCTTATTTTTTAAGGTAGCGAGCGTTCGTGCGGCGAGTGTCCCTACGAGAAGGGAGCCAATAAGCCCGGGTGCATAAGTGACGGCAATCGCGTTGATATCATCCCATGTCAGATTTGCCTCTGTTAATGCCTGGTTTATGACAGGGTTAATGACTTCAATGTGGCTGCGGGCAGCAACTTCAGGGACGACGCCACCGTAAAGAGCGTGGATGTCTATTTGTGAATTAACGACATTTGATAAAAGTAAGTGGCCATCTTCAACAATGGCTGCTGCTGTTTCGTCACAACTACTCTCAATTCCAAGAATTCTCATCTGTAACATTATAACATGATGAACTTTTGTATGATTTTCGTTGCGTGATGCTGAGAGCGAGCTTAAAGTAGATACAAAGATAGTTTGGAGGGTGATATGAAGGCGATAGCTGTGTTTTTAGTGGTGCTTTTTTCTGGAATTATGGGTGCATTTGTATCTGATACTGCGCAAGCAGAGTCGGGATATTCTTGGACGGCAGGACAGGCCAGTGTGCTGCAAAGATCGTATCAGTCGGGTTCATTTACGAATACCTGCATGGGGTACCAGCAAGACCTGATGGTTTCGGAATTACAAATGCTGCAAAAGGTTTGTGTGTATGGAGATGATCGGTTAAAGATCGGACATATTGGTAGTGCAGGGTCGTTAAGGGCTGTCGTTGGGTTTCCTTATGATACCGAAATACATATCCTAGAAGGAATATGTAGTGGACTTGCTTGTCGATATTCTGCCGATCAAGACATGATAGTGTCTCAAACTCCAACTAGTGCATTTGGGTGGAGTGTTGTTGTGTATAAGCACGTGTCGGAGCGTATAAAACAAACTCGGCTAGTGGGTGGTGAAATACGGTACAGTTTTGATTCGTCACAGCCAGAATATGTTGCAAAAGATTTATCGGGTGGGTATCTTTGGACGCCTTCGTATGCCATATCACGCAATGGTAAATGGATTGTAATGGAAGTACAAGAGAAAGGAATGGTGGTAGTTAATACTGATACCTTTGAAGCCCGTCAAATCACGTCGAGTGGCGCGCTGTACGGACGTGGTTTTGACCCTGAACAGCAACTTGCCGTATCTAACAACGGTAAAAGTGTCGCAGTGATGGGACTGAACATGGGTTTTGGGATTTTTGACAGTACCGAGCGATGCGGTCGTCCGCTAGGGAATACTATTTCTGAACCTGGAATGATCGAGTGTCCCGAGACTGATGTTGGCGTGAGTGTGCTATTCCCTGGTTTTCGCAGTGCGTTTCATCCGCGTTTTTATGGTGAAGGACAGCAGCTACAAGCAACGATTAATAGTTGGACAGAGCCTCGAACCACGATTACTTTTTTGGCAAATGGTTCAAAGCCCGTCCACTCTTTAAAGTTGCTAGCTTTAGGGGATTCATTTACAAGTGGTGAGGGTGAGACAGACAAGCACTTTTACCAAGTAGGGACTGACGACGAGTTTGATACCTGCCACACCAGTAGGCGATCATATCCACTCCTTGTCGCGGCTTCGTTAGCAATTGGGCCGACCGATGCGAAGTCGGTTGCGTGCTCGGGTGCAAGAATCAAAGATATTATTGGAGTTAAAGAAACGTATTGGGGACAGGGAAGTCGACTTGGGTCGATGGGATTGTCACTAGCAGATATGACACAGGCGCAAGTAGACTCGTTAGAGAGTTTTCAACCAGGACGATCATTGCAGGCCTCCTTTTTGGAGCAGTATAATCCCGAGAAATTGATCATTGGAATTGGTGGTAACGATGCTGGCTTGATGGGGAAGCTTCGTGTATGCGCAATGCCTGGTACGTGTGAATGGGCAAAACGAGAAGGAATGCGCGCTACGGCCGATGAAATAAAAAGGCTCGGTACTTCGTTAGGTGGATTATTTGCCTATATCTTGGATAGTCACCCTGGGACAACCGTCTACGTGTCGGGATATCCACAAATCATCGAAGTGAACGGACTGTGTGACCCTGTGACAGATACATTATTTGATTACGATGAAAGAAAGTTTATCGAAAATAGCATTAATTATCTTAATCAGGTGACTCGTGTTGCGGCTAAGAAAGCGGGTTTCACTTATTTAGATATTGAACACAGTTTTGATAATAAACGGCTATGTAGTGAGTCTGGCGATTCGGCTATGAATGGACTGAGGATAGGGAACGATATTGCACCCTTGGCCCTGCTTCCACTTTTAAAAATGATTGGAGCAGAAACATTTCATCCTAATCCGTTAGGACATAGACGTATTGCCGACGATATACTTCTGAAACGCCCGGCATTAGAGGTTGATGACAATTGTTCTGTTAGTCCAACGGGGTGTAGTGAGGCTGAGTTAAATAGTGAAGCGCCAGACTATTGGGGAGCGACAAGTGAAGACAACAATGTCTTCACTGTGGGTGATTTTGTTATTAGTAAAACTTCTTCTAGTAATTTAAGTATCATGTTGGCTGATGGCTCGCTTCGGCCTAATTCAAGCGTGGACGTCGAAATTCGCTCTACTCCAACAGTTCTGAGGACTATACAAACAAATGAACGAGGAGGAATTCAAGCATCCGTATCACTTCCTGATGACATTTCAAGCGGCTATCATAGCATTCACCTGTTAGGGCTGAACGTGGATGATAAGCGGGTAAATATATATCAATTTATTGCTATTGGGGAAGATGGTGAAGTTGTTTCAGAAGGCAGTAGTGAGATCGATACCGCCATCAGTCTAAAAGACACCAGTGGATCATCATCTTCGTCTCTCGCATCTGAATTAATTGCAGAGGTAATGGGTGTTCAAGATGCCTTCTTGGGAAAATCGGTTATCAGAGATAAAATCGTAGCTCCGCTTCGTACTACTACTAAGGTGCTGAAAGGCAACAACTGGTGGCCATACGTTGTGATCAGTATTTCAATAGTAGGCCTAGGGCTACTGGCAGGGATAATCTGGCGAAGAAAGTGGGTGAATTCTAGCTCTTAGGTATAATGACTGTATGGCATCACTACGAAAAATAGTAAAAACACTTATACCGACAGGGTTATTTAAAAAAATTGAACCGTATGGTCACTTGGCAGAAGCTATTCTGATGAATATACGATACGGATTTCCAGGGCGCAAAATGCGCATTATTGGAGTGACGGGCACGAATGGAAAAACGACTACTTCGTTTCTGATTCACCGACTACTTTACGAATCAGGCATCAAGGTTGGATTATTGACGACTGTTGCAAACGGGATTGGCGATGACATTGTTCCACAATCTGTACATATCACGACAGCGCAAGCAGGGGTTTTGCAGAAAAAACTTCGTGAATTTGCAAAAGCTGGTGTTGAGTGGGTGGTGCTTGAGACTTCAAGCCACTCACTTGCACAGTACCGCGTGTGGGGAGTGCCGTATGAGATTGCGGTGATGACTAATATTACAGGTGATCATCTTGATTATCATGGGACATTCGAAAATTACGTCGAGGCAAAGCGCCGACTCTTTAAGATCGCAAATAAGCATGGGCTACGGTTTGGTGTTGTTAATGCTGAAGACCCTAGCGCAATAAAGTTTGTCAAAACCGTTGCAAACCACACAACATATGGTATCGGTGTCGGATCACTTTCGGCTGAAGATGTGACATTGTCTGCTGGATACTCTACATATACAGCAAAGATTGATAGTGATTCTTACAACATTAAAATGAACATTCCTGGTGAGTTTAATGTTAGCAATAGTCTTGCGGCAATCGCCGTCGGACGTAAGCTCGGTCTTTCAAAAGATCAGATTGAAAAAGGAATCGCCGCACTAAAGGGTGTAGAGGGTCGCATGAATGTTATCAATGAAGGACAGAAGTTCCAGGTGATTGTCGACTTTGCTAGTACACCTGATGCCTTCGAGCGCTTTTTTGAAAGTGTTCGCCCTTTAACGAAAGGGAAGTTAATTGCCGTATTCGGATCGGCTGGACGACGAGATGAGGCAAAGCGTGCTGTTCAAGGACGTATTGCTGGGCAAAATGCGGATATCGTTATTGTTACCGAAGAAGATGATCGTGATATTGATGGCAATCAGATCATGGAAGAGATTGCGGTTGGGGCACGAGGTGCAGGCAAAAAGGATGGCGAAAACCTCTATCTTATTCTTAATCGCGAAGAGGCGATTGGGTTTGCTATGACACAAGCTTCATCAAGTGATGATGTTGTTGTGTTGCTGGGTAAGGGTCATGAGCTGACGATTGAACGTGCCGATGGTACGTATCCATGGAATGAAGCAGAAGTTGCTCGCGCAGCGCTACAAGAGCTTAAGAAGAGTAAATAACGCGCCTATCAATCAAGGGTGAGGGTTGTACAGCGAATATACCCACCGCCCTTAGCTAGTTCGGAGACCTCGGGAGTGAGAACTGTCAGGCCTTGTGCTTCTAATGATGCTTTTAGTTTTGGTGCATGTGCACTCATGATGACCATCTTTCCTGTTGAGACAAGATTGCAGGCAAATGCTTTTGTCGCCTCTTCGGGTGTTACTGTGATTTTATCGACACCGTCAAAAGCGGCAAGTATGCTTTGGCTTTCGCGTGTGAACGCTTCTGGGCAATAAGCGATGAGTCCTTTTTTATCACCCTCGGGCGCTTTAATTATTGAGAGCGCGAGGTCGATATCGTAAAAGAAGCTATCAGCCCAGCCTGATACGGCGTTAATAACGGGAATACCGTGTGCGTCCAGTTCTGGAACAGTTTGCAACTGGATGCGATCGTAGCCAAGTTGTTCTGCTGCAAAAGCCTGGGCGGCTTCGTCGCTACGGTAGCCTTGGCCGCAGAAAAGATAATTTCCACACGCTAGGGCGTCGCCTTGGCCGCTAAACTTAAGGCCTTTTGGTGCTTCGATAACTTTTTTACCAAGTTGTTCGAGCACTTGCTTGGCATAAGCCTCTTCGGGTTTTCGTACTTCGGGAAGCCGTGCAAGGATCGCTATGTCGCCGCGAACAAGTGCCCAATTTGCCGTATAAACACCATCCTGACTATCAACAGGTGAAGGAACGGCAGTAATGGTGACGCCTGCAGATGAAAGTGCTTGAGTAATTGCTGTGTGCTCGCTAGCGGCACGGGTTATATCGACATTGGTGTCGTCATAGTAAGGATTGATCGCTTGGTCGTTACTAAAGTGCTGTGCGTCAGACATAAGAACGGTGTGGTTAATGAGTGTCATATCGTTGTCTCTGTCTAGTAATAGTAATCTTTAGTACGTTTGAAATAGAAGTGGCGATAGACGCGTTCACCGAGTTTTGTCCAAGCTTTGTAGCGAACAGGACTGATGACAAGGTCATAACACCCAATATAATCGGTAACTTGCTTGTTAAACGCTGTCTTAAATTGACCGATGCCATAGTGAGGATGATCTGGATTTGTCAGTTCGTCACTAGGTGGCGAGCCGCAAAAGTCGTGGAGCAATGCACCTTTGGATTTTGCCCACTCGATAACGTTCCATTGTAGGAAGTGACTGGCGCCATAGGTAGTTCGCTTGCGAACTGATGCGCCGTCTTTGTAGGTGCTTTTTGTTCCGTATACCATGGCATAGGCGCCAGCAACTACTTTTCCTTCGAATGAGGCGAAGAAGAGTTGCCCAAGGCCTGCTTTCTCAAATTCTTGCCAGAACTTTTTGTAGTAATTATAGCTACGGATACCAAATTGTCCTTCGGCGGTTTCGCTGAGTAGTTTGTACATCGTGCGACAGTTCTTATCAGACGTCGGGACAAGCTGCACGGTAACGCCATCACGTTCGGCGCGGCGGATAGCGTGACGGCCTTTTTGTGGAAGACTTGTTAATATGTCCTCAAGTGCTGGGGAGATATCGAGGGTGATCGTTGAAGGGTTTGGGATAATAGCTACGGCTTTTCGTAGACCATGTCGACTAAGGGTTGGTTGCTGAGTTCGTGGGAGTTCTGTTTCTATGCGCACGACAAAAACACCGCGTTTTGCAGCGAATGGTTTTAGTTGTTTAAGGACATCAAATAGTGCCTTTGAAGAGGTAACATTAGGACCTTTTGGGAGATACCATAGTTTTCCAAGTGGCGGAGTGGCTTTTTCTAGTACGGTGACGGCAAGTTTTCCAACAAAAATAAACCGACGCTTGTAGCCGCCGGTCAATTTTAATGTTGAATATTCAAGACTTGAAAAGATATTTCCGCCATCGGGGTTTGAAAGGATATGAGCATCCCAATTAGATATTTCTTCAGGTGTGGCGAAACGTACAGACATTATATCAATTGTACCGTATCTGAACGACCCAGAGAATGATGAAACAAACTAGGCAGTAGGTTGTGTGTTGCGAGAAAGGTAATCAATTTCTTTGATGATATCAAGAAGTGCTTCTGCGCGTCGCTTTTCGTCAGTAATACCTTGAGCTGCGGCGTGGGCCGAGCTAATAAGTGAGCTATCGTCTGTGCTACGGATGAGCATTAGGTAGGTGTCGAATTTTTCTTCAGCTGGAAGATCGACACGATCGATAAGTGGACGAAGTTCGTTGAGAGCGTTGCTTTTGATGCTTTCAAGGTCGGATGAAGCGGACGGAGTTGGGGCAAAAGCGGGTGTTGGTGCAGGAAGATCTGCAACGGGTTCTAGTGGAGGAAGCACTGGTGAAACGTCTGCGTCATCAGCAGGTTCTGGCACAGCCGAGATGACTGCTGGGGTGTCGAGAACGACTGGTTCTGGGACGTCTGGCATGACACCAGCAAGTGCTTTTGCGAGCTCTTGGTCGTCACTAATTGGTTGCTGCTGATCGCTTTGCGGCGTAATATCCATAATCCCCATCCCTAATTTCTTTATTTCGCTTATGCTTCGTTAAAAATACTGTATCATAGTGTCAAAGGGTAGGGCAATACTTGTGAGTGATACATTAGATAACGAAAATTTTTTGGCGCAGAAAGATCCTTCGGGAGCTTTAAATATAGCAGCAGAACAGTATAAACAGGCGGCTTTTGATGCTGTCGTTGTCAATAGCGACCATGATGACCGTGAAATTACGGGCGTCGTTGTCACGGGAATGGGCGGATCGGCTTTGGCTGCGCTACTTGCGAAGGTTTGGCTGCGAAATGATATTAAAATTCCTTTCGATATTATTCGAGGTTACGATTTGCCTGCGTATGTTGGCCCAAACACATTAGTGATCGCGAGTAGCTATTCAGGAAATACCGAAGAGACTGTTAGCGCTTTGAATGTTGCGATTGAGCGTGGATCACAAATTGGCGTTATTGCTTCGGGCGGAAAGCTCATTGGAATTGCTGCTGAAAATGATATTGCCTACGCCAGCCTTCCTATTGGATTTCAACCTCGAATGGCTGTTATCTACAATCTTCGTGCACTCCTCGTTATTCTTGAGACTTTTGGAATTGTTGAAGGCAAATTCGACGAAGTTGGTGCATTATCTGACTGGCTTGGCGAACAAAGCGCTGCGTGGATTGCAAACGTCCCGACTGAACATAATTACGCAAAGCAACTAGCGGAACTTGCGGTGGGGAAGTCACCTGTATTTTACGGCGGGGCATTGACTGCACCTGTCGCCTATAAGTGGAAGATTAGCTGGAACGAGAACGCCAAGAATCTTTCTTTTTGGAACGAATACTCAGAATTTAATCACAACGAATTTATGGGATGGACTTCGCACCCTGTCGAAAAGCCATTTGTTGTCTTTGATCTTATTAGTAACTTTGAACACCCTCAGATTTTGAAGCGTTTTGAAATTACCGATCGATTATTAAGTGGTAAGCGTCCAAAAGCAACAAGTATTAACTTGGTTGGTGATACATTGATTGCACAGATGTTGTGGGGCTCTATCTTGGCTGACTTTGTCAGTATCTATGTCGCGGCGTTGAATGGTGTTGATCCGACTCCAGTTGATCTTATTGAGAAGTTCAAAAAAGAACTCGCTTAAGCGGCCATCAGAACCTGATCGATAGTATCCTCAAGCGAGTCGAGGACTGGTATTTGTGATTCTTGTGCCATTGCACGAATATATCTTTCACTTCCTCCGCCATTTTCGGTGTACTGTGGATCAAATCCGATAACTAATGGGAATGGTTTGGCATCATGCCATCCAAACGCTCTTCCAATCTCGATACGTGTTGTTTGTGCGTAAGATCGCCCTGCTTCATACTCGAGTGCCATGTCTTGGCTCGCAAACCAAAACATAATAACGCCTAGCTCTCGGCTTCGGCGAAGGTGAGCTTTTTCCCAGGTGACCTGTTGTTTATAGTCAAAGTCTTTACCTTCTTCAATTCGTCGAGGACTTGCAACATGAAGATCATCAATATAGTTGGTCATTTTTATGGCCGTCTCTGTTTGCCAGTCTGGTGAGCCTTGAATAGGACCTGCGAGGAACACAAGTGATTTTCCTTTTGGAACGTCGCTATAGTTGGGGGGAAGATGGATTCTTTCGTTCATAAATTTACTATACCATCAGTCGTACTGACGCAAAGCATCAATCGGATCTTTGCGCGACGCTCGGACGGCAGGGTAGATCCCGAACAATGTGCCGATAACTGTCGAGATAACGACAGCTGCGAGGGCGATTTCCCAGGTGAATATCGGTGAGAACGGTAAGAGTGTACTGATGCCAAACGATACGATGTATCCAATGATGTAGCCACCAACACCCCCTCCAATACTAAGGGCGAGGGATTCAATCAAGAATTGTGCGACGATATCGACGTTGCTAGCACCGAGCGCTTTTCGAATACCGATCTCGCGTGTACGTTCAGCTACGCTGACAAGCATGATGTTCATAATACCGATGCCGCCCACTAATAACGAGATGGCGGCAATTGCAGTAGTTGTGCCTGCAATTGCGGTAAATAATCGATTCGTTGGTTGTGCAATTTGCGCACCAGATAGTACGGTGAAATCTGCTTCGCCGAGGTGATTTTTTAGAAGGGCTTTATTGACGTCGATGATAACTTGGTCAAGATTTGAGACGCTATCACTCTTAATATTAATTTGTTGGATCTGCAGGGCACCTTGGTTCAAGGCTTGCCCAGAAGCTTGGTTAATAATGACCGACTCGTCGAAGTCGACACCGTTGTAGTTAATAGGATTATTGGTGCGTTTTAGTACTCCAGTAACGGTGAAAGGTTGTCCTCGAATAGAAATGTTTTTACCGATTGATTGCTCGGTGCCGAATACATTTACTGATAGTTGCGGACCGATAACTGCGGTGAAAGGGCTAAGTGTTGGGTCAAGAAATGCGCCATCTTGTATTTCAAGCCCGACGATATCCGCCAGCTCTGGTGTTGTAGCAACGATCGCCGTGTTGACGGGTGCGGCAGACTTTGCCTTCACTGATCCCGATAGCACCATCATCGGTGCGACTGACGAGACGTGTTTTGTGTTTTCAATTGCCGTAAGATCTGCTTGGGTCAATGTGCTGGCGGCGAAATGCTGAGGAGAAGGGAACTGTGCCAAATCTTGTAACGGCGTTTCAGATTCGGAGCCTGGACGCACAACGGCAATATTGCCTCCGAGTGAATCTACTTGATTGCTGACAACCTGACTGGCGCCACCGCTTAATGAGAGTATTGTTGTGATACTTGCAACACCAATTGTGATACCTAGCATTGTTAACGCACTGCGCATACGATTACTTTTTAAAGATTGTCGCGCATTTTGAATGTGATTAATAAATAAGAAGCGCATTATGCTGTGGCCTTTTCTGCACGAGCTGCTTTCTTGCGAGCTTTAGCAGTTTTACCGAGGGGTCGTTTTTTGCTCGTGTCTGATTTTCGCTTTTTTACGGCCGTGTCGGTATCGATCCTACCATCAAGCATAGTAATAACTCGACTGGCATACGTCGTTAGGCGTGGGTTATGCGTCACCATAATAATAGTGTTACCGCGCTTATGAAGATCAGATAGCTCCTCCATAATAATGTGACTAGCATGCGAGTCGAGATTACCTGTCGGCTCGTCTGCAAGAATAATAGAAGGATTGTTTACCAAGGCTCGTGCGATTGCTACTCGCTGCGTCTGACCACCAGAGAGTTGATAAGGCATGTAGTATTCGCGTTCGCCTAAGTGAAAATTATGAAGGATTGCGCTGGCTTGTTTTAAGCGATTCGTCTGCGTCACTCCTTTATAGACAAGAGGAAGTGCGACGTTATCTATAACATTTAGACGGGTAATAAGATTAAAGCTTTGGAAAATAAAGCCAATTTGCTGACTACGAATGCGAGCTTGACGCCTGGCACTAAGGCTTGCAACGGGCTTGTCCTCGAGGTCGTACTCTCCTTCGATCTTACTATCAAGCAATCCTAGGATATTGAGAAGTGTTGTTTTGCCACACCCACTAGGGCCCATAATCGCGATAAACTCACCCTTATTAATGGTCAGATTAATGCCATCGATTGCATAGTGTTCTGCATTACCAATACCAAAACTCTTTTTCAGATCTTTCAGGACGATGACGGGTGGGGTTTTGATTTTTGCCATTATCTCTATTATGGGAGCTAGCTGCTTGCGAAACAAGGGTGTCTATGGCGTGATTTACACAACCCTTTACGGAAAAAGGAGTGGTTCATTTGCTTGCCCTCTCGGTATTTATTAATAAAACAACTATACTTATGTTTAGCGTGATAAATGAAGTTAATATCGAGCAAAATACACATATACATCCTGAAGAGTATAAGGGTGAGCTTGCAGCTGTTTTGGCGCGCCCACTACAGCCAGATTCTATTGATATGTATGCCGAAACTGCGCTTGTAGATCTCATTAAACTTATACATAACGTTACATCGGATTATCAACGTCAGATTGGCAATGTGATCTTTGAGAATAACCTATCCTTAGAGTCGGCTGCTTTCGAACATTATGGACTCACTGAAGTAGAGGGCATACTCGATAGGGTTGCACGAAAAGCTGAAGATATTCGTTTGCTTGATGATGTTATTGCCAATATCCCCACACAGCCACACGTCATCACTCCAACTGATGCTGCGAAAAGAGTTTTAGGTGCAGGCGGGGAGTGGATCGATGAAAAAGCTATTATTCCAAGATTAAAGACAATTTTATTTATCCTTGAAAATGACTTTAATGTCTCATTAGAAGATACGGAGCAAATCACAATGCAACAAGGGGTAATGAAGTCCGAGATGTTGCGAACCGAAAGTTATTATTTACTGGACGTTCATCATATTAATCGGATGATCCTTGTGTGTAACGAAGAGGGTAATGCAACTTTTGTTTTAGATACGGCCATATTAGCCAAGCACTCCATTGACGCTGAAGGCGTATCAAAACTGACAAAGATCGAGATCGGTGACCTTATAAATGCTCATCCTGAGGTTGGAGATCGTTTTGTGTATACGCCAAATAAATTTGTTCATCGTATGGTGACGGCGTTTTCTGAGCCGTTTTCTTCAGACATAAAACGTTTCGAACAGAATAAGCCTCAGATAGAGGCAGAAACTGGACGTTATTTTTACGAGCAAGCTCCGATAGATATTATCTCTGTGGATAGCCTTTCCGAAATGCTTGGGGTTGAAAGATCAGCGCTTATATGGGCCGAAAAATTATTAGAGGACCAAATTGGAGAAATAAAAAAATACAGATTTGGTACACGCGTGCAGCGAGGATATTCACCTAACCAACAGTTGCTTCTTTATGAGAATCTTGAACAAAGAGGACGATTACTTGAAGGATTACAGGAAGGATATGTCACGACCCCTAGTATGGCTGAAATTTTAGGTGTTGATAGAACTACGATCTTAAGAGCAATTGAAAGACTCGATAAAGTCGAAGATATACTTGGTCCGCCAACACCATATAAGTCTGGACAGGGCGGTATCTCAGTCTCTTATTCGCAAAGACAGTTTGAAAGTATCAAACAGCACCTTGTAGAGAATCACTTTGATGCAGAAGCCGCTCCGGAAGGATATTTTAGCGCGATGGGCCTTGCTGAGAAACTTGGTCTGCATAAAGCAACTGTATATGAAGCAATTAATGCGCTCGGTGATGTAATGGGTGAGGTAAAAGAATATAGATTTGGTTCTCGTCGGGTGCCTGGGTATTCTCCGGAGCAGCAAGAAGTTGTCTATACGTATTTGCAGGAAAAAGGGTTATTTGTTGAAATCCTTCCCGTAGGGTATGCGACAACCCCAGAGCTTGCTGAAAGATGGAAGGTGACCGCTAAAGTTATTATTAAAGGCGTAGAGGACTACGGTGAGGCGCTAGGTGGGATTAAGAAGTACCGCTCTGGCAATCGGCCAAATATTGCCTATTCTCCAGAGCAACAAACAATCCTGTATGAATTTTTAAAATCGAGGGGCTCGATTGCAGAAATTGCTCCCGAAGGGTACAAGTCTCGTCAGGGAATTGCAGATTGGCTTAAGCTTGGTGATACGGCACGCCTGTCTATTGTTATTGATAGTTTAGAACATTCACTCGGTGAAGTACGTATGTATAAATTTGGACCTCGATCAGCTCTCGGGTACTCTCCGGACCAGCAAGAAGTGATTCGTCGTGCAATGCAATCTTAAGTACTGATATACTTTTGGGGTGGAGAGGTGGCCGAGTGGTTGAAGGCGCACGCTTGGAAAGCGTGTGTGCCAGTAATGGTACCGTGAGTTCGAATCTCACCTTCTCCGCCATAAAAAGCAGACCTATAGGGTCTGTTTTTTATACTCTTATGCTTGCAAAAAACACCCAAAGGCTACATAACTGAACTTGACCAGCTCCATTAAAGGAAGGTAAGCGATGATCGCTGCAACGGGATATGAGGTTGAGTACGCCGTAGGTGCATTCGAGGTGGGCGAGGAGAGTCGTGACGCGATAATCAGAGCCCTCAGGTTCGTCCAGGTAATGCCGAGTGCGATGCAGCCCGCTTTGGGGGTGACGACACTCAACGCTGGATACTTCGGTTCGACTAGTGCGTTGTCCTTGAAGCTCTTCGTCGTAGTTCGGGAGTCGGACGACTCCAAGGAGCGAGTCAAGGCGTTCTTGACCCACTTCGAGCGACTCTACAAGGGCAAGATCAACACACAGTACCGCACCATCGATGGACAGCCTGCGCCGTGAAGCCCACACCCGGGCGGACATTCCGACGAAAGTTGTCGAGTGTTCGCCCGCGGTGGTGGGCTTTTTTGCTATGTAATCATCGGAGTGACGAGCGCATACTATAAGTATGAATAGTAGCGAACATTCTCCTCCGCGGCCTTCAAGGAATGAGCGTCTTCGACGTAATCGTTTAAGTCGTGAGCGATATGGACAAGCTGCACTTCGTATTCTTGATAGCACTGACGAGCAGGATGTGGGACGAGGGCCACTATTACTTGATATTAGTGTGGCACCATCTAAGAAAATGGAGTTAGCAAGGCAACGTAGGTTTGCACACGTTGAACTGGCAGACGCTTTAGTCCCATTTAAAGATGATATACGAACACTTGTCGAGCAACGAATCGAAGGGAGGGATGCAAGCTTTGGTGTAGAGGGGAGAGAGTCGAGGTTGCGCTTTCTTGATTTTCGCGTATTTGACTCGAATCTCGAAAGTCATCGAATGGTGACTACTTTTACCGAACAACTAGCCATCATCCTCGACGGGAGGATTGTTGCTACCGAGATAGTAACGAAGGATCTTCCGAGCGATCAGTCGTAAAATCATAAGCGCTATATATAGCGTAGTGTTTCTAATTTACAACGCTATCCATAGTTTTAAAGGGTTAAATCCCGCTTACGCTACATGTGGTGAAAAAAACCCAAGAAAAAGCTTGATTAACCACATGTGGGGGCATATAGTCTTACATAAGCACTACATATGTAGTACTGACATCAAAATACACATTTAGCAAGTTAGAACAGTCGGCCGCTACTCCGGTGTTCTTCTTGCACCCCTTTGAAAATCTTCATTGGGGCACTCGGGAGGTGGTGTGTGATGTCACCAAAAAGATAATAAAATAACAAAAGATTAGTAGTATAGGGGAATTTCAATGAGCGCAATCACAGTGGTAAAACGCGATGGCACCCGCGAACCATTCGACGCTAACAAGATTAACCTTGCATTGGTTGAGGCTAGTGAGGGCCTTCCAGACCAGATTAGCAAGGTAGTCCAAGTTGCATCAGAACTTCAGTTAACACTTTTCGATGGTATTACATCGGAGCAACTCGATGAGGCAGTTATTCATACAGCCCTACAGAATGTAAAAGACGACCCTGATTTTGATATCATCGCGACTCGCTTACTCCTAAAGAACATTTACAAGAACATCCTCGGTGAATACACAACCGCTGTAGAGCTCAAGAAGCTTCACGAAGACAAGTTTGTCGCTTACCTTAAGGCGGGCGTCACAGAAGGCCTCCTTGACGAGCGAATGAACGGAAAATTGTTCGACCTTAAAAAATTAGCTAAAGCACTCGATCCTTCAAAGGATGGACTCAGCAAGTACCTAGGAGTTGTAACGAACAAAAACCGTTATGCACTTCGCGGACAAAGTGGTAAGCCAGTTGAGGTTCCACAGTTTACACACATGCGTATTGCAATGGGACTGAGCTTTAACGCCGAAGATCCAACTGCGTGTGCACTCGACTTTTACGAGCACATGGCGAACTTGGACTATGTTCCTGGTGGATCAACTCGAGTGAACGCTGGGGGATCATTCCCACAACTTTCAAACTGTTTCCTTATTGAAGTCCAAGACGACATGGAATCTATCGCAAAGGGTGTCCGCGACGTTATGTGGATTGCCAAAGGTACCGGGGGAATCGGAATTAGCCTTAATAAGCTCCGAGCAGCGGGGTCTCCGGTAAAGACGACTAATACAGAGTCGACTGGCCCAATTCCATTCATGAAAATGATCGACACAGCACTATTTGCAGTATCACGTAAGGGTAAAAAAGCTGGTGCAGCTGCCCTCTACATGGAAAACTGGCACCTTAACTTCCCTCAGTTCCTTGACCTCAAGCAGAACTCAGGTGACCCATACCTTCGAACTCGTTTAGCTAACACGGCTGTATTTATTAGCGACGAATTCATGAAACGAGTTGAAAAAGACCAAGACTGGTACCTATTTGACCCAGCTGAAGTAAAAGATCTTCCAGAGTTGTATGGTGCTGAATTTTCAAAAGCTTACCAAGGCTACGTGAAAAAAGCAGAAGCTGGCCAAATGCGTGACTTCATTAAGACAAGCGCACGTGAACAGTTCCGTCAGATCCTCATCACCCTTCAGGCGACGAGTCACCCATGGCTTACTTGGAAGGACACTATCAATGTTCGCGCATTGAACAACAATACTTCGACAATCCACCTCTCAAACCTTTGTACTGAAATTACATTGCCACAAGATAAAGACAACACGGCTGTCTGTAACCTTGTCAGCATCAACCTTTCAGCACACCTTAACGACGACAAGACATGGGATTGGGATCGTTTGGCAGAATCTAGTCGTAGCGCTATTCGCCAACTTGATAACTTGTGTGACATTACCAATACACCAGTTCCAGAAGCAATGCACTCTAACAATCAAAACCGCGCACTTGGACTTGGATTCATGGGCTTCACAGATGTCATCGAAAAGCTCGGCTTTAGCTACGAATCTGAAGAAGCTTACGACCTTGTCGACCAAATTGCAGAGTTCATTAGCTTCCACGCTATCGACGAATCTGCAGAACTTGCAAAGAAGTACGGCGCATACCCAACCTTCAAGGGAAGTGGTTGGAGCAAGGGAATTCTTCCTATCGACACCATCGACGAACTTGCAGCTGACCGTAAGGTAAAAGTTGAAGTGAACCGCAAGACTCGTCTTGATTGGGACTCACTCCGCATCAAGGTACAAAAGGGTATGCGTAATGCAACACTGATGGCAATCGCGCCAACAGCTAACATTGCACACATTGCAGGAACAACTCCAGGGCTAGACCCACAATTTGCACAGATTTTCTCTCGTGCAACACTGAACGGTAAATTCCTCGAAGTGAACACTAACCTTGTTCAGGACTTGAAAGAACTCGACCTTTGGGACGACGTGAAAGAGCAGATCCTGATCAACCAAGGTGACGTACAGACTATCGAAGTGATTCCACAAAAACTTCGCGATGTGTACAAAACCAGCTTCCAACTCAGTCCATACGCCTTCATCGAAGTCGCGGCTCGGGCACAGAAATGGGTTGACCAAGCGATTAGCCGTAACATGTACCTTGAAACTCGTGATATCGACGAAATGGTAGATATCTACAGCGCAGCATGGAAGCGCGGACTCAAGACAACGTATTACCTCCACGTAAAACCTCGACACTCAGCTGAACAAAGTACCACAAAGGTAAACAAAGCAGAGACATCAGACGGCGGTGCGCGAAAAGTAGGCTTCGGATTCGCGAAGAAGCAGGAGGTTGGTGTATAGCCTATGGATACCGACGGATAACCGCTCAAGCAAAAATTAATCAAAAAAGAATATAGTAAAGAATAAGGGGACTTCAGAAATGAACGCATCAACAATCATCAACGAAACAATGAGCCTAGAAGAAAAATTAGCCGCAATCGACGCAGCGATGGCTAATGCTCAGGCAATGGCAAACGACGAGGCATCTTCTCGTGGTTTAACAGCGGCACCACTCGATCCAGCAGATTTAACAATGTGCGACAGCTGCCAATAATCGGTTGATGATACCATGGCATTCGGTGAACAACTATTTGTAGATGAACAATTTGAGCACGAGAATCAGCCTGCGCTTTTTGAAAAAGAAGTACTGGCTATGCTTGCGCTGAACCAAACGGTCGAACTAAACTAGGAGAATTATGGCAGGAATTTTAGGAACAGGTATCCAAGACGGACTTCTTTTGAAGCCAGTAAAATATCAATGGGCAATGGATTTGTATAACCAGGCTGTGGCAAACACATGGTTTCCAAACGAGATCCAATTAGGACAAGATCTTTCAGACTGGAAGAAGATGAGCGAAGAAGAGCGTCACGCTGTGACCTTCCTCATGAGCTACTTTAACCCGAATGAACTTCTTGTTAATAAAGCTTTAGCATTTGGTGTGTACCCTTACGTTAATGCTGCCGAGGCGCACCTGTACCTTGCAAAGCAGATGTGGGAAGAGGCAAACCACTGTATGTCATTTGAATACGTGCTTGAGACGTTCCCAATTGACCGTGAAGAAGCTTACGCCGCACACGTTGAAACTCCTTCAATGGCGCGCAAGGAAGAGTTTGAGACAAAGTTTATTACACGTATGACTCAGCAGACCTTGGATATTACGACAACCGAAGGTAAGAAAGATTTTATTCGTAACCTCGTTGCGTATAACATTATCCTTGAAGGCATATGGTTCTATAGTGGCTTCATGGTTGCGCTTTCTTTCCGTCAGCGAAACCTGCTTCGCAACTTCGCCAGCTTGATTGATTGGGTAGTTCGTGATGAAAGTCTTCACCTCAAGTTCGGCATTAACCTTATTCTTACCGTCCTTGAAGAGAACGAAGATCTTCAAACTGAAGAATTTGCTAACGAGATCAAGCAAATGATCATCGATGGCGTTGAAATGGAAGAGGCATACAACAAGGACCTCCTCCCTAATGGTATCCTTGGGCTTAACAGCGACTACATTAATCAGTATGTGAAGTACTTGGCTGATCGTCGCCTAGAAGAACTTGGTTTCGAACCTCACTATAAGGTTTCTAATCCTGCTAAATGGATGGCTGGCGCGAATGATACTTTGCAACTCGTGAACTTCTTTGAAGCAACTAACACAAGCTATGAAGTTAACGCAGGTGGTGCACCTGTTGCTTCGGGTGGTCAAAGCCCTGCAGCTGATCGTGATGAAAATAATCCCGACAACAGCATTCTTAAATAATTAAGGAGCGGTATGAAATCTGAAATTGAAGTAAAATTTCTCGATGTTGATATCGAGGACATTCGTCAACGTCTTCGCACAGCCGGGGCTGAACTTGAACAGCCAATGCGACTGATGAAGCGTGCGCTTATCGAAGAACCGCACCACATAAAAGAGAATTCTTTTATTCGCATCCGCGATGAAGGTGATAAAACTACCTTGGCGTTCAAGCGAAGGTCACTTCCAGACGAAACAACAACGATCGATAGCACAAAAGAAATTGAAACAACAGTTGGGGACTTCGACACGACAGTTGAAATCTTTGCTGAGGCGGGATGGCAGTACATAACGCTACAAGAAAGCAGGCGCGAGACATGGCATCTTGATTCTGCAGAGGTAGTAATAGACGAATGGCCATGGATACAGCCGTATATCGAGATTGAAGCCGATTCCGAGGCTATCGTAAAAGCCGTCGCAGACAAGCTTGGGTTCGATTGGAGTGAGGCAGTGTTTGGTTCAGTCGACGTTATCTATCAACGTGATTTTCCGAACATGAGCGTTCGAGGCATTATCGACGTAAAGGATGCACGGTTTGGTGACCCTGTTCCCGAAACCTTCCTGGGATAATTACTATATTATGTATAGCAATGTAGTGCAGGTGATATACTAGAATTATGAAAACAAAGTTGGTTATTTTCGGAATTACTGGTGACTTAAGCCAACGCAAATTGTTGCCCGTACTAAAAGACATTGTAAGTAGTGGCGAATTTGAAGACCTGACGATTACAGGCGTATCAAGGCGTGACGTTAATGTCCAAGAGTTAGTTGAGCGTGCAACAAATAGCACGGTCTTAACACCCGTAACAGACATTTTTGTTATGGATCTAACGCGCCCTAGAGAATATACGCTTTTACGTGAGCACCTTAATATTCAAGAAGGCGAACAGGTATTAATTTATCTATCCGTACCACCAAGTGCGGCTGCTGACATTGTCGACTTCCTAGGCGAAGCTGGTCTTAATAGTCCTCATGTAAAACTATTATTTGAAAAACCATTCGGGTTTGATCTTGCTTCGGCACAAGATTTTATTGCGCGTACTAGCAAGTACTACGATGAATCGCAGATCTATCGCATCGATCATTACATGGCAAAAGAAGTTGCGGCCGAAGTGATTAAGCTTCGTTCAAATGCCGATAACCATCATCATCATTGGAGCAACGAGTCAATTGAGTCAGTTGAAGTTGTTGCAACCGAATCGATAGGTATTGAAGACCGAGCTGTTTTCTACGAACAAACTGGTGCACTACGCGATTTTATTCAAGGACACTTGATGCAGCTGCTTTCATTAGTACTAATGGATCTAAAGCCACCATTTGATATTAATGACGTTGCCTTACGTCGTTTGCGCGCCCTAGAGC
>Ga0247817_10000281_pt1 | contig 30887 bp, 31 predicted proteins | sample UWRJL212509R1_FD_178010 | JGI IMG/M metagenome (GOLD analysis project Ga0247817, IMG submission 178010) | Plant litter microbial communities from Arlington Agricultural Research Station in Wisconsin, United States - UWRJ-L212-509R-1 | ecosystem: Environmental > Terrestrial > Plant litter >...
TTGCTGACCTTACCCTTCCTGAAGGTGTTGAGTACGCAGACGCTGAACAAGACCTTGACCTTGTTATTGCAAACGTATACGAACCAGCTGCACTTGAAGCTGCGAACGATGCTGCTGCCGGTGACGCGACACTTGATGACGATGTTGAAGCCGAAAACGGTGCTGACACTCCTCAAGACACTCAAGATGAAGAAACGAAGCCAGGCGGAAAGCTCCAAGACGAGCCAAAGCAGTCTAACGTTGACGCTAACAAGTAATCATCTGATTACTAAAATAAAAAATCCTGCTGGCTTATGCGAGCAGGATTTTTTATTGATTATTTTATTCTTCAATAAAGCCGCCAGATTGATGTGCCCATAGGCTGGCATAAATACCTTTACTAGCAATAAGTTTTTGATGTATACCATCTTCGGCAATCGTACCGTTTTCCATAACAATAATCCTATCAAGCTTAGCAATTGTTGAAAGGCGGTGAGCGATAACAATACTTGTGCGACCTTGCATAAGTTTTTCAAGTGCTTGTTGAATGAGCTTTTCTGATTCTGAATCAAGGGCAGATGTTGCTTCATCAAGAATTAATATTGGGGCATCTTTCAAAATGGCTCGAGCTATAGCTATGCGTTGTCGTTGGCCACCGGATAATTTAATACCTCGTTCACCCACGACGGTATCAAGCCCTTCGGGTAACTTCTCTATAAAGCTCAATGCGTTTGCCTGTTTGGCGGCACTACGAATTTCTTTATCGGTGGCGTTTAATCGCCCGTAAGCAATATTCTCGCGTAAGCTGCGGTGAAAGAGGGTTGGTTCTTGTGGAACGTAGGCAATGTTTTTGCGTAGACTTTCTTGCGTAACATTCTTAATTGATTGACCATCAATACTAATATCCCCCTTAGTCGTATCATCAAAGCGCAGCAGTAATTTGGTTAGGGTTGTTTTGCCAGCACCGGAAGTTCCTACTAGCCCAACTTTTTGCCCTTTCGGAATATGAACTGAGAGTGAGTTAAGGACATTTACTTCTGGGCTGTCTGAATAGGCATAAGTGACGGCATTGAAGTCAATTACACCTTTGGAAACGGTGAGTTTACGGGCATTGGGCACATCGTTAATGTCGGTCGGCTTCATCAGAATATCGGTAATAGGTGCAGCCGCTAAGAATATACGGTCATAGCCATTAATGATATCACCAAGGGCAAATAGTTGGCTCGCAATACGTTGCAAGTAAGCAATAGTAAAGATGGCAATGCCAAGTTCTAAGCTTCCGTTTGTAAGCAGTGAGGCGATTATGACAATGGCGATAATTTGCATGACTGTCATAAGGAAAATGCGAAGTGAGCCTTCAATAGACATGCGACGGAAATCTTGACGGTAAACACGGCGATATTTTTCGGTTAATTTCGCTAAGGTTGATTGTTCGGCTTTTTCATTAGCAAATGTCTTTACGGTTAATGAGTTAGCGATTGCATCCGCAGCTGCACCATTTACTTCGCCAACAAGTCTTTTTCTTTCCAGTCTGTATGGCATACGAATTTTTAATGAAATACGGATTTGAATGAGCAACGCAATAATGAGCCCTAGAATAATCACGCCAAGTAACGGCGCGTGGAAGAATATAATTGCCACACCTGTACCAACGCTTACGATAAACGAAATTGTTCGTATTATTACTAAGTCTTGCAAATCGACATGTGATGTTACGAAGGCTATAAAGTAACCGGTTAACGCGCCAATTTTTTGGTTTGAAAAAAAGTTTTGATCTTTTTGAAGTAACTGTTCGGCTGTATTAAGCGTCAAATCTTGGCGAACGTGACTTTCATGGTAAATCGCACTTTGAAAACCAATTAAGTTAAAGGCAACACCCGTAATAGCGGCCGCGCTTGCGAGAACAATAAAGTGCCATAGTGATGACGAGTTGCCGGAAGCGAGCGTACCAACTGCCTGCGATAAAAAGTAGGGAACGGCAGTATCAATTAATAAAGCAGCAATAGGTATGCCAAAAAGCATCACAAAGAAACTTTTTTTATATTTTTTCATTTGCTGCCAATACAGCTTAACAGTTGTCGTATTCGTCGACACGATAAAACCTCCTTTAAGAGCCAAGTATTTTGTATATAAGAAGCGCTATTGGTTTGGCCGTCCAAACGTATGCGCGTAGAGGACCCGCAGGTCATAGTTTCTGTAGTTTAGCGAAAAACGGTCAGAAAGTAAACTACTTCATTAATTGAATGTAGTGGTTCGCAAGCACGCGTTCAATAAGTACAACAGGAAGCGGTTTGTCATTGTCGAAACGAAGCGTCCCTTTGCCGGTATTGTACGGTTCGATTTCTTTATATAATTTAGAATCGTTTGGCGTGAGTACAGCATATATTCCAATATGTTTTTCATATGCACCAAAGAAGACAACGGGCATTTTGCCAGCAGCAAGGCGATAAGCCGGCATTTTGTAGCTTATATCTTCTATTGCATTGGGGTAGGCGCGGCGAATAATTTTTCGTAGCATTTTCATGCGTTCTTGAGCTTGCTCAGGGAACTGGGCGATATATTCATCGACTCGAGGGTCAAATTGAACTGTCATACGTACAGTATACACCTGGATTTAAAGGGTTAAAAGTGTTATAATTTTTGTTGATGGAAAAAATCCTGCTTTATTACAAATTTGCACCTATCAGCGACCCTGAGGCTGTTAAATTATGGCAAAAAACTTTGACTGAAAGCCTTAATTTAAAGGGGCGAATTTTAATTAGCAAACAAGGTTTGAATGGTACGGTTGGTGGCGACATGGATGACCTCAAGGCCTACATTAAAGCAACCAAAACCTACCCAGCTTTTAAAGATGTCGTATTTAAGTGGAGTGATGGCAGTCGTGATGATTTCCCACGTATGAGTGTGAAGACTCGCCGTGAACTCGTTGGTTTTCAAAATAGCGAAGATGAATTCCAAGTTGATGAAAAAGGTGTTGTTGGCGGTGGTATTCACTTAAAGCCGAAGCAAGTACACGAATTAGTTGAACAATTTGGTGATGACGTTATTTTCTTTGATGGTCGCAACGAACACGAAGCAAAAATTGGTAAGTTCAAGAATGCTATTGTTCCCAATACTAATACCTCACGCGATTTTATTGCTGAACTTGAAAGTGATAAGTACGATGACCTTAAGGGCAAGAAAATTGTTACCTATTGTACCGGTGGTATCCGTTGTGAAGTTATTTCTGCAATGATGAAAAAGCGTGGCTTTACTGATGTATACCAAATGGATGGCGGCATCGTTAAATACGGCGAAGCGTATGGCGATGATGGCCTTTGGGAAGGTAGCTTACGTGTATTTGATGACCGTATGACTGTCGAATTTAGCGACCACGCAAAAACAATTGGTGAATGCTCGCACTGTAAGGGTAAAACCAGCAACTTTGAAAACTGTGCCTATGCGAACTGTAATGAATTAGTACTTATTTGCGAAAACTGTAAAGAAAATCCTGACTTACTATTCCACACAGAAACATGCCGTGAACAGGCTCAATTAGCCGTCGTTTAAACTTCGCTACACATTATTTATTGCTGAGAGTATACTATAGCCATAACTATAGGAGGTTATGTCATGGTAAGGCAAAAACAACAAAGTTCTCTCGAGAAGCAGCTGTGGGGGCTGGCTATTGGGCAGGGTGTATTAGCAATTCTATTTGGAGTAGTGGCACTATTTTTGCCAGGGCTCACGGTAGCGTTACTGATTGTTCTCTTTAGTATCTTCATATTAATCTGGGGCGTTGTAGGTATTATTACCAGCCTCACAACTATCGATACTGAAAAGTTTTGGTGGCTTGAGTTAGTATTTAGTATTCTTGCGGTAGGTTTGGCAGTGTACATGCTGCGCAACCCAATCGATACAGCGGCCGCATTTATCTTCTTTATTGGTATTACATTCCTTGTAAGGGGAGTTGTTGATATCCTTGAAGGCTTATTTGATGGTAACCGTACTGGCGATAACCGAATATTTCACGTTATTGCGGGCGTCATCGGGTTAGTTGCAGGTATCGTTACGCTTGTTCACCCAATATCAGCAGGTGTGGCAGTAGTATGGGTCATTGGCCTGTATGCAGTGCTATATGGTTCAATGCTGATTGCCTTTTCGTTCAAGGCGCAAAACGCACTTAATAGGTAATTAATTTAATCACTTTCAGCTAACTGCCGCTTGTAATGAGGGGCAGTTATCTTTAGGAGTGAATATTCGTTATAATATATATTGATGAACGCGCAACTCGAAGCAAAACTTAAAACTTTACCACGCTCTGCCGGGGTTTATTTTCATAAATCAAAAAATGGTGAAATTATTTATGTAGGTAAGGCGGCGGTTTTGAAAAATCGGGTTCGCCAATATTTTCAAAGCAAACGCGACATGGATATTAAAACGCAGGCTCTTGTTGAAGAAATTCACGATACCGATTGGGTAGAGACTGAAAGTGAACTCGACGCGCTATTTCTCGAATCCGAAATGGTAAAGCGCTACATGCCACGCTACAACATCTTGCTTCGTGATGATAAGTCGCAAATGTTTATTCGTATTGATTTAAAAAGTGACTGGCCAACGGTAAGTTACACCCGCAACCCAGCAGATGATGGCGCTGAATATTATGGACCGTACTATAACGGCTTTGCTATTAAAAAAGCCCTTCGTTATTTACGAAAAGTTTTCCCGTATTATACAAAACCTCCAAAAGAAGGGGCTCGCCCAGACCTTGATGCGCACATTGGCCTCAGCCCGCGTGCTGGTGTTTCGAGCGAGGAATATAAAGCTTCATTAAGACAACTAACTCGATATTTCGAAGGTGGCCGTAAAGCGATTATTCGTGATATTGAAAAGCAAATGCACCAGTCTGCAAAAATACATGACTTTGAAAATGCCGCACGGTATCGAAATAAACTCAACGACTTAAAGGCATTGCAGCAACGCATTATGTTTGGTGATAAAGAATTCTTAGACATCAGCAAAGACAAAGCGCTTATTTTGCTCCGCGATTTGTTTTTAATGGAAAAGGTGCCGGTTCGGATTGAAGGGTTTGATATTTCACATATGAGCGGGACGAATGTCGTTGCCAGCCAAGTGGTATTTATAAATGGCGTAAGTAGCCGAAGTGATTACCGTAAATATAAAACCAAGCTAGAGCAAAATGACGATTATGCCAATATGTACGAAACCATCTTTCGTCGTTTATCGCCGAAAAATATTAAAGCTTGGGGCACTCCGCAGCTGCTACTTATTGACGGAGGCAAAGGCCAACTTGAATCTGCTATTAAGGCAATAGAAGATCAATCATTAAAAATACCGGTTATTAGCATTGCGAAGCGCGAAGAAGAAGTAATTGTTCACGCGACGCGTTCGAATATCGATGTCAGTTATATTGAAGCGATGCGAAAAGAACCAGCAGAAGGAATTTTTGTTGAACGCTCTAAAGATTTTTATATTGTAAACCTGCACCCAGACCAACGAAATGCATCATCGCACTCAAAAAACTTACAAGGAAGTACCTTTAGTAAGTACAGCGATTTAACAAAGCTGTTCCAGCGTATTCGTGATGAATCACACCGTTTTGCCGTCAGTTACCACACAGTGTTGAAACGTCAGAAACAAACGGCGAGTATTTTAGAAGAAATTCCTGGCATTGGCCCGACAACCCGACGAGTGCTTATTAAAAAGTTCGGTAGCCTGCGTGCAGTTGAAGCGGCGAGCGAAGCTGAACTTGCGGATGTGGTGGGTGCAAAGAAAGCCCAAACTTTGGTTCGATTTTTAAAGACGACACCTACCGCGTAAGCTATACTGAGTTCTATGGTACCAGCAAACATATATAATCAACGACGCGAAAATTTCAGTAATAGTATACATAATGAACCTGCAGTACTTACTGCTTTTAGTGCAATGCAACAAACCAACGATAGCGCCGGCCCGTTCGTGCAAGAATCTAGTTTCTTCTGGCTGACAGGAATAACCGAGCCTAATTGGCAGCTTGTGGTGTTTGGTGAAAAAAGCTGGTTAGTTTCACCAAGTAAAAGTGATATTCATCGTATCTTCGACGGCGGTATGAGTGCCGAAAAGGCAAAGCAAATAAGTGGTGTTTCTGAAGTTATTTTCGAAGATGATTATAAAAGTTTATTAAAAGAGCTTGGTGACGAGAACCCTGCAGTGCACACTATTCTTCGCCACCCGCATTCGAGTGATTTTGATTTTGTATTAAACCCTGCGCTGCAACGGTTACATGCTAAATTACAGCGCAGCTTCTCGGAAGTTATTGATTGCCGAAAAGAACTTTCAAAATTAAAAGCTATTAAATCTGATGAAGAAATTGAGCTTATTCAGCAAGCTATTGATATTTCTATTGATGGTTTTAATAAAGTAAAAGCAACGCTCGGCATAGCGAAATACGAATACCAGGTTGAAGCAACGCTTAGTTTTGCGTTTCGTTCAGCTGGTGCTGAAGGCCATGCTTACGCACCTATTGTTGGTACGGGTAAGAATGCTTGTACATTGCACTATGTTGCAAATAATGACGCTTTTGCCGAAAACGGAATGGTACTCATTGATGCCGGCGCGAAAGTAGGAAGCTACGCTGCTGACATTACTCGAACCTATGCAATTGGTACACCAACTGAACGCGAACAGGCGGTTCACGTGGAAGTAGAGAAAGCGCACAAAGCTATTATTGAACTTATTCAGCCAGGCGCGAGTATCGTTGATTATCATACGAAAGTTGATGAAATTATGAAGCAAGCATTAAAAAACCTTCATTTGCTAAAAGCACCAACCGATTATCGACGCTATTTCCCGCACGCTATTAGCCATGGACTTGGCATTGATGTGCACGATTCGCTGGGTGGCTTCGAAGCTTTCCAGCCTGGAATGGTACTTACTGTTGAACCAGGTATCTATATTGAAGAAGAGGGAATAGGTGTTCGCATCGAAGACGATATTCTTGTCACTAAAGATGGAAATGTAAATCTATCAGCGGCCTTGCCAACCTCGCTGTGATATACTTAATTTAATAATGAAAGCACAATTTCTTGTATTTCTGTTACGTTGGGCACTTACAACTTTAGGGTTTTGGGTTGCTTTTCGGCTCCTCGGTACTGGGTATGATAATGTCGATGTCACTGCTGGTACATGGGGCTTCTTGTTTGCAGGGCTTATCTTCTCGGTTATCAATAGCTTGTTTAAGCCGCTGCTTGTAATTGTTTCACTACCGGCAATTCTGTTAACCCTCGGCTTATTTACAATTATCGTTAACGGCATAATTGTTTATGTATCGCTTGCGCTCGCCCCTGGTGTAGCGATGTCGTTTGGCAACTCAATTGTTACCGGAATTATCTTAAGTCTGGTAAACTATATAGTAAGTGCTGCAGTAGAAATACGTAGCGAAACTAGTAGGAGTAAATAAAATGAGCATCGACACAATTCTTCAAATCGTTATGATTGCCTCGGCTGTCTTGATGGTTGTTTCAATTCTATTACAGCAACGGGGTGCAACCCTGGGTGCTGGTTTTGGCGCATCTGGTGAACTTTATACAACCCGTCGTGGTATCGACAAAAACCTCTTTGAGGTGACTGTCATTTTCGCAGTTATATTTATCCTGTCTATCTTGACCGGTCTACTTATTCCTAGCTAATTAAAAAGGGTGTACTAAACGTGGCTAATAACGAACCAAGTAAGTGGCGTCGCATTCCGAAAATGAGCTTTAGCTCTAAAGATCTTTCGCGGCGCATGAAACGAGTAGAAGGCGCCAGCATTAAACATGCCCGTCGGTTTGTTTTTAAGCGTCTTGATAATTTTCGTGAAGTCCGCCGCCGTATAGCCCTTTGGGTGCTAGCCATCGGTATTATTATTGGCGCAACTGGTTTGCAGTATATGTGGTATCAAAATAACTACCGTGCAACCGCAACAACTACAAATGGTACATATGCTGAGGCTGTATTGGGTCCAGTTGATACGCTCAATCCAATCTTTGCGAAATCAAGTGCCGAAGAAACAGCAGGGGAACTATTGTTCTCTCGTTTAGTTACGTACGATAAAAGTGGTAATTTAAATTATGACCTCGCTGATAGTATGAGCGTTAGTCCTGATGGTAAAACGTACACCTTTACTATCCGCCCAGATGCTCGTTGGGATGATGATTTGTATGTTCGTGCCCGTGACGTGGTATACACCGTAAACTTACTGAAAAACCCTGCAACTCGCTCAACTATTACTGGTTGGGATAACATTGTTGCAAAAGAAGTCGATAACTTAACGGTAGCCTTTGAATTACCGGCAGTATACGCAGCATTCCCTCACGCACTACGCTTTTTGCCAATACTTCCAGAACATGCACTACGTGATGTAGAACCGTCTGCCTTGCGTGAGGACGGCTTTAGCTCGAAACCAATTGGAAGCGGAGCATTTAAGTTGCGTCTACTGCAAGAAGTTGATGCTGCAAACGGCCGAAAAATTATTCACTTAGCGAAAAGCGAATCGTACTTTAAGGGAACACCAAAACTCGATAGGGTTCAGCTGCACGTATATAAAGACATCGATTCCGTGAAGCGAGCCTTAGCAACGTCTGAAGTTAACGCAGCAACCGATTTAACCGTTACGGACTCTAATGCCGTTAGTACTGAGCGCTACACAGTGGAACACCGACCAGTGAATAGCGGTGTCTATGCCCTGATGAATACAACGAGCCCTGTGCTGCAAGACAAGAAAGTCCGCCAAGCGTTACAAACCGGTACTGACACCCAAGAGGTGCGTAACAAACTATCGTCAGACCTGCCTGAGCTTTACCTGCCGTTTATCGATAGCCAAGTGTATGGCAACAACCCTGCAAAGCCTGTATATGACGTTAACAAGGCAAACCAACTGTTAACCGAAGCCGGCTGGGCGATGCAGGGGAGTGTACGTATGAAAGACGGCCAGCCGTTAACCCTAAGTGTTGTTACTACTAAAAACAACGACTTTGAAACAGCCCTCGAAATTTTAGCGAAACAGTGGCGCGCACTTGGCGTAACGGTGACGACTAACATTGTTGACCCAAGCGACCCGTCGCAAAACGTTGTTCAAGATATTCTTCAACCGCGCCAATACGATGTGCTCTTGTACCAACTTACTATTGGTGGCGACCCTGATGTGTACGCCTACTGGCACAGTTCACAGGCGACTTCGGGCCTGAACTTCTCGAACTATAAAAGCTCAGTAAGCGACGACGCCTTGGCGAGTGCACGTTCGCGTGTAGAACCTGACCTTCGAAACGCGAAATATATTACCTTCGCGAACCAATGGCTTGCCGATGCACCAGCGATTGGGCTTTACCAAGCAACGATGCAGTACGTTCACACAAAAAGTGTTCACGCACTTCCAAAAGATTTCATGCTTGTATCTGCAGCTGACCGTTATAGCGATGTACGTTTCTGGTCAGTGGGTGACCGAATGGTTTATGCAACCCCTTAAAACGGAATAATTTCTTTAAAATTTACCATAACAAAAAACTCACCGCGATAGTGAGTTTCTTATTATGGTGGGCGATGAGGGATTCGAACCCCCGACCCTCTCGGTGTAAACGAGATGCTCTAGCCAACTGAGCTAATCGCCCTTACTTCGAAATATTGTACACGAAGTGACCCCTGATTGCAATAAGGTTGATGAACGAGGCGAGTTAGCCTTTCAAGATGCCCAATACGGTGGTATAATAGACACCAATGCGCGCGTGCTGTAATTGGTAGCCAGGCTAGCTTGAGGTGCTAGTGTTCGCAAGGACGTGGAGGTTCAAGTCCTCTCGCGCGCACCAATAAAAATAGACGATTTAGTTCGTCTTTTTTTATTGGCAGCTGTTTTTGTGACGATTTCAATCCGCCCTTTCCTGAAACCTATAAATATGCTATAGTTAATGTAATTATATATAGCTTTTAAAATAGCGCTTTATGACAGCCCAGAGGAGGGCATATTTTTATGAAAGACCCAAAACAAATTCGAAACGTTGCCATCATCGCTCACGTTGACCACGGAAAGACTACTCTTCTCGATGGACTTCTAAAGCAAAGTAATACTTTTCGTTCTAACCAAGCTGAAATGGATCAATCATTGATCATGGACAGCGGTGACCAAGAACACGAACGCGGCATCACTATTACCGCTAAGCAAACTTCTGTGTACCACGGTGACTACAAAATTAACATTATCGACACCCCGGGACACGCCGACTTCTCTGGTGAAGTTGAACGTACGCTTAACATGGCTGACGGTGTACTTCTTATCGTTGACGCCCAAGAAGGCCCAATGCCACAAACTAAGTTCGTACTTTCAAAAGCGCTTGAACTTGGTTTGAAGCCAGTTGTTGTTATCAACAAAATCGACAAGCCATCACGCCGTATTGACGAAGTAATCGACGAAGTTTCTGACCTCTTCTTGGAACTTGCTATTAGCGACGACCAATTGCACTACCCTGTGTACTACGCAATTGGCCGTGAAGGTAAAGCGTGGACAACACTTCCTGACAACCCAGGTGAACACACTGATCTTACACCAATCTTTGATGCAATCATCAACGATATTCCTGCACCAACTGTTGAGATTGATAAGCCATTCCAAATGCTTGTTACTTCACTTGCTTACGATACTTTCCAAGGTAAATACGCAATTGGCCGTATTACTCGCGGAACCATCAAAAAAGGCCAAGGCATTGTCCTTATGAAACGCGAAGGTGACATCGTCGCCTCTAAGGTTGATAAAGTATTTGGTTACCGTGGCCTTAACCGTGAAGAAATTGACGAAGCTGGCGCTGGTGACATCGTTGCTATTACTGGCATCGGCAACGCTCACATTGGTGAAACACTTGCTGACAAGGAACACCCAGAAGCACTTCCAGTTATTGACGTTGAAGCACCAACACTAAGTATGTATCTTGGTCCAAACACCAGCCCACTAAAGGGTAAGGAAGCTAAGTACAACACGAGCCGCCAAATTGGTGACCGTTTGCAACAAGAGCTTGAAACAAACGTTTCACTCCGTGTTCGCGATGAAGGTATTGGTTTCGTTGTTTCTGGACGTGGTGAGCTTCACCTTTCAGTTCTTATCGAAACACTTCGCCGTGAAGATTACGAATTTGAAGTTGGACGACCACAAGCCGTAACTATCGAAGAAGATGGTATTGTCAAAGAACCAGTGGAAGAACTTCTTGTTGAAGTTGGTGGTGAATTCCTTGGTGCTGTAAGCCAAGAAATGGGTGCACGCCGTGCAACTACACTTAAGCAAGAACAAACTGCTTCAGGCGCAACTCGCGTTACCTTCATTATCCCTACACGGGCAATGATTGGTCTCCGTAACATTCTTATGACTGCTACTAAGGGTACAATTATCATGAACAGCTTGCCATACGGCTACCAACCGCTTGGTCCAAAGCTACAACAACTTCGTAACGGTGCACTTATCGCAACTGAAGCTGGTTCAACAACTGCCTTCGCACTTGATAACGCAGCTGCACGTGGAACATTGTATGTTGGCCCAGGTACAACTGTCTACCAAGGTATGATTGTTGGTTTATATAACCGTTCAGGCGACCTTGATGTTAACGTTTGTCGTGGTAAACAACTTACTAACATGCGTACTTCATCAAGCGATGGAACAATTCAGTTGACTCCATTTACTGACCTTAGCCTTGAGCAATCAATCGACTTCCTAGAAGACGACGAGCTTCTTGAAGTAACACCAAAGAGCGTTCGCCTTCGTAAGCGATTCCTCGACCCTAACCAACGTAAACGTAACAAATAGTTTTCGTTCGGAAATAAAAATGAGTCGGCTTAAATGCTGGCTCATTTTTATTTGCTTAAAGTTCCTCGTAGCTGTGGCATATCAACGCCTCAAAGCCTATACTAAATATATATGGCAAGAAAGATAAACACAGAAATAATTACCGACCCGCTGAAGACAGCCCTGGTAAAAACTGCCGGAGTTTTGCTTAAAAACGGCAAAGATGTCGATGAAAATTTAGGTGAGTTGTTGCTTGATGTTCAGCGAATGAATGTGTATGGCGATGGAAAAACTTTTGTAGATTTAGTACCGGCGCACCGCATGCGTTCTATTAAAGAAGAATACAAATTACTGAAAAAAGACCCCGAGTTTGATTTACGTGATTTCGTGACGCGTCATTTTTACGATGCAACTGAAGGTGTATACCAACGCGTGTACGAAAGTAGCCCAGACCACACACCGCTTGAGCACATTGATGAGCTATGGACATTCCTTGAGCGGCGTAACCGTGTGAGCCGTGGTTCATTGCTTGCATTGCCGCATAAGTACATCGTTCCAGGCGGCCGTTTTAACGAACAATTCTACTGGGATACCTATTTTATTATGCTTGGGTTGGCATCAAGTAACCGTTGGCGTTCTATCGAAGGGATGATGAAAAACTATACTTACCAAATTCGTAAGTATGGCTATATTCCAACTGCAAACCGTTCGTATTTGTTAAGCCGCTCGCAACCGCCGTTCTTTTCACATATGGTGGAGATGTTAGCGAATAAAAAAGGCAAGCAAGTGCTACGCGATTATTTACCGTACTTAACTGCTGAGTATCGCTTTTGGATGAAGGGTAAAACGAAGCTGGCCGGTACTGACCACCTTGCGTACCGACGTTTAGTTGAGATGCCCGACGGATCTTTATTGAACCGCTACTATGACAACAAAACGACACCGCGCCCGGAATCATTAAAAGAAGATGTTGAAACGGCTGAACTATCAGGCCGTGTTGATAACCGTCGTTTGTATCTTCACCTTCGTGCTGCGGCAGAATCTGGTTGGGACTTTAGTTCGCGCTGGTTTATGGACCCATTGGATATTAAGACGATTCACACAGCGGATATTATTCCTGTCGATTTAAACTGTTTGTTGTACCACTTAGAATCGACTATTGCCGATGCATACAAAGCTTCATTTAACTTGTTGCAAGCACGGCAATTTAGGCAGAAGGCGAAAGCTCGCAAGCAAGCTATTCAAGAGTATCTATGGAATGAAGAACAAGGGTTCTTCCGTGACTTTAACTTTCACCATAGTGCCCAAACGAGCGTTGCAAGTTTAGCTGGGGTATTCCCGTTATTCGTTAACATGGCAACACAAGAACAAGCTGACCGGGTTGCTGATGTGCTTCGAAAAGACTTCTTGCAACCAGGCGGGTTAGTAACGACACTTATTGAAAATGGCCAGCAATGGGATTCTCCAAATGGTTGGGCACCGCTGCAATGGGTAGCTATTAAAGGCCTTCGCAATTACGGGCATGATGACTTGGCAGACGAAATTTCTAAACGCTGGGTTGAGCTGAATGAAAAAGTATATGTAAAATCGCAAAAGTTTGTTGAAAAGTATAACGTTGAAAGTGCTGACGGCCTGGGCGGCGGCGGTGAATACGTATTGCAAGACGGCTTCGGTTGGACGAATGGCGTGTACGAAGCATTGAAGCGAAATTTCCGAAACTAAGACTCGAGCTGGTAATAGCCTTGTAGTTTTAATTGGTGTTCTAGTACATACCTACCAATAGACGCAACCCACATTCGTTCTTCTTCAACAGTACGTGGTGTATCCTCTATGTAAATTGCTCCGTTTTCTGGTGGAGTGAATGGCCGTAATAAATCCATATCAGGAAGTTTGAACAAGGTAACGCCACTTTGGTCTGGGTCATCATCTTCGTGGTAGGAAAGAAGGCTATTTACTGTGCCAACTTCAATAGTGCGAAAATCGGGGAGTGCGCTAAAAATGAGCGTGGCATCATTATCAATCATAGGATTTTCGGCAAGCTTCGCACGGCATTTTCCGCATGGGTGAAGGGTGTGCATTTCGTGGCCGCTTTGTTGGTCAGCTTGGGTTTCGCCAACAACGGCAACAATACTAATCATATCTGCACCTTGTGTTGATGCTGTTCGAAGCGCTAACTGCTCAGCGTGCATATTCAATGGACCGTCTTCATTTGTTTTAGCGTTTATGCCAGGGAGAATTTGAAAACCAGCCCCTCGACCAGTAAGTGCAACCGCAGCCGCACCGACATTAAAGTCGCGGTATGACACCGCTAACTCTTTTGCTTCACGGGCACGGTGAAGTGCGTTCAACACATTCGTTGGAATGATTGAACGAAGAAAATCTGCACGATTATATTCGTTGTGTACTCGAGAATAATACGGCCCAACGCGCACGCCGGGTAGTTCCGCAAAGGCGCGTTCCATTTTTTCGGTGATATCCATTAAGGTAATTTAATACTTAAATTGTTATAGAGGCAAGCATAAGCTTTTAAAAGATTTTTTGGTCTTTTAATTCATCAGGCAAAAAACCTTTTTGGTGTTTGAAATCCGCTTTCCATTCGTAGCCTTTGCCATAGTCTAAATCTTTCATCAGTTTTGTTGGGGCATTGCGTAAGTGAATAGGTACCGGTGCATCTTGATATTGCTTCGCAAGTGCTTGGGCGTTATGCATAGCGTCGGTTGTAGCCCGCGATTTTTCAGATTTAGCGAGGGCCGTAGCGACATGGAATAAGATGTAATTTGATTCTGGCATACCAACCCGTTCAACGGCTTGGAAGGCATTTAACGCTAAACCTAACGCGCCGTTACCAGCTAAGCCAATATCTTCAGAGGCGAAAATAACCATACGACGGGCTATGAACTTAGGGTCCTCACCCGCATCAATCATACGTGCCAAGTAGTACAGCGTGGCATCAACATTGCTTCCACGCATACTTTTAATAAATGCTGAGATAACGTTATAGTGCATGTCGCCCTTTTTGTCATAGCCTGGCAAACGTTTTTGGGCTGCAGATTTGACGACTTCAATATCGACTTTTTTCGACATTGTTAAGGCAAGCTCAAGGTTACCTAAAGCAACACGGGCATCGCCACCAGAAAGTTCTGCAATATAATCAATTGCCTCATCGGAAATTCGTTTGCCGGCTTTTTCTTCAACAACGGCATGTTTCAAAATCGCGACAATGTCACCTTTGTTTAATGGTTCTAATACTAATACGCGACTACGGCTTAAAAGTGGAGTAATTACTTCGAAGCTTGGGTTTTCAGTCGTAGCGCCAATAAGGGTTATAAGCCCAGATTCTACGTGCGGCAAGAAAGCGTCTTGCTGGGCTTTGTTGAACCGGTGAATTTCATCAACGAATAAGATAGTGCGTAGTTGCAAGTTCCAGTTTTGGCGAGCGTGTTCAACAATACGTTCAACATCTTTTTTACCGCTGGTGACGGCGGAAATTTCAATAAACTCAGCTTGTACTTCTTGGGCAATAATACGAGCGAGGGTTGTTTTACCGCTTCCGGGTGGGCCCCATAGGATAAGGCTGACCGGTTCGCGGTTTTTTACAATTTGTCGGATAATTTCTTTATTGCCAAGAAGATGTGTCTGGCCAATCACTTCGTCGAGTGTTTGCGGACGCATACGTTCAGCTAGGGGAATACCTCGGGACATAGTATCTATTATACCCCTTATATGACCTTTAGGTCTGATATACTTAAAGCATACTGTAAGGAGGTATTTTGTGGACGGATTCGTAGTTTTTCTGATAGTTGTCGCTGCTATTTTTATTTTGAGCGGGCTAAAGGTTATTAACCAATACCAACGAGGGGTTATTTTGACCCTTGGTAAGCACACCAGCACTAAACAACCAGGGCTACGAATTGTTATTCCAATCTTCCAAAAGATGATTCGGGTTGACGTTCGTTCAACACCTCTCGATATCCCTAAGCAAGAGGTCATTACACGTGACAACGTCACGGCCAACATCGATGCTGTCGTATACTTCCGCGTTATCGACGCACCGAAGGCTGTTCTTGAAACAACTAACTACTCATACGCGACGAGCCAATTTGCCCAAGCGGCACTCCGTGACGTTACTGGTAACTTCGAACTTGATGAACTGCTTTCAAAGCGTGAAGAAATTAGCTTGAAGATTAAAGAAATTGTTGACGTACAAACCTCACAATGGGGAATTGACGTTGAAAACGTGAAAATGCAAAACATTGAACTTCCACAAGATATGAAACGTGCCATGGCAAAACAAGCTGAAGCCGAGCGTGAACGCCGTAGTAACGTCATTAATTCACAAGGTGAGAAAGAGGCCGCTAAAGCACTTGCAGAAGCAGCAGCCATCATCTCAGGTACTCCTGGCGCACTAAACCTACGTACGCTAAACACAATTGAACGCATTAGCACCGAGCCAAGCCAGAAGACAACAATGCTGTTCCCAATTGAATTCATCGACGCTATGCGTGACATCGGTAACGGCCTAAACCGTAAGTAGCCTTGTCAGAACGCTCTACCTCTAGTAAAATAGTATGAGTCCAAATATATTTGGCTCTTTAGCTCAGTGGTAGAGCGCTGCCCTGAAGAGGCAGGCGTCCCCAGTTCAAATCTGGGAGGAGCCACCAAATAAAATATCCATCCGTAAAGATGGATATTTTATATTTATAGAAGCTTTATTTTTTAAGTTCTTTTTGGAAAGCCGTAAGTGCGTCTACTGAATCGCTACTTCGGTTATATACTTCGACACCATATTTATCAGCCGAAATAGTTTCAAACAGTAGCTTATTGTTCTTACTTACAGTAGATGCGTATTGTTGGTACTCACGAGCAATGGTTGGTACTTGAAAAGTAGTGTTGGTTGTAGCTGCCTTTACTTCGTCTGATAGTTTTTCAGCTGCTTCACTATCGCCAGACTTCTGGACTTCAAGGAGCTTAGCAGATAAATTGTTAGATGTTGTAGCTAACTCTGCAAGTTCAGTCCAGGTTTTTGCCATGCCTTCGAGCGCATTAGCAGAGTTTGTTTGGTATTCACGGTATTTTTCAGCGAAAGTGTATGACTTAAGACGTTCACTTAGTTTAGCCAGGCTTGTTGCTTTTGTTTCCATGCCCTTTACCTGTTCTTTGGCATTAGCTAAAGATGCTTCATCTGTGACAGTAACAGCAGTGTTACTAATGTTGCTGCCCAATACGGCTATTAAATCTTTTACCCAAGGGTTAAGCTCGAGTGTTGAATAACGCTCAGCAACAGTAGAGTAACTATCATCAAGCATTTTATTATAACGAGCCTGTAGTGCTACAGCATCTTTATATTCTTTACTAAGTGCTTCACCTTGAGTAACGGTTTCGAGGGCTGGTTTTTTCGGATAAAGATCGAGGCGCTCTTTGATGCTCTTAACGTCCAAAACCGCCGCAAGGTGAGTGTTTAGCGCTGTACGGTACGAAGACGCAGCGTCTTTGGCTTGGCTGGTTAAGCTATTAACAATTAAGAAAGCCGCCGCCGTACCTGCAATAAGAACGACAGCTGTGATGATAAGACCAATAAGCAGTTTTTTATGTGACTTCTTTGGTGCTGAGACGACCGGAGAAACAGGTGCAGCCGCCGGGAAGGGGACTACTGGAGTAGGTTCTGCAGGCGTAGTTTCGATAGGTGTTGGTGTTTCTGGAGTATTTGGATTCACATTTATTCCTTGATTAGCGAGTGTTTTTACTCCCAGTAGTTTACCATATCCCTGATTTCATTTGCATTTTACCCTCGGTCACGCTATACTAATTCAGGTTATGCGGGTGTAGCTCAGCTGTTAGAGCGCATCCTTGCCAAGGATGAGGTCCAGGGTTAGAGTCCCTGTACCCGCACCAATAAAATTGCCCCAGTGTAAGCTGGGGTTATTTTATTGGTCTGAAAACAAAGTCTCTAACCTAGACCTCATCCAGAAGAAATGAGTCCAGAGAGCCCGGCGAGCTCAAAGCGAGCTGGGGTTAGAGTCCCTGTACCCGCACCAAATAAAATACCCAGTATTCACCCGGGGTATTTTATTCGGAACGCCTTCTAGAAAACGAACCCTAAACAAGACTTAATAACCTTTCGACTAAGGCAGCAATTCTTCAAGAATAGGACTGACTATAGGAATCTCAGGCAATACAGGAGTCTCTGGGTCATCAACCACTGGAACCGTAGGGATGTCTGGGACAGGGATGGCAGGGTCAGTTGTAGAAGGGGTTGATGTTTCTATAGGGTTAACCGGAGTCGCTACTGTTCCGTTATCCTTAACTGTAGGCTGGGATGTAGGAACGTTATTGTTTGGTGTAGTAGTTTTAGATTGTGTCTTTACGTCATTTTGAGACGTGTCAGCAGGCTCACTAGTCACCTCTTGGTTTTTTGGTGCTTCTGCGATAGTAGCAATGTTCGCACTTGGAACATGTAGCGGGGCGAAGTTAACGAACAGTGTCATTAATCCTCCAAATCCCGCGATAAAAGCGGCTGATCCGTAAATATATTTATTATCGAATCGGAAACGTTTCTTTTGCATTAACATAAGGTACTCCTTGTAGTAATGTTCATAGTTATTTTTCCACCTATTACTATTATACAACTTTGTTTACTTAAGACAAAATATGTGTTATTAAGCTTATACTTACTGTTGAATACAAATGAACGCATTGTTACTCAAACTTCTTCTTACGGTAAAACATCATGTGAGAGTTGATAAATATAGTTATTTATGGTATAATTATATATTATGTTATCAACTTTCGAAACCTCGGCTTTCAAGTCTCTTGTTGCTGAACAAGAGGTTGTTCAAGCTACTAAATTTCAAGGTCGTATATTAGAAGAATATAGCCAGTATATTTTTCCAGGTCAGCGTTGGCGTACGCCTCGCTCAAGCGAAATTACTGACTTTCTGCGACCACTATGTCTTGAGGAACGTGTGTCATTAGATGGCGTTATTCAAGGACTGAGCGTACTGAAAGGTGAAGAGTCAGTTCATTGGGCGGATATGGGTGGCGGCCGCGGTTTGCCAATGCGACAACTGGCTAACGATACCGAAAAAAGTAGCCACCTTGCTATGACGAATGTCGATTTATTTGACTATGGACTCGATGGATTAGATTCTAATGAATTAACCATGCTCGAGAAAATAACTCCTGGAATTACGCACGAAGCAGCGGCACCGTATTTAATCCAAGCCGATGTTGAAACAGTAACACTCCCAGAACCGGCCGATTTGATTACATCAATAGAATCTATACAGTATATAAATAATCCGCTGGCGGCTATAAGTAACTGGTACAACCAGCTTACGGATGATGGCCTAATTATAATCTCTACAGAGCATGACTGGACTAGCTGGATGCGCTATAGGCAAGCACCGAACGCTCAGAATAGTGACGATACACCTGCCCACTACTTATTACAGGCATTTAAAGAAGCTGGTGTGGCATACGCAGCAAGTGGAGAGATTGATTTTGAGAATGGCTTTCGCCCTAAGCTTGACCCTAACCGAATAAGCAACCTAGTAATAAAAAAGCTCCCTGATACGCAAATGGTGGTAAACTCACCAATATCCGAAGTGTGGGTGAGTCCACATAGCTACAAAGCAGCGTATTACGAACAGCCAACCGTAGGTTCTGAGCCACTTGTAAAGATAGTCCCAACTACAAGCTAACTAAATAATCAATAAAGTTAGTTTTTAGTTGGATGTGCTTCTAATTTATGTAGCAAGCTACGCGCAGCATCAGGTACAGCCTTATCGGGTGCTGCTTGTGCACGATTCCAATCAACTTGAGTAAGTGCAATCCGGCTAATCATTTTAAACTTGAGTGCAGCTTTAATTTCTGCCGGTTCTAAAGATTCAACGAGAAAGTCGTGCGGAAGGGTATTAACCGGGTTAGATGCCATGTCTTGTGAAAACCAAGCGGTTTCTCCAACCCAGGCGCCTCTTTTAGCAAGTTCAATTCTATCGGCTTCTGAATAGCGAGGTTTGTCGCCAAAAAGACTGTCCAGTATGTTTTGACCAACTGCTCGCGCTCTATCAACAGGTGATGGCGCCGATTCTGAAGAGTTGCTTTGAATGTCTTTTTCCATGGTGAAACTATATAACTTTAAATATATTTACACAATATAAGGTTATTTATTCTTTAATATCCTCGAAGCCAAGCACAATAATCTCATAGATATTCTCACCAATGTTTCCTATACTAGATATGAACATAAATGGAGGCGCATATGAAGCTGAAAATTCTAAGTGTAGTAATACTCTCTTTGACCCTGGCAACCTTTGGGTTGGTTGCAATATCGGGTGCTCAATCATTTAAAACGGGCGATTCGTTAACCGTTGCAAGCAGTGAAGTTATTGACGGGTCGGCGTATATTGCCGGTTCAATTATTGATGTTGCCGGAACAATTGATGGCGACCTGTACTGTGCGGGTGAAAACGTTACTATTAGCGGTACGGTGAAGGGTGATATTATCTGTGCTGCCCAAACACTCACCTTTACTGGCACAACTACTGGCGACATCCGGCTTGCCGGACAAACAGTTACTGTTGACGGAACTGTCGACGGCAGTGCAACTATTGCAGGTCAAACCGTAACGCTCGACAGCAAGGGAAGTATTGGCCGGGACGCTACTTTCGCAGGCCAAAACACTATCATACGCGGTGAAGTATCACGCGATATTAACGTTGGTTCAGAAACACTACTATTAGATTCAACAGTCGGTAGGAACGTAACAGCAGATGTTAATTACCTAAAACTCGAAGCAGCAACAGATGTTGCGGGTGTATTTAACTACACAAGCCCACAAACGTTTACAAAAGCTGATGGTGCGAACATTGTTGGCCCCGTTAACTACACTGAACGAAACGAAGAGCGCACAAATGCCGCTAACTTTGACCCAACCGGCGTAGTAATCGCTATATTGATGTTACTCGTTAGCTCAGTTATGTTTGCCTTAGTATTCCCTCAAGTGTTACACAGGGTCACTCGTAATGGCGCGGCGTCACCATCACAAGCTCTCTTGTCGGTACTTGTTGGGTTCATTGCAGCTATCGTTATGCCTGTTGTTATCGGCTTACTCATGGTCACTGTACTTGGAATTCCGTTCGGCCTTGTTGTACTGCTCGCATGGTGCTTAATTGTCGCCTCAAGTGGCGTATTTGCTGCTTACTATATTGGTCGCGTTGTTTGGCCAGGCCAGGGCAATATTGTCCTGGCAACGCTTATCGGTGCGCTCCTTATTTCGGTGCTGCTATTCATTCCACTGCTAAATATATTAGTAGTCCTGCTTAGCGTATCGTACGGTAGTGGTGTAGTGTTGCGGCACTTACAGAAATACTTCAAGGCGCCAAATTACGATTTAAAGATAGCTCCAGCTAAAAAGAAAAGCGTCTAGTACTACGACTAATTTTCGGAAGAAACGAGGGCTCAAAGTGCTGCTAATTATTATCGGAGCTTTCATTCTTATAGAAGTTGTAGCGCTGCTTTGGCTTGCATTCAGCGTTAACCGCTACCATGACTTCTGGGCTGCGAAAGCAAACGAGACCGGTGAAATTACTTACCTGGCACTCGGAGATTCCGCTGCGCAAGGTATTGGCGCGACGAACCCAATGAAAGGTTACGTTGGTTTAATTGCAAACAATATAGAAGGCAAAAGCGGTAAGTCGGTACGTATAGTGAACATTAGCAAAACTGGTGCAAAGTTTGATGATTACTTAAAGGAACAAGCGCCCGTTATTGCAACGCTAAAACCTAATATTATCACCATTCAAATTGGTGCAAATGATATAAAGCTTTTCAACGCCGACGAATATCGTGCCAAATTTAAAGAAGTACTAAAAACACTACCTGACGGAACTTTTGTTTCAAATATGCCGCTATTCAACAGCCGCCCAGGTAGCACGGCTGGTGGTAAGCAGGGGAGTGAGATTATACAAGAAGAGCTGCGCAATTACCCGAACCTTCATTTCGTTGATCTACAACAAGAAACTGCCGAGCACCAAAGTGTGTTCGGCTTTGCCCCTGATTTATTCCATCCTAACAACATAAGTTATAAGAACTGGGCTAACGCTTTTTTGAAAGAAATTGATAAAGTTTAGGTGTTATACTAAATCCATTATGGCTATTAACAAAAACCTCGAAACTAAAAAAATCCACACTAAAAGCGACCGTATATCCAGCTTTGTCACAAAAGTTGCCGGTTCAATGCCGTTTCTTATTGTTAACGTAGTGTTCTTTGGCTTCTGGATACTCTTAAATACAGGTGTGTTTGGCCGCGACCTCATTATCGACAAGTATCCGTTTAGCTTCCTTACGACAACCGTATCTATTGAAGCTATTCTACTGTCTACTTTCGTTATTATGAGCCAGCGCCGCGAAGCGAAGTTGTCTGAAGCGCGCACTGAACTTGATTACCACTCAGACCTTAAGGCGGAAGTGGATATTAATACGATTGTAAGTATTCTTCAACGCTTAGCAGATAAGCAAGGTATCGATGTTTCAGACCTTCTTACTGACATGAAAAACACTGAAGATAAAACTATTGACCAAGCAATTCGCGATGAAGCCACTAACGGCTAGCGTATTTCTGTTTGTGAACTTTAGCCATCTCTTGATACTCTAAATCATTTTTCGCTTCTTCGTACCGTTTGTAAAATATCCGTGCTGATTCTGCTTTTATCGGGTCCTCATCGGTTCGTGGCAATTCTTTTCGCCCATGTGCGCCTCTTTGGCCTTTTTTGTCATCAGGAACTGGGCCGTCATACTTTTTGCCGCCCTTGTGGTTGGCATACCGCCGCGACCGCGTGAACCCCATCTGAAGAAATTTACGGGCCATGTCCATGCCAACAAAATCACTTTGCTTTTTATACTCATAAAAAAGTTCAAGTATTTTATCAGCAGAAGCCTCGGCTTTTTCAGGCGTAGCAAATTTCCAATAGGGAAGAATTTCGCTTTTGTAAGGTTCTACCAAAAGCACACCTTGTTCGCCACGCCCGATGAGGTATTTGTCGGGGTGCTTGTGAAAGTCGATAGTCCAATCAATGTCTTTATAATCCATGAATAGTAAGTATAGACAATCAAGGTGAAATTGTTAAATTCCCATAGATAACTTGTATGCACTAAACACACAAGAGTGCTATATTTATTCTATGGAAAATACCCCTCTTGGAATTATTAGAAGCTCAAGTAAGGCTCTTACGGTAACAAGTAAGAATTTTCGCGAACTTCGAGATCAAATCACTGATACATACAATAAACGCGTAAATAAATTAAAAGAACTAAAATCAGAAAAACTAAAATTTTTTGCCTTATCTATTGCTTATGTAATAAGCTTTCCACTCATTTTTGGTTTTTTCTACAAGGCTCTGTCTACTTCGCGCAGTGTATCTAAAGAAACTATTAAAAGGTTAAATAAGCAGCTTAGTGAGATATATGTGGAGGTAAAGTTTGCAAATGCTTCCCAACTTGAAAAAAGTTGGCTGAACTGTCTTGACGCATTTGATGAGCTTGTTAAAAGTGACATGATTTGGGATTTAACCTATGCAGAAAAAATAGATAAAGTTAAGGTTCGAACGATTGCTGATACTGCAGTTACGCGAACACCGATAAAATATGTTAAAAAATCTATAGATATTATTAAAAGTGATGTTAGTCCTATGTCGATTCCGAATGCGAATGGACCAGATGTATTTATATATCCAACTTTCTTGGTTTTATTTAAAGATAACCAACGTTTTGGGATTTTTGATTTAAAAGAGATAACGGGAAACTTAACGTTTACTCAATATCATGAGGAGCAGAAAGTTCCCAGCGATGGTGAGCAGATTGGTCAAACTTGGAAAAAGGCTAATAAAGACGGTTCAAGAGATAGGCGCTTCCAGGGTAATAATTTTCAAATACCAATTATGAAATATGGAAGTCTTACGTTCGAATCAGACGATGGTTTGCAAGAGAGTTATATGTTTAGCAATGCAGAATTGTTCACTGACTTTGCTTATGCGCTTGAATCGCATCTTAAAGCATTATAATAGAACAATGCCCCGCAAGCCCAAACCTCAACATTATGCCGCCGAGTTCGACCTCGATGTGCTATCTGGCGATAACGATATGTTTCGCTGGTTCCTTTTGTCGTACTTGTTTGGAAAACCAATCCAATCGACGGTCGCAGTGAATACGTGGAAATTATTTATTAAAAAGAAAATCGACACACCTTGGGCGATTTTGGAATTAGGCGAACGACGATTAACTGGCGTGCTACACGAAGGCGGCTATACTCGCTACGAACACGTGACTGCAAAAGGCCTACGGGTATGCATGCAACAACTTATCGATTTCTACGACGGTTCGTTGTATTTAATGTTGGAAAGTAGCGAGAACGAAGACGAATTCTCAAAACGTCTGCAAAAGCTCTATGGCGTTGGTCCTAAAACTGCCGAAATTATTATGCGTGAAACTGAAGAAGTATTTGCCCGTCGAGTTGAGTAGGGGACGCGTGCGTTTTTTGCTATTATGAATGCATGACTGAAAATACTGAAACTCCAGAAGTGCCAATAGAAACCCAACCGACTTCATATAAAAAAGAACTTATTATCGGTGGGATTGTAGTACTCACTGTGATTGCTATTATCGCAGCGATTGTATTTTTCATTGCAAATAGCGGCCCGAAGGTTGATTACCAACCGACAGTTGCCTGTGACACGCTTATGAGCCTCGAAGCGCAGGAGCTGCTTGGCAATAGCGCATTTAATAGTGCGAATGACCCAGCGGTTATAGCTGGTGACTTAGCAACGAGCCGTTGTGGATATACTGACGGTACTAACAATACAGAAACGATGATTGTCGCCGCAGTAATCCTTCGCGCTGGCATTAACGATAAAGGTGTAGAGCAAAACAAAACAGAATTTACACAAGGTACACCAACTCAGGGTGTTGAAATAGTAAAAGATTTAGGCAATAGTGCATATTTCAACCAAGTAAACGGTCAGCTTAACGTTTTGAAAGATAAGAACTGGTATATATTTAGCTACGGCCAAGGTTCAGCACCAGAAAATAACAAACTAGAGGACGTTGTTGCGTTAGCGCATAAGGTTATCTGATACAATAAGGGGAATGTGGGCACAACCTAAAAACCGCGGTTTTACAATTGTCGAACTCCTTATCGTAGTAGTGGTAATAGCCATACTCGCAGCTATAACTATTGTTTCTTATAACGGCATCACCAAGCGCGCCAAAGATGCAACAGTGAGAAATGATGCAGCTTCGGCAGCGCAAGCCCTTGCTATAGATTACGTAAACACCGAAACGTATCCAGCCACGCTGGCACTTGCAAATGGCGGCAAGGGTATTAAACCTAGTAGCGATAATATGTTTTTTTACGAAACGAATAATACCGTCACTCCCGCTACGTACTCTTTAACAACGTGCAACCCTTCTGCAGGTGCGTTTTATCAGACTTCAAGTAGTAACACTTCGCCGACAAGTATTACCCCTCCTGCTCCCGTTGTAATAAATTCTCAAGACCCGAGCGCAACCAAATACGTCGAAGGTTCTGTCTTTATGGGAAGTATTGGCCCAGGTGGCATAAAGATATTTGGGTTTTATGCCTATACGGGTAATAAAGTCACGATGTCAGTATCGTATAACTGTACGGCAACTCCCGCAATTCAATGGCAACGTAAGCCAGCGAGTGGCTCGTTTGCAAATATTTCAGGTGCTACCAGTAAGACATACATAACACCTGTCTTGTCATCTGCAAATGACGGTGACCAGTATCGAGCGGTTATTACAAACTCTGCTGGCACTGATTCAAATACACCTACGACAATGGTGATGGATTACGACCCTTAGGGGTTAGTCAGTTGCTTCGGTTGCATCCTCTTGTTGGTTTACGAGAAAAAAAGCGTGCTTAGCGGCTTCATCCTGGATACCTTGTTTGATTGATAAACTTGCCAGGTCAAACATTCGCGTGTATTCATCTACCGAGTTGTAGTATTGAGAATGTATCGCATCCGGTACATAATAGCTATAAAACTTTATATCATTATCGTAGGCGTCTTGCCTGAAACCTTCGGATGAACCTTCATCGTTAACGAGCGCATCATTACTCATACGGACGTACATCAATAATGGTGTTTGCTTTTCTTCGCTTGCTTTGGCTATAGTTTTCATTTCACGCGACATATCAAATTCACCAATCTTAAAACCTTGTTCGGTTAATAGCTTCATTGATGCATGTTCTGGATCGTTGACTGTTTCCCAGATTGAGCTTGCTGTTCGTCCAAAACGTCCAATGTTATCGGTGACAACCTCAATATTGTTGGCAACATCCCAATCTTTGAATGTACCTTTCGTGTAATTGTCTTTGTAGAAATACAGCTCACCACCAAAACGAATCCAAGATGAGTCGACTGCGCCAGGTACCCAATCTGCTAATAGTTGGATGAAGCCAAGCTCCTTTTTTTGATTAGGCCGGAGTCCGTCAAAACCGTCTGGAGTATGCATAGGGGTTATAAGGTTTACATTGATATCGGATTTACTGACAACGTCTGCAGCCGCTTCGATTGCAACAATTCCTCCCATGCTATACCCAACAAACGATAGGGTATCGATATCATTTTCCTTAGCCATGTTAAGTATTTCTTTAAGAATACTTTCACGGCCTAATAGCGCGTTGTTGTAACCAAGCGACATTAGCTTGCCGTCACTCAATTGCTGTACGGCTGGCCCGATAATCTTTGTTAAGTAATCGGCATCGAAAGTGTTAAAACCGTCGACTAAAATTATGGCTTTGTGCGCATTCGCCTCATCGATAGGGTCGCCAATAAAATTAATAGATACTTCAGCGGCAGCTTGTTCGGCACGGTTTGACTCGACATCTGCCCAGTAGGGGGTGCCAATACTAGCAATAATGAGCGCTGAAGCGGCTATTTTTTGACTTAGCCAGCTTCGGCGTTTCAGCTTTTTTTCGAGTTTTTCATCAAGTTGTACGTACGCCTCCAACACATCAGCTTCTTCGGGAATAGGGGCAGGGAAAGTGTTTTCTGGTGTGTGGTGAACACGTTTGGACATGCTATACAGTATACTCCTTTTCTGGAGTTTTCCACAGGCTACGAAGAGTAGGCGCTAAAGGTCAGTTCGGCCGTCTGTTCTTTGCCGTCGCGAATATAAGTAATAGTTACTTTATCACTTGGTTTATATTGACCAATAATACTTGAAAGCCCGCCTTGTTTACCTACGGTGTCGTTGTTTACTTTTATAATGACGTCGCCATTTTTAATGCCCGCTTTTTCAGCTGGACTGCCGCTTGCAACTGCTGAACCATCAGCCTTGTAGACGTATGCGCCTTCTTTGACGGTCAACTTATATTCTTTTGCAACGTCCGCAGTGATATTCACATAGTTAACACCGAGGAACGAACGGCTTACTTTGCCATTTGCAAGTACCCCAGAAAGAACACCCTTTGTTGAATTAATGGGAATCGAGAAACCAATTCCATTCGCATCAGCAGCAACGGCAGTATTAATACCGATTACCTGGCCAGCCATGTTGAGGAGTGGGCCACCAGAGTTGCCTGGGTTAATTGACGCGTCGGTTTGTATAAGGTCAGAAAGCGATTCTGTATCGCCATTACTTGAACCTGCGGTTATTGGGCGGCCGTTACCGGAAATAATACCGCTCGTTACTGTATTACTGTATTGCCCAAGCGCATTGCCAATAGCAACGACTTGCTGGCCGATGCGGAGTGTGGAACTATTGCCTAATGTGACGGGCTTGAAAGTAGCGGTTGATTCAATTTTTAAAAACGCGACATCATTAAGTGGGTCACGACCGATAACAGTAACGTTATCGTATTGTTCGCCAGTGCTATCAACGACAACCACATCGTTAGCATCTTCGATGACGTGGTTGTTGGTCATAACGTAACCATTCTCACTGACAATAATACCCGTACCAGCGCCTTGAAGAGAAGCGGTTCCAGAATAGGTGCGGGCCTGGCTTTTTGTGACAATTGAAACAACACTTGGGCCAACCTTTTCGGCAATAGCTGCGATAGTACTTTCTTCGTTAGTGACGGTAGAATTTCCATCTGTGCCTGAATTCAGCGAGCTAAGCGGGTCGGTTTTTTGCTGTTGTTGAATATATATTCCTGAAGCAATGCCAAGTCCGGTAAATAGCAGGATGCCCAATACAACCACTGTAATAATTGCAGATTTTCTTTTCATAGGTAACCTTTCGAAATAGTAACTTTAGCTCTAGTATAATACCGAATAATTAAGTTTTGCTGTAGAACTGAGATAAAACTTTGTAAGACCTGGTTTTAAAGGCAAGGATAGCGGCGACTAGCATAATAAGCCCGCCAATAACAAAGAGTAGGGCGATTCCTCGAGCTTCACCGAAACCGAGAAGCCAGCCAAGCTGCGCCTGGCCATCCGCACTATTCATATAAGGAATAACCCAGAACTGCGCAATAGGGCCGATGAGGATAGCCGTGATAGGTGAAGCGGCTGCTTCGAAGCTTTGGGCAAACCCAAATACGCGACCTTGGCGTTTGAGCGGTACGACGGTTTGAATAATTGTCTGTTCGGTCGCTTCGATAATTGGAATAAGCAGCATATATAAGAAAATACCAATAGCGTACAGTAACCAGAATTCGCGAATACCAAATAGTATTCCGATAGTCGCCATAATGATATTTGCAAGTAGCAACGTGCGCAGTGGCTTTTTACCTAAGCCGCGTTTGGCGATAATAATACCCCCGATAATAAAACCGGTACTTGTAACCCCAAGAACAATACCCCAAATTTGTACAGAGAATAAAGTAAGACCGTACGGGTCCATAAGTGCCATATAGATACCGCCGATAAAGTTGTTAAACGTTGAGAAGATAATAAGCCCGAATAACCCAGGTACGACTTTAATAGCTGCGATGCTACCTTTGATGTCAATTTTTTTGCTGGCGAGGTCGGGGTCGTGAGCAATTTCTTCCTCAGGAATTTTTACGAAGAACACTAAGTGAATCGTTGCCAGCAAGGTAACGACAAGTGCAATTGCGAGCGTCCAGCCCATTCCTAGAAAGCCGATAGACAATCCGCTAAATACTGAAGTAACTAAAAAGCCAAGCCCTTGCACGGTACCGACAAGCCCGTTAGCATTAGCGTACTTTTCTTTTGGTACAAGTATTGTAACCGTAGTGGATAGGGCAATATTGCGCATATTTTCAACTACTGAACCGATGAGAACGATTGAGGCGAAGATCCATAAGAAAGGCCCGGTCCAATCAAGCAAAGCGCCTGCTGGTGTAAAGACGAACACCAACGCAGCAAGTGAATAGGTAACAAGGGTGAACAGGCCAGAAGCGACCATGACAACTTTTTTACGGTGCTGGTCAACAAGCGTTCCGAAAAATAAACTCGAGATAGCCACAAGGAGCATGTACGTTCCACCGATTAAACCAGTGGCAAGAACTGAGCGCGTTTCCAGGTACACCCAGAAGGTCAATGCGAACCATAAATAACTCGTGGTAATATTTGCCACTGCCGTATTAATTAAAACGGGAATGAAATTTTTCATTGTATCTATTATACGCCTGCTTAATGCGAAATGTTCTGGTATAATCAACCAACAGGATGGCGCCTTGGCCGAGAAGTTCAGGCAACGGTCTGCAAAACCGTGTAGACGGGAGCGTTACCCGTAGGTGCCTCCAACCATGTTTTACATACGCACCTATGGATGGTGGCTGCGTGAAACGCAAATCAACAGTAGACACCGTGTCGACTAAGAAGAAGTACATTCTCATTAAAGGTAAAATTATCTATAATGAAACAATCTGCGAGGATGGTGGAATTGGTAGACACGAGAGACTTAAAATCTCTTGGCTTCACGGCCGTGCGGGTTCAAGTCCCGCTCTTCGCACCAATATTTATTACAAAACCCCGGTAACTACTGGGGTTTTGTTGTATACTAAGAGTACTAGAAATAAGGAGTATTGATTATGTTAGCAGTTTGGATTATTCTCGGCGTCATCGTCGTTATCGGTATTTTTTTATGGGCTACTTACAACAGCCTCGTAACGCTTCGTGTAAGGGTTGATGAAGCTTGGAGCGACATTAATGTCCAGCTAAAGCGTCGTTTGGATCTTATTCCAAACCTTATCGAAACAGTAAAGGGCTACGCAGCGCACGAAAGTGGTGTATTTACAGCTGTTACCGAAGCTCGTGCGAATGTTATTAACGCTACTGGTGTTAAAGACACAGCTGCCGCTGAAAACCAATTCGAAGGTGCTCTAAAGAGCCTATTTGCTGTTGCTGAAGCGTACCCTGACCTTAAGGCCAACACAAACTTCATGGAACTTCAACGTGAACTCGTTGACACTGAAGACAAAATTCAAGCATCACGCCGTTTTTACAACTCAGGTGTTAGTGGTTTGAACACAAAGGTTCAAACATTCCCAGCAAACATTGTTGCTTCTATGTTTAAATTCGAAAACCGTGACTTCTTCGACGTTGAAGAAACTGAACGTGCAGCTGCTAACAAGCCAGTTGAAGTTAAATTCTAATTAAAAGTTAGTTGAGTTCCTACTATGTACCAAGCAATTGCCGCAAATAAGCGAAATACTCTTCTCATTATGGCCGTATTCGTCGGGATTATTTCCGCTATCGGTTTTGCTATTAGTTACTTTTACGGCAACACGTCAATTACCTACTGGGTAATTGGCGGTGCTGCTGTTTACGCACTTATTCAGTATTATGCTGCCAGCGCATTAGCAGTTGCTATGACCGGCGCGCAAGAAATTGAAAAGAAGGACAACCCTCGGCTCTACAGGGTTGTCGAAAACCTTTCAATTACTTTGGGTATGCAAATGCCAAAGGTATATATTATTAACGACTCAGCGCCCAATGCATTTGCAACAGGTCGCGACCCTAAGCACGCTATCGTTGCTGCTACTACTGGCTTACTCGATATTATGGACGACCGTGAATTGTCTGCTGTTATGGCACACGAAATGGGACACGTACAAAACTATGACATTCGTGTCAGTATGATTGCCTTCGGTTTAGTAAGCGCGATTGGTATTCTCTCAGACATCGTTATTCGCATGCTA
>Ga0247817_10000282_pt1 | contig 30794 bp, 31 predicted proteins | sample UWRJL212509R1_FD_178010 | JGI IMG/M metagenome (GOLD analysis project Ga0247817, IMG submission 178010) | Plant litter microbial communities from Arlington Agricultural Research Station in Wisconsin, United States - UWRJ-L212-509R-1 | ecosystem: Environmental > Terrestrial > Plant litter >...
TCAGGAGACAGAATCGGATTTTAAAATCTCGCTTTACGCAGCAGGGCTTGTGAAAACCAATTTCAAGATATCTGTAACGAATGATGTGCTCACCATAACATACAGCGCTACTGAAACGACTGAAAGCGTATACAGCTACCAGGAATATGAGCCGGGCTCTTTTGAGCGTTCTTTCCAGCTGAACGGAAAAGTACTGACAGATAAGCTGAGCGCTACTTATACCGACGGTGTGCTGGTGGTTACACTTCCGAAAAATCCGGAAACCAATAAGCCCGCCCAGCAGATAAATGTAAACTAATGAATGATCGCCCAAATCAAAAAAGCAACCCTGACCGGTTGCTTTTTTGATTATATGAGCTTTCATAGTTGCCGACTAAATAAAATGATTTAGATCAGTTCCAAATTAACGTATATATCTTATCGTAATATTGTTGAACATGCTACTTTCTATCCACGATTTCAGGCCAGATCAACAAACACCTCCATTGAATTTTTAAGACTACACAATGGATGTCAAAAGCATTAACCAAAAAGCTTGGGCTCAGTTTCAATTTGACAGCTTTGTAACGAATAAAAATTATTCATCATTGATAATCCAGACTTCTCCCTTAGGCCATCCCCTACAAGTCGATTACGACAATAACTGATTGTACGTCTTAAAATTCCTCGTTATCCTACTTTTCAATTAAGAATAGCCCTTTCGTTCAATTTTATCAAAATATCTCTCTATAATTTTAACTTTTAAAAGGCAAAGACATTCATAGACGACATCACCAGAACAACTAAATATCTTAAATATGAGTGAAACAACCACCCTTTCACGAAGGAATTTCCTTAAAGACGCGGGTCTTTTAGGAGGCGGACTACTATTAAGCTTTTACCTGCCCGCAAATGCAAAAGCAAATAGAGCTCCGGTTTCGACAGGCTTTACACCCAATGCATTTTTAAGTATTCTTCCGGATGGAACTGTAAAGATCACAACAGGTTATGCGGAATTGGGCCAGGGGATATACACTGCCATTGCCCAGTTGATCGGCGAAGAGCTCGAAATGGACTGGGCTAAAATAAAGGTAGAAGCTGCTCCTATGAATGAGGCATATAATCATTTGGTTTATCATTGCCAGATGACTGGCGGCAGCTCTTCGGTCAGTTCGGATTACGACCGAATGCGGCAGGTGGGTGCTACTGCAAAATATATGCTCGTCGCGGCCGCAGCAAAGGACTGGGGCATAGATATCACAGCCTGCAGTGCTGAAAACGGAATTATTACCAACAAATCAACCGGAGCGAAGGTATCTTATGAATCTTTGGTTGATAAAGCTGCGCTGATTACACCTCCGAAAGAAATTCCGCTCAAAACAGAAAAGCAGCAAACGCTTATTGGCAAAGGTGTGAAGCGTTTGGATACTTCATCGAAAACCAATGGCAGCGCCATTTATGGGATCGACATCAATCTTCCCGGAATGCTGGTTGCCGTAATATCGCGCTGTCCTGCCGGTTTAGGTAAAGTAAAATCGGTGGATGACAGTAAGGCAAAAGCATATCCCGGCGTAGTTGCTGTTATTAATCTGGGAAAGATGGTGGCTGTTGTAGCCAAAGGTTATTGGGCTGCTGAAAAAGGAAGAGATTTGCTCGACATAACCTGGGATAGAGGCGAATACGAAGGTTTCAGTACAAAAACTGAAATGCAGCAATATAAAAAAGATGTGCAAAAGCCCGGTTTATTAGCCATGAAAAAGGGTGACGTTTCAAAAAAGGCTGCCGGTGGAAAAACATTCTTAAAAGAGTTTGAATTCCCATATTTAGCGGCAGCCGTAATGGAACCATTGAATTGTGTTGCGGATGTAAAGGCAGACAGCGCGGATATCTATGTAGGGACACAAGGCCAGACCTTTGATTTCTACGGATGTATAGGCGCATTGAAAATGAAGCCGGAACAGGTTAAAATCCACACGCAATTAAGTGGAGGCGGCTTTGGACGCAGGTGCCAGATGGACGCCCACATGGTGGTGGAAGCTGCGCTGTTATCACAGATCATGAAAAGCCCTGTGAAAGTAATCTGGAACAGAACAGACGACATGCAAAGCGGCTATTACCGCCTGGCGAACTACCACCGGATCGAAATCTCAACAGATGTAAAAGGCAATCCGCATTCCTGGTACCACCGCATTGCTATCCCTTCTTTTGTGTTCGGAACTCCATTTGAAGGTCCGTTGGTAAAAGACGGAGTAGATTATTTTCAGCTTGACGGCGCATTGGAGCCAGTTTATGAAGTACCGAATCTTCAGGTAGAATGGGTTAAAGAAAAACAAACCATTCCGGGAATCTGGCAACGGGCAAACAGTCATTTTTACAATGGCTACATCAAGGAAACAATGATTGATGTATTGGCTAAAAATGCAAAAAAAGATCCATACCAGTACCGTTTGGAATTGTTGAAAGGAAATGCAAGACATACCGCTGTTCTTAAAAAAGCAGCAACAGAAGCAGGCTGGGGCAAACCACTTCCGAAAGGACATGCACTGGGTATCGCCATTCATGAAAATTTCCTGAGCGTGATGGCTTCCGTGGTAGAAGTTAGCATAGATGACAAGGGTAGACCCAAGGTACACCGAGTTGTGTCATCCATTGATTGTGGTGTGGCTGTCAATCCGTCGATCATAGACGCCCAGCTTCAAGGTGGCACTGTATGGGCTATTTCGCAGGCGTTATATGGCGAGATTAATGTGGAAAACGCAGAGGTGCAGGAAACCAATTTCCATGACTTTAAAGTAGCAAGGATGTTCGAAATCCCTGTTATGGAAACCCATATTGTAGACAGCACAAATCCTATTGGCGGCGTGGGCGAGGCTAGCGTAGCCTGCCTTGCACCCGCTATGGCAAACGCACTGATGGTACTTACCGGAAAACATTTTACCAAAATGCCTTTTCCTGCTGATGTAAGAAAGGCATAACTAATAATCAACAATCACCATGACGAAAATTAAAGTTAACGGAAAAGACTTTACAGTAGATGCTCCGCTGGATACCCCGGTACTATGGGTAATCAGAGAGGAGGTAGGACTTACAGGAACAAAATTCGGTTGCGGTCACGCCCTGTGCGGTGCATGTACAGTACACATGGACGGAGAGGCAATTCGCAGTTGTATAACGCCGTTGTCAAGAGCTGTTGGAAAAGAAATTGTTACCATAGAAGGTATTAATGACAGCGTTGCCCAGAAAGTACAAAAGGCCTGGGTTGATATCGATGTGCCCCAGTGTGGTTACTGTCAAAGCGGGCAGATCATGGCAGCGACCGTGTTGTTAAGAGAAAACCCGAATCCCACGGATGAAGATATCGATAAAGGTATGAGTGGCAATATCTGCCGTTGCGGTACTTATCAGCGTATCAGGGAGGCTATACACACAGCAGCAAAAATGCCTTAAAAGCTATGCGCTCAGATCATTACTAAATAAACCGAAATTCACTATGGCAAATTATAAAAAGGTTAAACAATCTGCTGCATTAACAATGAAGCCACTTCTGATTATAACGCTGATGGTTTTTATCATTTCCGCAGCGTTCAGAAAAGTGGATCCGATAGCACCCGGCGTGTCGGGCAAATCCGACAGTACATCGGCTGGAAACGATGCTCAGCGAATTAAAGAGTCCAAACAGGCATTTCTGAAAGCGTATACCGTATTTATGAATCCGCGCTGTATGAACTGCCATCCTGATGGAAACCAGCCTTTGCAGGGTGACGACAGCCATCCACATCTTCAGAATGTAACCCGCGGGCCTGAAGGTAAAGGCGTGTTTGCTATGAAATGTAAAAATTGTCATCAGGATACCAATCTTGAAGGTTACGGTTATCCTCCGGGTAATGGTCACTGGCAAATGCCTCCTGCTAACAGACCAATGATTTTTCAGGGTAAATCACCAAAACAACTGGCACTTCATTTTAAAAACAATCAGTTCACAGGATTCAAAACCCTTAATGACATGATCAAGCACGTGGATGAAGAAAGCCTTGTTATATCTAGCTTTAATCCTCCTGCCGGCGTTACCAGGATTCCAATGAGTCATGAGGAATTTGTTGCCGCTGTTAAAGAGTGGATTGACAAAGGTGCAGCTGTTCCTGATAAATAAAATCAACACACAAATTAAATATGAACTTCATCAATATCCGGCCACACTAACATTAGCCGGATATTGATCTTTATAGGTTTCAAAAAAACACATACTAAAAGGCAAAATGAAGAAATTGGAATACAATGAGTACGGTGGAACTGAGGTATTGAAATGGACGGAGGCTTCCATTCCTGAGATTGACGATAATGAGGTATTGGTACAGGTAAAAGCTGCGGGTATTAATCCAACAGATACCAAGATCCGTAAAGGCGAAATGAAATTCATCAGCATGTTTTCCGGATCGTTTCCACGCACAATGGGTCTTGATTTTGGAGGCATTGTAACTGCGGTCGGCTCAAAAGTTACCCGTTTAAAAGTAGGTGACCCTGTGTATGGCGGTATGCCGCTAAGCGGTGGCAGTTTTGCAGATTATATCAAAGCGGAAGCGGATAAAATAAGCCTGATACCAACCGGACTCAACTTTGCAGAAGCAAGTACCCTCCCTTTAAATGGCGGTACGGCCATTGCAACGGTGAATAATTATGTGGAACCTGTTCCGGGAATGAAAATCCTTGTAAATGGTGCATCCGGCGGAGTTGGTTTGTTTGTCATGCAAATATGCAAAGCAAAAGGAGCCATTGTGACGGCCACATGCGGCGCAGAGAGTATGGCACTATTAAAGCAACTGGGCGCTGACGAGGTAATTGATTTCAGGGAGACGGATGTGCTCAAAGCAGGTAAATTATATGATGTCATTGTTGATGCATCCAGCCACATGCGGTTCAGTGAGGCACAGGATATTCTGGAAGAACACGGAAGCTTTTGCACATTGACACCGGACCTGGGCAGCATAGGCGATCAGCTACACAATGTGTTCCGGACCAAAAAAGAGAAAAACGTATTGGGCCAGGCTTCTTCAAAAGACATGGAAGAGCTGATTAGTCTCATCACCTCAGGTAAAGTAAAATGTGTAGTCGGTAAAACGTATCCATTGGCCGATGCTATAAAAGTCCAGGAATATCTGGAAAGCGGCGAAGGAAAAGTTACGGGAAAAGTGGTTCTCACTGCATAGCTAATAGATACGTGCCAAATTGCAGGTTACGGATGAAAGAAATAAACGACATAATAAAATCTTACGAAAAGGCTGTTGAACAAGGTAAATCCTGTGCTTTGGCTACCGTTGTGCATGTACAAGGATCCTCTTACCGGCGTCCCGGAGCACGAATGCTGGTGACAGATGACGGAATGCTGACCGGCGCGATCAGTGGTGGCTGTCTGGAAGGTGATGCGTTACGCAAAGCCTTACTTGCCATACACGAAGGAAAAAACAAGCTGGTAACCTACGACACCACCGACGAAGATGACGCCAAATTCGGAGTGCAGCTGGGCTGTAACGGCATTGTTCATATCCTTTTTGAACCCATTGATCATACAGCGAAAAACCATCCACTGGTCTTACTAAAAAAAGTGATGGAGAAAAGAAGAGACGCTGTTATCGTTACTTTATTTTCTTTAAAACACAAGCAGACCCAGCCCGGTACAAGATTTTTATATACAGGCACTGAATCAGAGCGCATAATTCTAAATCTGAATAATGAGATGAATCTGCTGATTACGCAGGATGCAGCAGAAATACTTGGCTCGGGCAAGTCAGAAATGATCCGTTATGAGGATGCGGGATTGTATGGATTTTTTCAACTGATCCCGCCACCAATTTCCCTGATCATAGGCGGAGCGGGCAATGACGCAGTTCCTATGGTGGCAATAGCGAATCTCTTGGGTTGGCAGGTCACGCTGATAGACGGAAGAAATTCACACGCGACAAAAGAACGTTTTCCCTCGGTAGAAAATCTCATAGTCTCACCTGCCGAAGGTTTTCTTGATCAGCTCGTGACAGATCGCAATACAGTCTGCATACTGATGACTCATAATTACAATTACGACCTGGCCGTCTTCAGACAATTATTACATACCAACATGCCATACATCGGGCTTTTGGGACCCAGAAGCAAAATGGACAGAATGTACAATGACTTGTCCGCTGATGGTATTTTTGTTGAAGACAGAGAAAATATCTACACGCCAATCGGACTCGATATTGGTGCTGAGACGTCCGAAGAAATAGCGCTGTCGGTCGCGGCAGAAATAAAAGCGGTCATGATGAACAAAAATGCGCATATGCTGCGCGATAAGGAAATATCTATACACAGCTAGAAAATCCACACAATTGATTTGGGCTCTTTGCACAACAACGAAAATATTATCCGTACGTAATGCAAGCCCAAAGTCAATGGTTTGGTTTAATAAATATGAAAGAAATCGGTCTGGTCATTCTCGCCGTCGAAGAAAGCAGCAGATTGGAGAAATCCCTGCAACTGCTTAATACTGACCCTGCTGTTTTTTTGCAGGACATTATTTTCTGTACCGGCGCTGTAAAAAATATCACTACTGTGGTGGTGTTACGCCCGGGTACAAAAGAGATTGAAAAAAAATTAGCAGCCCGCAACATCTGCTTTGCAATTGATAAAAACTGGCGAAGCGGTCTGCCATCAACAATCATAACCGGCCTTGAAAGTATAATCAGTATCAATCCGGACTTGACCGCATGTATTTTTACAGTTTGTGATCATCCTGATATATCAGAAAAATTACTCAGAGAACTAATCCGTTCTTATGAGACAGGACATGAGCATATTATAACAACACGATACGGCAAGGAGGTTGGTCTCCCGGTGCTGTTTGACAGGATGTACTTTGACGAATTGTTGCTTTTGGAAAAAGACCAGATTAGGACGGGAACGATTCCAAAATATTCCGATGATGCAGCATGTATTTCCTATTTTGATATAGCTGTGGGCGACAAAATCGCTGAAGACTTAACCAACCAAATCAATGCTTAAAGATCAGCACGACAGGTCTCATAACTACCTTCGAATATCATTGACAGATAATTGCAACCTGAGATGCTTTTACTGCATGCCCGAGGAAGATTATGAGTTTACGCCTGCGAGTCGGCTCATGCAGACTGACGAAATTATCGCGCTGGCTAAAATATTTGTATCGCAAGGTGTTAATAAAATAAGGCTTACCGGGGGCGAGCCACTCGTACGGAAAGACGCGGCTGAAATCATTCTGGGGCTATCGCAATTGCCCGTGAGCCTCACGATGACAACCAATGGGACAAGGATACATGAATTTTTGCCTGTATTGGAAGAAGCAAAAGTTAAAAAACTAAATATCAGTCTGGACACATTAAAAGCCGAAAAGTTTTCGGTCGTAACCCGCCGTGATCAGTTTGATCTGGTGATGCGAAATATTGAAACGATAATCGCCAGAGGATTTGAAGTAAAAATCAATGTAGTGTTGATGAAAGGTTTTAACGACGACGAAATTTTAGATTTTGTTGCCTGGACAAAGGATACGCCTGTTGAAATACGGTTTATAGAGTTCATGCCCTTTACAGGCAATAAGTGGACAAACAACAAAGTGCTTTCGCTGGAAGAGTTGTTAATCATTATTGGTTCCAGATATGATTTTGAGGCAGTTGCCGGAAACCCTAATGACACTGCACAGCACTTTTCTATCCAGGGCCACAAAGGTTCTTTTGCCGTAATCGGTACGATGACTTCACCCTTTTGCGGTACCTGCAACAGACTTCGCTTAACAGCGGATGGAAAACTGAAAAACTGTCTCTTTTCAAAGGGTGAAACGGATCTGCTGACTGCATTTAGAAATGGCGAAAACGTACTTCCACTGATTAAAGTGAGTGTTATGGGTAAGGCAAAAGCATTAGGAGGACAATTTGATTCCTCCTTAAATACGCTCGATTCATTATCCATCAAGAACAGAAGTATGATTACGATTGGGGGATAATAGAGAATAAGTTTGGGAAGCCGGAAAATTTATTACCGCATTTCGAACTTATTTTTTGCATACCGATATATCTTTAAAGACATAACGAGAAACGGTAACAGACATGAAAAAAATTACTACACTTATTCTTTGCCTGAATGCCCTTTGGGTAAGTGCCCAAAACGAAACCGACACGCTAAAAACTGCAACACTGCAAGAGGTGGTAATTACTGCATCCAGGGTAAGTGAAAATATACTGGTTTCCCCCGTGAGCATACAAAAAGTAAGCCGAAATACCAGTGCCCTCTCTCCCGCCCTGTCATTTTTCGATGCGCTTGAAAACGTGCAGGGCGTGCACATGATTACACCTTCCATGGGTTTTAAAGTCCTGAATGCGCGTGGTTTCTCTAACACGACCAATGTCCGTTTCGCACAGCTTGTTGATGGCATGGATGTTCAATCGCCTCATATCGGGGGGGCAATCGGGAATGCGCTTGGCCCGACAGATCTGGATATTGACAATATTGAAATTCTGCCGGGAACTGCATCTGCGTTGTACGGGATGAATACCGTGAACGGATTGGCTAATTTTTTCACCAGAAATCCTTTTACCTCAGAAGGTTTTTCAGTTCAGCAGAAAACGGCTGTTAACCATGTGAACGACAAGTACAGTCAAGCGAAGCCTTTTACGGAAACGACAGTACGCTATGCAAAGATAATCTCTGAAAAATGGGCTTTTAAAATTAACGGAGCTTTTACAAAAGGTTACGACTGGATTGCCTCAGATCAAACGGAGCTCAACCCGAATGCCAACAGCAGTACCAAATTATTCGGGACAGACAACCCTGCACAAGATCCTGTAAACGGTTATGGCAACGAAAGCTCTGACAGAAAGACCATCACGCTTGGTGGTAAAAAATATGTTGTCAGCCGTACCGGTTATCAGGAACGGGATGTTGTCGATTATGCTTTGCAGAACATCAAGGCAGATGCCGGGTTGTATTATAAAATCGCACCCGGTGCCATGCTGACTTATACTTACCATTTCAGTTTACTCGACAATGTCTACCAGCGTGCCAACCGCTTTCGGTTGCAGGATTATCTGCTCCAACAGCACGGTCTGCAATATCAGTCCAAAGGCATTCAGGCAAAATTGTATATAAATTCCGAAAACACAGGAAAATCATATAACCTGCGTTCCATGGCAGAAAATATGGATAGAAGTTATAAGCCGGATAATGCCTGGTATGCCGATTTCACCAGCGGTTTTGACCAATCAATGAAAGACGGAGTTACCGTCGCCAGCGCATTAAAGCAGGCGAGAACAGTTGCAGACGCCGGACGTTTCACGCCCGGAACCGCTGCGTTCAACCAGCAATTACAGAAATTGCAGGATATCAACAACTGGGATGTGGGTGCAGCGCTCCGTGTCAGGGCCAGCCTGGTTCACGCCGAAGCACAGGTTAACATCACGGAAACTTATCTGCAATCACTGAAAACAAAATATGACATTGACCTGCTGGCAGGAGCGGATCACAGATCTTATATCATCGTCCCGGATGGTAATTATTTTATAAATCCGGTTGCAGGAAAAGAAGGGAAAAATATCAATTACAGCAAAACAGGCGGTTTTATTTCAATCAGCAAAGGTTTGCTGCAAAGCAAGTTAAAACTCGGCGCTATTCTGCGGGCCGACAAAAATGATTACTTTTCAACCACATTTAATCCACGTTTAAGCGTAGTTTATAGCCCTGTTTACGATCACAATGTAAGAGTTTCGTTCCAAAGCGGCTACCGTTTTCCAAGTATTTTTGAAGCATACAGCAACGTGAACAGCGGCGGTGTGAAACGTGTGGGCGGATTGCCTGTCATGTCCAATGGAATTTTCGAAAATGCATGGCTAGCCACTTCCATCACCGCGTTTCAAACGGCGGTACTTGCCGACATAAATCAAAACGGATTGCCGCAGTCAGAATCCATTGAAAAAAACAAAGGATTGCTCAAAAAAAACCCATATACTTATGTAAAACCGGAGCACGCGCAAACCTGGGAAGCGGGTTACAAAGGACTTTTCCTGGATAAAAAACTTTATGCAAATGCGGATGTCTATCTAAGCCGGTTCAATAACTTCATAGCACAGGCCAATATGAATGTACCTGATTCACAGGACCCTGAAATTATTCCCGCTGATTTGTATGATAAATCCAAACAGTCCCCTTACCGGATGTATACCAATTCTCAATCCATTATCTACAACTACGGATTGAGTGCGGGGCTTAACTACCAGATACAAAAAGGACTCATTCTGGCAGCCAACACCACTTTTGCCAAACTAAAAAACACGGAAAAGCAGGATGGCCTGGAAGACGGATTTAACACACCAAAATGGATGTGGAATTTATCCATATCCAAAAAAAATCTGGTTGCAAATCTGGATGCATCGGTGGCTTATAAATGGCAGTCTCACTATTATTCACAAACCTTTCTCGTTAACGGAAATGTGCCCGCTTATTCCAGTCTGGACGCGCAGGCGACTTATCATTTACAACCGATGAAGTGTAACATCAAAGTGGGAGCCAGTAATTTGCTGAACCATTATTACCGTTCCTTTCTGGGCGGCCCATCCGTGGGAGGAATGTATTACTTTACTATTGGTTACAGTATTTAACAACGCTTTTTGAACTTAAAATGGAGGATTACTTCTATTTATTTTATGTACTTCTTTTTCTTGTGGCCTTTCTGTTCGCGTCTGTCGGACATGGCGGCGCGAGTGGATATATTGCCTTAATGGTTATTTACGGCATTTCTCCGGAAATAATAAGACCAACCTCTCTGATACTCAATATTTTCGTATCATCGGTTTCCTTTTTCCAGTTTTACAGGGGCGGACACTTCAAAACGAAATTATTTTTGCCCTTCGCCATTGGTTCCATACCATTCTCATTTATTGGCGGGATGATATCAATCGATGGTAACGTCTATAAAAAGATATTGGGAGTCCTTCTTTTGTTTGCTGTCATTCGAATTCTGTTTTTTCAAAATACTAAGAACGAAGAAAACAAAGTCGCCGATTTTTATGGTTCGCTGTTCATTGGGAGCATCATCGGTTTATTTTCCGGAATGATTGGCATTGGCGGCGGCATTGTTTTGTCACCCCTCCTGCTGCTTCTGAAATGGACCAATCAGAAACAGACCGCCGCGATCAGTGCCTTGTTCATTCTGGTCAATTCGGTTTCAGGATTTACGGGGCAGCTGATTCAGGGCATTCATTTTAGTACCGATATGTATTTCTATGTCCTCACTGCATTTTCAGGAGGATTGATCGGAGCTTACCTGGGCGCACTCAAATTTAACCACCATATACTGAAAAACATTCTGGCTTTTGTGCTGGTGGTTGCGTCGTTCAAATTGCTTTTTTCATAACAAACAGATTCTATGCGGATAAAGATTAAACTGGAAATTAAGCGTACCGAACCAATTGTGCAGATACCATTTTGGTAGCGCAGACAATTAACACAGATTCCTGGCAGGTATAGATCTTGACAATTATCCTGCTCTAAGAGCCTGTTTAAAATTCATTCTGTAATTTGTTTATGCTATTTTTTGAGTACATCTGCGCCAAGTTTTTTCAGAATAGCCCGCTATTCCTTCAAAAACTTGTCTTGTTTTCTTCAAAAAATAAGCTATAAACAATTTTACATTCTAAATTTAAACAGGCTCTAAGAGGACGGAAATTATTCCTCGCAATAGATAATCAGAAAACAACAACACACACGCCATTGGAAGAAAACGCAATGGGGCATTACTCCCACCTTTTTCCAGAGGTTAATATGATGAATTACGATACGCAAAACGAACGAAATAGCAAGCAACTGCTCCTACCCAATTTTGGAGAACCGGCCCAGCAAAAACTGGCAAATGCGAAAGTATTGGTAATCGGTGCTGGTAGTCTGGGAAGTCCGGTACTTCAATACCTTGCTGCCAGCGGGATTGGGCAGATCGGCATTGCCGATGCGGCTGAAATTTCGTTAAGCAATCTCCAAAGACAAGTACTATATACAACGGCTGATATCGGCCAATTCAAATGTACAGTTGCTGCTGAACGTCTCCGAAAGATGAATCCGGATATTGTTATTTACGAACATTTGCTATTCATTGATAACAAAAATGCCCTGCCCCTTTTCAAAGATTATGATGTGGTAATTGATGGGACAGACAATTTCACAGCAAGATATCTTATTAATGATGCGTGTGTACTTTTGGAGAAACCATTGATTTTTGGCGCAGTATTTCAATATGAGGGTCAGGTTGCAATTTTTAATGTGAAAGACAAGAATGGCATAAAAGTAAATTACCGGCATTTATTCCCTACACCTCCGACGGCAACCGAATCGCAGGACTTTGGCACCTCAGGTGTCCCGGGAATGTTACCCGGCACCATTGGAATCATTCAGGCGGCTGAAACAATCAAGTTAATTACCGGGATCGGTACGCCGTTGATAAATAAAATGGTCGCATATCGGGCGTTAACCAATGAGAGTTCCATTGTTAAACTTTCTATGAGGGATCGTGCGGAAATCAACATGCCGCGAAATGAAGATGAGTTTAGAAATATGGACTACACTTTATTCTGTAATCCTGCTTTCAAAAAAATTCACTCCATTGGCGGGATTGAATTCCGAAGGTATTTAAATGATGAATCTACGGCAATTATAGACGTGCGCGAAATTGGGGAACGTCCACTGGCTACATTCCGGCACAGCCATATACCCTTGTCTGTTTTTAGAGAAAGATTGGCGGAAATACAATCGCCAAAGGTGGTATTATTTTGCCAAAGCGGTACCCGAAGCATCAAAGCCGCTGAAATTCTGGCCGAGCATTTCAAAACTGAAAAGATGATTTACACACTGGACAGAGGTATTTTAAGTCTGTAATTCAGCAAGAGAATATTGATAACAGACAAAATTCTCTACCAACGCATTCACAACAAAACAGGAGAACCAACCCGGTTCTCCTGTTTTGTTGTGAATGTCACTGTCTACTCTTTTGCGCCATCATGCTTTTTGTGAAAGCTGTGATCAAAATGGCCGGAATATACATTTTCGCATTTAAAATGCCTGTGTCCAACCGTTGCCATCAATACGCCGAAGGTGATCACTGCACTGGCGATTACTACTAAAAATCTTGGTCTGCGTTTCATGATTATAAATTTTAATGTTTTAAATTATTGGTTCCGTTTTTTCATGCATGGCCTGTCAGCAACTGCGTTTGAATTTGTCTTCATATTTACTTTTAAAGGCTGCATAATCTTCATCGCTCATGGAGCGGATCTTATCTGTAAAACCTAGTCGGGAGCCGCCTTCCATTCCGGTAAAACCAGGGCCACTCATCGAAAATCTTCCCCGGGCTCTGCCCATTCCGAATGGTGTGAAAATAAATTTTAATATCAGGATAACCGGTAAAAGCGGACCTGTGAAAAATACAAAGGCTCCCAATAAAACACCGCCTGCGATTGATTTAAAAATTGACTGTTTCATTTTGATTTTAATTTATAGTTCGTTTTTAAAGTAGACGCGCCGCAATTTGCTTTACTTTAACCTTTTTGAAATATTATTTAAAATCCGAATGAACCGAAACAACCAGACGCAAAAAACCCGCACACTTCTCGTATGCGGGTTCAATTCATCAATTTTTTGTAATCGTAATTACAAATATGATCTGCTATAATTCCGAAAAATATAACCGTTGCTTACTGCCCTATTCCAATTTGCTTGTTAAACAATTCATTATCCCAGAACAAATACTCCTCAAACATTTTATCCCCTTTCCAGTGTCCGATGGTCGTCATAGAAATCTTGAACTTTTTCCCGGTAGGCGCGATAGATTTTCCATTTCCAAGGTCAATAGGCTTAGAAAAAGTACCTTCCATTACACCAACAACGGCTGTCCAGTCGCCGCTGCCTAATTTAATCGGGTGCTCCTTGATTTTCGTATCCGGCGCGAATGCAAACTGAGGCTTCATTTTATCAATATGTCCCGGTGTCAGTCCCACTGATATTGATCCATCCGGATAAAACACTTTTACATCTTCGGTATGCGTTGCGCCAAACTCAGTCCATTTCTGGTGGGTATAAGTGTCAAAGTCCAAAACATCAAATGCCGCGAGACGTTTGTCTGTCATGGCCTTTTCGGCTGTAAACACATCCAGGGCTTTCTGTAAAGAGTCAACTTTTGCCTGAAGATCTGCTGAACCCTTATGGTCAGGACCTGCACAGGATGATAAAAAAAGTATCAATCCAAAAAAAGAGGAAAGACAGGTTGTTTTGAACAACAAATTTTGCTTTTGCATCATTAGAAAATTTAAGTTAAAAAATTGAAAAATCGCTAGCCAAATGAACCCTGGCTCTTCACTATAAAACCGGATAATCTACATATCCTTTCGGCCCCGGCGTATATGCGGTTGCGTAATCGAGCTGATTCAACTCAGCACCTTGCTCAATACGTTTATCGAGATCCGGATTAGCCAAAAATAGTCGGGCGAAAGCGACCAGATCAGCAGAACCCTCGTCCAGGGCTTCCTCTGCTGTCCGGAGAGTGAGTCCGTTACAAAGAATGACGGTACCCTCAAACGATGCTCTTAACGCATTCAACGTTTCCCGGGACATCTTTTCGTTTGCAGCAATGTGTAAATAAGCAATGCCAATGGAGCTGAGCTCTTTTGCCAAAAAGTGGTAGGTCTGGTAAACATCCTCAGAAAGATACGACGGCAAATCTCCAAGGGTTGAATAGGGTGAGAATCTGATTCCCACTCTCTCCTTGCCGATTTCCTCTGCAACCCGCCTTGCGATATCCAGGACAATTTTGGTACGTCGCTGAATATTTCCCCCGTATTCGTCTACACGTGTGTTTATGTGCGGATTCAAAAATTGTTCGAGCAGATATCCGTTGGCGCCGTGTATCTCAACGCCGTCAAAACCGGCCTCCATGGCATTGTATGCCGCGGTTACATGTCCCTCGATAATATTCTTTACGCCCTGTGTTGTCAGCGCTACGGGCTTCGAATAATCCTGCAAGCCCTTGGTGTCGGTAAATATCTGTCCGTTTGCTTTGATATCCGATGGGCCTACCAAAACAGAGCCGTCAGGTAAATTGTCTTTATGACCAATCCTGCCGGTATGCATCAACTGCACAAAAATCTTCGAGCCGCCTTCATGAACCGCATCCGTTACTTTTTTCCAACCTTTTATTTGCTGACGCGAGAAAATACCCGGCATTCGGGGATAACTCAACGATTCGGCTGTGGGGCCAGTCCCCTCAGTAATGATAAGTCCGGCACCGGCTCGCTGTCCGTAGTATTCGGCCATTAAGTCGGTAGGCACATTTTCTATTGCCCTGCTCCGCGTCATGGGAGCCATTACCAGGCGGTTTTTCAGACTAAATCCCTTACGATCGTCGTACGCTGTTAATATTTTATTCATGTATTTTAGTGTGTTGATGAAAGCTGAAATAAATTATCAAAGATTTACCCTCAAAAAGATCCCATAGTTATCCTTCAATAACTTGTCAGGCCCGTAATAATCCAGATTGGTTGCCAACCCGAATTGATAACTTTTGATGCCTAAACCCGCCCGGAATTGCATATAGCTTCGTTCGTGGTGGTCACTTTTAAGATTCCGGTTGTAAAAGCCCTGGAAACGGGTATATAAGTGCAGTTTTTTACTGAGTGCTGGTTTATATTCCAGCAATGTCAGCCCTTCGATGTTGTGGTTTTTTGATATGTGTATGGTGGGTGTGATCACAAAAAGAATCTCCTTGTTGGCAAATACATATTTTACACCCGCCGTCGGAGATAAGCCGGATTTCGAATTGACAGACAATCCTGCCGCCGCCGCAAAGCCTTTGTAAATTTTATAAGCTACCTGCGTATTCGTGATGTAATCCAGATTATTAGCCTTGTTTTTGTAATCACTTTCAAAACTGGTGACGGTAAAAAATGTTAACTTGTCGACGTGGGGCAATGGCGTATTGATCAAAAATTGCAAGCCAAACCGGTTGTTACCGAAGTTCATTTCAACAGGTATGGATGTAGGCTGGTGGTGAACCTTTTCCTGAGCGCTTGCGCCAATGCTGCAAAGCAGGCAAGCGCCCATTAGGAAGATAGGCCTGACAATTGATTCCTTCATTTCAGTTATATGATTATAGTGTGCGTTTCTTCCATTCTTCCTTAAATTGCAATCTTTCTTCGTCTGTCATCCCCAGCACTTCCTCACCCAGTCTGCTTCGCATAACAGCAGGTTTCCTGCCTTTTTCGCCAAAACCAAACCGCCCAAACAATATCCTGGACAAAACCAGGATACACCAGGCCTGCCAATAGGAAATCGTTTTTACACCGATGATATCCGTTAACACGGCATTCCATAGAAGCATCACTACTCCACTCATCAGACAAAGCATCAGAATAATGAGCAGGAATATGAAGCCCCGCCGCCTTGCAAATTTATGATCTCCTGGCCGTTTCATTTAGATACTGTTATTGATACAATTCCTGATAAAGGTGATTCAGCTTTTTTCTCAAATGCTTCACCGCATAACCTTTCCGGCTGATGATCGTCTTGATGTTCTCGCCCTGCATATCAGCGATTTCCTGCATGGTTTTCTCTTCAATTTCGTTCAGTACAAATGCCTGGCGCTGGTTTTCAGGCAGTTCATCCAATGCAGCCATCAGCTCCTTCCAGAACATTTCTTTAAATAAAGCCAGCTCAGCATTGTTACTGTCGTCGAGCAAGAGTACATCCATCATTGAAAAATCATCTTCCTCCTCCCGATAGGTCATATCTTCCAGCGAAGCCGGTTTCTTTTTCCGGTACAGGTCTGTAATCTTATTTTTAGCTACATAATACAGCCAGCCGCTGATACTTTCCAGCTCATTTATGTCACCCAGATTACTAAATTGATACCATACATCCTGCAAAATATCTTCTGCATCTTCCAGTGTTTTTACTTTACCTTTTACAAAATTCAACAGCTGACTGCCGTATTTTTTTACGGTTTGCGCAACACTTGTTTCAGACGAGACTTTGGGAGCCGATAATGCCATTATATTGTTCATGCGCAGGAAGACGTACCATCTGCTGTTTTACTTTACCGTCATATCCGTTTGCTGCGGATTTTATCTTCTTGATCCCGGCGAATACATTACCCGGATAAAACCACTGCCTTTTAAATGGGTCTCCGTTTCTACCGGAATACCTGCGATCAGACCTAATTTCCATCTTTCCGACAAATGCAACTGTACCTGCGGGCGCAACAGCAATTGTGCTTTAAGATCTTTGCCAAAAGACTGGTTGCACTCAACACCGGCAAAACTTTCGTTATCTCCCTTGCCAAAACGGTAGCTCAGAATGGTATTCAACCGGTACTGGGTTTTAGATTTATTGCTTTCAAAATCCTGCTTGATGGCCGGACCTGTGTAAATCATGGAATGAAATCTTTCACCCCAAACTTTTGCCGCCACTAAAAACGGATTATAAACATTGGCACTAAAAACAGGATCTCCGAAGCGTCGACCGCCGGATTCTTTAAAAGGCGAAGTTTCCAGCTCGTTATTATAACCCACGGCAAAAGTGGTTTTGGCAGTAGGCAACGTTAAAACGGTATAGGTAAAACCCAGACGCAAGGCCATCGCACTGGCTTCTGCTCCGCCTTCTTCCGGAACAACCACCTCTTCAGGGTCACCTGCGGGAAATGGATGTTTGTCATGAACAAACACAAAGGGAACTTCGATCTCAAAACCCAGATTGTTTATTGGTGCAAAATCATATTCTATCAGGCTTCTTACACCGTTAAAATCTCTGAAATCAGCGTAACCACCCGCTACATCTACTTCTTTGTAACCCTTTCTTACATTAAGCTCCGCCGGAATATCCAGATACAAAGGCGCATAATGTTTTAATTCGGGTTTATCGTTTAATTTCTCTAAAACATCCGCTTCAATGCCTTGTGCAAACGTGGCGCCAAAGGTTAAAAATGATAAGGTAATAAATAGCGGTAATGATTTTTTCACTTTTTAAATTTTTTGATGTTAGATAATTGGTATGATAGCTTGTGTTGAGGTGGTATTTTTTATAATTAATAGCGGTGACAACATCGTGAAAGTGTCAAGCTGCTCTGATGGTGTCACGCTGAGCCTGCGGCCGGCCGGCGCTCGGCAGACCGCAGGCTCAGTGCGGTCCGCCGAGCGGTGACAAGTATTTTAGCCAATTCAAATACTATTGGTGCCATGTTCAACTGTACCTCAGCGGCGACAGACCGGTGTACTACCACCTGCCCTCTCCCCACCGATCTCTATTCTCCCTTATCGTCTTTCGTTGAAATACCCCAGAAAACCCACATCAAAAATGTAATGACCAGGGCAGCTACGGAGTAATAAATCGCCAGAACAGCTGATCCTTCGTAAATCAGGAAACCTACAAACTGTCCCTTCATCATATTCTTAAACCATGGAATACTCTTTTCCGGGGACACCAGTAAGTGCTTGTTATTTATAATATAAACATTGAGCAATAATAAACTCAGCGTAATGAAGCCCGTAAATCCTGCGTAGATAGAAACAGCCGTAGCCTGCGCTTCCGTACCGATGAAAGTTCCCACCAGCCGGGTTGGAAACGGAAACAATACGACAAACAACAACACCAGCCCGTTCAATATAATAACCCAGTGATCTGCTTTGCGCAAATGATCAATGATTTTGTTGTGCCCCATCCACATCAGAAGTACGGTCGCAAACGAGTTGAAGTAGGTAAAATACTCCGGCCATTGTTCCAGCACTTTTTCCCAAAGGTTAAGGTTGGTGGCTCCTTTGTATTCTTCAATACCAATTTCAATGGCGAGCAGGGTAATGGCAACCCCGAATATTCCATCACTGAACGCCTCTAATCGCGCTGTCTTTTTCTCCATGATTGTTATATTCTAAAAATAATAATGTTTAGCATGCTTTCAGGTGAAGCAATCATCCGGGGTTATCAGGAAGCGTATGAGTAGAACCTGTACCTCCGCTCAGCTTACCGGATCATGTTCCACACTCAATGTACTGTCAGGCTCAGCTTGCTGCCACCGCCACCGTAGAACGCCACCATAGAAACTTTACCAAAGTCTGTATCCTGCGCGAAATTTTCCGATTACGTATTTCTATATACGTAATCGGAAAAACTTCGCTTACCCAAGCTTTCGCAGATGGGTTTGGGATATATTTGAAAAATAATTAGACCTTTTGACAGATCAACAATGTCTGGTTTTTTCAAGAAGACATACCGATCTACCAGGCTGTTCACCCACTTTTCGAAAATCTTCGCGGGGCACAGTCCATCTATTATTCAGAGGACAAAAGTAAAAGCACACAAATTCTTAAAATTGTATGAAAGGGCTAATTCAAAATAAATTGGAAAAAGTAGCCGCCCAAGTCAGCGCACTTGCAGAAAGGGATAACAGTGACCGGTTGACATACCTTTTCACGTTGCTTTGAGAAGCAAAATAAACTGTGAGGTTTACCATCCGGATGAGATAAACCTCCTTGAAAACAAATTACCGGTCTTTCTTACCTAAAGAAGTATTCTGGAATAATTAATGAGAAGTCGTGGTTTCATCCCGAAAAAGCGCCGAAAACTCCTGTTAAAGTGAGGCTGATCGGCAAAACCGAAGCGGTGGCAGGCTTGTGTTAATGTATCTTCATCCAGAATCGCAGCCCGCAAAGTGTTTCTCATTCTTTTCCATAAAATGTATTGCGAGAACGGAATGCCCATTTGCTCGGCAAACAAATGACGAAGTCTTCCGGGCGACAATTCCAGTATGCTTCCTATATCTTCGAGCTCGATGTGCAAATTGAGGTTTTCATCGATGTATTTCAGTGCCTGGCCAATACGTTCATCTACTACATTACAATTGATAGACGGCTCTGCCACGAACAGCGAATTCAAAAAATCATTTACATACGGGACCAGCAACTCATCAGACAATTCATTATAATTTGCCGGCAATACCGTACCGATAGCATCCTCTTCCATAACCTCATTGATGTTCAGGAATGGCCTGTCGCCAAGTAAGGACTTGATCTGCCAGCCCCAAAAGCTATCGGCCTCTATGAAATTGACCAGCACATTCGCACCCGGTGCAAAACATGCGTGGGTGACACTCTGGTTCACAATAAACCCTCGTATCCCGGAAAATTGCTGTCCGTCGATCTCGCAGTCAAAAGTGTTATCCAAAGTGATCGTCACCTTGTAACAATGGTGATAATGCTCCATGATCCGGTCAATTCGCGAAATGAACGAGATGGTATAATCCCATAAATTTACACCGACAGCCCGGTCATGACGGCCTGTCTGCAAAGCAGATTGCGTTGTTTTCATAAAAATAGTATTTGTTGAAGGTGCATTATTTCCTAACGCTATGCAATATAGAAATACCCTACAAATTCCTGAACATTTAGTTGAGAAAAATTAACGGCTTAGCCCTTTTGTTCATTTTTGGAAAAAGTAAATTCCCTATTACGCGGAACGGATTATAATATTATTTCTGACTGGAAACACCTGAACATTTCATCCGGCCAGCCTGCAAACCGTAACCTGTTACTTCAAATCTACGTCATAGCCGCTGCGTACAATTTCGGACAGGGCAACTGCCATTACATTAGGCTCTTGTATCCCGAAACCAGCTTAACGAACACATACCAAGATATGAATAAAACCAGGATCAACGTAGTAATTATCGAAGATGACCCAGAGTCTGCATTGTATCTTCGGGACATGGTTGAGCGGATAAATAAAAATTTCAGCGTCATTAAAATCCTGTCTTCGGTATCAGAATCAATAACATGGCTTCTGCATCACGATATGCCGCATATCATTTTGTCCGGTACCCGGCTGCATGGCAGATTTAGCGCCGAGATATTCGAAAAGGTACCGATAACCATTCCGGTCATATTTTTTTCGGACGACCAACAACATTTCTTTCAGGCCTACGAAAGTGGCGGCGTGGATTACATACTGAAACCGATCAGGGAAAGCAGGCTTGTCAGAAGTTTTGATAAGCTCCATATGCTGAAAGACTTTTTTATGGAATTCGCAGCAGATTATCTTAAAGAGCCGCTCGTCCTGAAATATGCCGGTTCACTCCTGGTTTATTCCGGACAGAAAATCATCCCCATCAGAGTCGATGATATTTGTTATATTGAGAGCAGCAGCCCCAGCACGATCATCAGCACGGCCGTCCAGAAATATCAGATTAAAAGAAATCTGATATCATTGAGCACTGTTCTTGATCCGCAGTATTTCTACCGCGTCAACAGACAATACATCATTGCCAGAAGGGCCGTAATAAAAGCCAGCCAGATAAACGGTCGGAAACTGAACCTGATTATCAACGTCGTTCACGCACCATCCATCACGGTCAGCAAAGAAAAAGTATCAGGCTTTTTGAAATGGCTAAAAAGTGGCCGTTGAGGGGGAAAAGTGGTTTAGTAATGTTGTCAGAGTATCACTGATATATTTTTAAGTGGATTATTCTGAATAATTGATACTTGGTTGCCCGCACTTCGACGGGCTCAGTACGGTCCGCCGCGCGGTGACAAGCTTGTTGTCAGGCTGAGATGGTTGTCAGGCTGAGCTTGCGGCCGCCGCTGCGGTCGAAGCCCCAGCGCTTTAACTGCCACCTTCTACATATTTTCAACTAATTGATTTTTGATAATTCAACCTTGGTTGCCCGCACTTCGACAGGCTCAGTGTGACAAGCACTTCGACGGCACCGGCCGCCCGGCGCGCGGCGGACCGCAAGCTTAGTGTGACAAGATGGTTGCCAGGCTGAGATGGTTGTCAGGCTGAGCTTGCGGCCGCCGCTGCGGTCGAAGCCCCAGCGCTTTAACTGCCACCTTCTACATATTTTCAACTAATTGATTTTTGATAATTCAACCTTGGTTGCCCGCGCGGTGACAAGATCGTTGTCAGGCTGAGCCTGCGGCGGCCGCTGCGCCAGGCGGCCAGTGCGGTCGAAGCCCCCACTCCGCCCAAACACAAATTATGTCCGGCTCACATTTGACTTTGCCTGCTTCGGGGGTGAATATTTTGTTATTAAAATATTGCGATATACTTTCAAGCAAGATGTCGAAATAGTACTATCTCAATGGTAGCCATTTTTAATCTTCCTATCAGTCAGCCAGACCACCCGAAGGCTTTTTTGCATAGAACATCTCCGGTTTTAGGCTATTGAAGAGGCTTCCAGCTGCTGGCAAGGTATTTACAAAACTCAACCATTTGAAAACTTCACCTTACTTCTCCCCTGCGGGGAAGTAATTACATCGTATTCAGGAAGTAATGGTTTTGTTTTCACTTCATCAATTCACGATTATGACTATTGCAATCATCGACAGACAGCTGCTGTACCTTTACGGACTCAGACAGTTTTTGAAGGAACAATTTCCGGACGTGAGAATTTTGGAATACGAACGTGTCGATACGATACAGAAATTTACCGCCGATCAAATACCCAATCTTTTTATCCTCGGCATCGGACGGGCTAACGAAACACAACATCTGGATTTCATAAGCCGGGTCAGTAAAAGACATACGATCAAGACGATTGTCTATGACGAAACAGCAGATTACGCCCGGGCCCGGCTCTATCTGAAAGCGGGAGCCAATGGCTACCTGTCGAAGCAAAACGATATTGATGAACTGACAGAGTCGATAAAACAGGTACTCAAAGGCGAGCGTTTCATTTGCGGTGAGGTTGCGGGGCTGGTATTTAACAACAGCCGCCCGCTTGGAGGATACAAGTCCCGGCTGACAAACCGGGAATACGAAGTAGCCAGGCATTTAATTGACGGTATGAAAACCTCGGCAATCGCAAAACAACTGAACCGAAAAGCATCCACGATCAGCACAATTAAAAATACAATATTCAGGAAACTGGAAGTTGATAACATTATGATGCTGCGCGACAGGATCACGGCCTAAAGTCAGGAAATGGGTTTGCTCACTTAGCATATTGTGTTCCCGAAAAAGTCCGTCATCCTGAGCTTGTCATCCTGAGCTTGTCGAAGGGGGCGCAGTTATAGCTCGGGCTTCGACAAGCTCAGCCTGACAACCATCTCAGCCTGACAACCGCCCTGTCATCCTGAGTAACTATTTCGTGCTCAACAAGCTCTCGCTCCGGCGACCCGGTTGAAAATAACATGATCTGGGTCACACTGAGCTTGTCGAAGTGCAGGCGACCAAATTTCACCATTGATAATCAACATTTTGAAAATCTGTCAATGGCAGCCTGTCGAAGGGCCCTACGCCATCCAAGGGCGTCTTGATACTGCATGAATGAAAAATCTTTCATCAACAATAAATTAATAATATGAACAGCTATTACGTCTACATTGTCAAATGTTCCGATGATTCGTATTACACCGGTGTAACCAATAACCCGGACAGGCGCATGGCAGAACATAACGAAGGGCATCATCCTAAAAGTTACACTTTCAGTCGCAGACCTGTTGAATTGTTGTTTTGCCAAAAGTTTGGCGATATCAATCAGGCCATCGCATTTGAAAAACAGGTCAAAGGATGGAGCAGAAAAAAGAAAGAAGCCATAATCGCCAATGAATGGCAAAAACTGCCCGAACTATCTAAAAATAGGATTAATAGAAAGGGTGGAGAGTGAAGCTTAGAGCGGGGGCTTCGACGGCAACGGCCGCCGCAAGCTCAGCCTGACAACCACCTTGTCATCCTGAGCCTGCGGTCCGCCATAGCCTTGTCACACTGAGCTTGTCGAAGTGCGGGCAACAAAGGTTGAATTATCCATAATCAATTAATTAAAATATGTCGAAGGGAATGTCACCCTGAGCCTGCGGTCCTCCGCGGGGTCGAAGGGGGGCATTGTAGAGCGGGGGCTTCGACCGCAGCGGCGGCCGCAAGCTCAGCCTGACAACCACCCTGTCACACTGAGCCCGTCGAAGTGCGGGCAACCATGCTTCAATTATCCATAATCAATTAATTAAAATATGCCGAAGGGAATGTCACCCTGAGCTTGCGGTCCGCCGCGCGGTCGAAGGGGGGCAGTTATAGAGCAGGGGCTTCGACAAGCTCAGCCTGACAACCATCTCAGCCTGACAGCCATCTCAGCCTAACAACCACCCTGTCACACTGAGCTTGTCGAAGTGCGGACAACCATCTTGTCACCGCGCGGCGGACCGTACTGAGCCTGCGGTCCGCCGCGCGCCGGGCGGCCGGTGCCGTCGAAGTTCGAGCAACTAAGATTAAATTATTCATAACCAGCAATAATTTGATTCGCAATCATATACTAAACAGGCATTTACAATGCCAAAATCTCTGTCTTCATCCAGGCTGTGTTTTGTCTGTTATGAGTCTTGATACTTGTTCTTTTCGTTTTGCATTTTTGTTTTTGATGTCCTCCATAATTTTTCTAAAGTCAACAAGTTCTTCCTCCGTCCACGGTTCCGACTTTGTCGAGAAATCAATATTTTTTGGTTCTTTAATGAGTCCCATAATTTTAGCTTTTAAAATATTGTGAGATAAGTTTAATTGCTGCACCTGGTTCGATAAACATTCTTAATCCTCGAAAATGTGTCGCATGAAGTGATTCCTGATAATGTTTTATGAGTGTTGATTTAGCGTCAAAAGCAAGGAAGCCATCAAAACCTTTGTCAACCGAAACCTTGCAAGCGTATGCTACAAGGTTGCCCGGTACACCAAAATAGACTTTCCCCTTTCCCTTGTTAAATTTTGCACTCTCAATCAAGTGCATAAAAACATGATCTTGCTTGTCCTCTATGCTTACAAGTCCTTGAATAATAGTTGGATTGTTAACTGTTGTCAACTTATAAATTTCTTTTGTCCTGTCTTTCAATTCTTTAAGCCAATCAAATTGCCAATCTGATTTCTTTATTCGTTTAGCGTCAACACTCGTCAACCTAACAATTTGTGTATCGAAAACCTCGCCTGTTAAAGTGTTTTCGATAGAATTTGTCAACTTGTCGATGATAAAATCAAGTCCTGTATTTTGCTTTTTTTTCACTCAGCTAATTTACAAAATAGTAAGGTTCTTGTCAAATGTAACCTAAAATTGGTACGGTGTTCTCACTGAGCCTGCGGTCCGCCGCGCGGTCGAAGGGGGCAGTTGTAGAGCGGGGGCTTCGACCGCAGCGGCGGCCGCAAGCTCAGCCTGACAACCATCTCAGCCTAACAACCACCTTGTCACCGCGCGGCGGACCGTACTGAGCTTGTCGAAGTGCGGACAACCACCCTGTCACCGCGCGGCGGACCGTACTGAGCCCGCGGTCCGCCGTAGCCTTGTCACACTGAGCCCGTCGAAGTGCGGGCAACCAAGGTTGAATTATTAAAAATCAATTAATTAAAATGTGTCGAAAGGCAAAAAAACACCCCATAAATAAATTCTACGCCCTTATCAACCTTTTTAATATCTGCCCCTTCCCGGCCTCTTGTTCCTCCTGCTTTTACTTGCGCGTTCGATGGCTGAAAAAATTAGGTATAATAGATCTAAATCTCTGATGTGCACGACCACGCACGGCTTATTTTACTTGTAAGAACAAATACGAACACCCGTAACAAGTTATTCTACAATAGGTTAACACGCCAAGTATCCCCAATCCACCCTCTCACTAAAAACTTTGTAGCTATTTTAAAGATAGCCCTTTCGTACAATTTTTTGGAATACTGGCTATATACATTTGAAGGAAATTTATCGAAAAAATTCGGGTTTTCTCGATTTGAAACATACTTAATCAGAAACACTATGCACCAAAAATTTACCATCCGGGCCCCCGCGAAAGAAAGGGCTCCTGCGCACAGCAGCCATGGTACTTTTTTGTTTTCCCGAGGGATGACAAAAAGAACCTCCCTGCTGGTTTCCCAAGAACCTCCGTAAAACGCCTGAAGACAGGCTTGTGATTCACTTCCCATAATGACCATTAAAACTTCAAGATCCTCGGATACCAATTGAATTTCAATAAAAGTTTCACACAATAACAAAGTATTCTGCTCACATAAAAAACAAAAAATCATGAAACAACATTATTCAACAAATTTAAAAGAACGGATCAGTTGCCGACTGATTCTGATCTTCTTAGTAGTCTTGGTCTCTTCTAATTTCCAACTTGCTAAATCACAAAGTTGTACTAACGCAGTACAAGCTCCTGCAACCATAAATGGAGTCAATGTAACTGGTAGTGGCTCAGGTTCCGTAGGAGTTTGGGGAGCTGTTTATAATGATTGTTCAAATACTGTTAGTGTACCAGCCGGTGCGCTACGGTTAGGCGGAGCTGCTCTTGGTGCCCCTAATGCAAGTTCCAGCTTTAGCTATACCTATACTTTCAGTCAACCTGTTCAAAATTTAGTTTTTATAATGGGCGCCATGGGTAGCAGTACTGCAGGTGCTACTGAAACCGTTACCTTTTCCACTAACGGAGGAACACCATCACTTAGCACGACAACTTCTTGTTCTTCTACTATCTCCGGAAATTCTGTTACAGGTGGTGGTGTTAATAACTCAACTGGAGGCGGCATTTATACTGTTACTGCCCCCTCCCCATTTACCACCATCACATTTACAGGAGCGGGAGGTTATGGGGGGACTATTTTTGCATTGTGTGAGTCTAGTGTTGTCGTAGCTTGTACTGCACCTAGTGCAGTCACAGTGTCAGGAACGCAAACCTATTGCCAGAATGCATCCGCTACTGCATTAACATCAAGCTTTACCGGAACAGCAACTGGGGCAGCTTATCAATGGTATGCAGGAGCAAGTGCGATCAGCGGTGCTACTTCCATTACTTACACTCCCCCAACAACTGCTGCCGGGACGGTGAACTATACGGTTAAAGTAACGAATGGCTGTGGGAATTCGACTTCGACGAACTATCCGGTTACAATCAACGCAACACCTTCTGCTCCTGTGATCACAAAAGTTGACGCTACATGTGCAGTTTCTACAGGAACCATAAATGTTTCATCGCCAGTAAGCGGAATCACTTACACCCTTTCGCCCGGCGGCGCCACAAGTACGACTGGGTCTTTCACAGGACTAACAGCAGGCAGCGGCCCTTACACAGTAACAGCCTCAATTGGATCTTGTACGTCTGGTATCTCTAATTCAGTCACACTTAATGCTTCACCTCCCGGTGCGCCTGCAACGCCAACACTGTCAGCCCCCGCACAGCCTACCTGCTCTGTTTCTACAGGTAGCTTTACAATTAGTAATTACGATCCAACATACACCTATACCATTAGTCCATCAGCTGGCGTAACGCAAAGCGGAGCTACCATTACTGCTCCGGCTGGTTCTTATACAGTAACTGCAACAAACAGTAGTTGTACTTCAGGCGCATCATCCGCAGTAACACTGAATGCCTCAGTTGCACCAACTGCACCAACACTAAGTACAACAACAATTACCAACAGCTGCCCATGTGAAAACGGAACCGTAAACCTGAACACGCTTGTAACCAGCACAGCACCAGCAGGATCAATATTGGAATGGCATACAAGCGCTACACCAACAGCGGGCAATCTGGTAGCAGATCCAACCAAAGCGCCATCAGGAACTTACTACGCATTCTACTTTAACGGTAGCTGTTATAGTGCTGCGGGAACGCCGGTTACGGCAACGGCTACAAATTGTGCAGCTACCGTACCAAACCTTGTACCAACCATCGACATCGATGGCGCCAGCTTTGGAGCAGGGCAGAACAGAGACTTTGTAGTAAACTTGTATGAGATTAACAATGCAGCCACTACGGGTACCATTACCTTCAAAATAAACAAGCTGTCCATTTATGCAATAACATATCCTACCGCCAGCGGAAGCTCCGTGGTACTGGGTGGCACTGCCAATGAAAACAGCAACTGGACCTTTACGGAAGATGCAAGCTTTATCACGGTTACCTCTAAGCCGGGCATAACCATCAGTGCAGGCGGGCAGGCTGTTATCGGATTTAAAGTAACACGCAGCGGCGGAGCAGCATTTACGATTCAAAACCTTTCGGCCATCATCAGCACCGGGGCGGGTTCAGAAACGGATGCCAGCGATAACACGGCAATCAAAGTAATTGTGACTAACTAAATACAGGTCAGTCCGGTCGGGTGTCTGATAAATACATTTGACCGGACAACCACTCAGAAACTAAAAAAACAAACCAATGAAGAAATTAACTATACTTTTAGGCTTTCTGGCGATACTCGCATTTGAGAAAGCAAGAGGGCAGGCGAACCCTATTCTTAACATGAACTCGGTCCCGATTTCAATTCCCGCTGACGGCTTCGGCAATATCAATGTCAGCGTATGTAATAGTGGTGCTACGACTGTCGCAGCGAACAAAATCAGGGTTGAGGTTTCTGTGCCGCCAGCGCACATCAAAATCACCGGAGCCACCACGACCACCGGCCAGCCATTGAGCAATTTTACGATACAAACGCTCTCTGATGACTTTATCCGGATTTTGCTTACTGATCCGTTGCCGGGAGGTTCCTGCATCAATTTTTATATCACGGTGGCAGGGATTTCTCAATCTACCACTTCGATCGGTGAGCCTTTCACGGGAAATTTCGGGTATGTGGGCCCGCCGCCAAGTGGTAACAACCCTGGTGACGATGGTGGAAATACCCCTGTTGTGGTGACAGATCCTTTACCTGTCAAACTGGTTTCCTTTACGGCAAACAAAGAGGGCGGGCTTACCAATTTAAACTGGGCCACGACCGAAGAGGTAAACTCGGAGTACTTTGAGATACAGCGCAGCGAAAATGCAAAAAGCTGGGCTAAAATCGGCAAGGTGGAATCGAACGGTGAAAGCAACACCCTGCAGAAATACAAATTCACGGATATAGAGCCGCTGAGAGGCATCAATTACTACCGCCTGAAAATGGTAGATAAAGACGCCACCTATGCATACAGCTCCATCAAAAGCGTGGATTTTAATGCAGCTGGCCAATCCGTTTCTCTTTATCCCAACCCGGTAAGCAACACCTTATTCCTAAAAGACGAGGCTGACGTTTTATTGGAAGCAAAGGATGTAAAAGAGGTTTCCATTATTTCATCCGGCGGACAAACGGTATACAAATCTGTCTCTGTCTCATCTCAGGGAATTGATGTAAAAAACCTGAACAACGGAATGTATCTGGTGATGGTAACACGCAAAGACGGAGTAATCAGCACACACAAAATAGTAATCAGTAAGTAGGCCTGCGGTCCGCCGCGCGCCGGGCGGCCGCAAGCTCAGTTTGACACCATCACGGCAGTTTGTCACCCTGAGCCTGTCGAAGCGATTGTCATCCTGAGCTTGTCGAAGGGATTGTCGAAGGGAAGCAGCAATAATAGACCGAGCTTCGACGGCACCGGCCGCCCGGCGCAGCGGCGGCCGCAGGCTCAGTTTGACAACGCCTCGCCAGTTTGACAACAACGCAGCGGCGGCCGCAGGCTTCGACAGGCTCAGCCTGACAACAACACAATAACAACCCGTGTATTACACGCACACACTATATTTCTAATAAAAAGCAAGAATCAAGTTGATCTTCCCCGCGGTGACTGGTAGTTGATACCGGCCCGCGGGGTATGATTTCCAGTCGTATTTACTCAGCTTACAGTCATATGATATGATCACCTTCGCATTAATCGACAAGCATGCCATTCAACGTACCGGCCTGGGACTGCTTTTAGAAAAAGAATTTTCAAAAGCCGGGATATTACATTTTGACTCTGTCGCCACGTTAACAGACCTCCATTCTGACATTGATACAAAAGTTGCTATTCTGAGCGCAAACCACTATCCCCATTCCCGAATACTAACCCACATAAGAATTACAAAACAAGCATTTCCGAATGCTAAAATTGTCCTGTTTGACGAGGATGTTGATTCCGCCACTACCAATTTCACGATGGTCTGGCATTTTCTTGGCGCCGGTGCCAACGGTTACGTCACCCGGCTCGACAATGTTTCCGGACTCCTGACCTGTGTGCAGGATGTGATGATAGGAAAAAGATATATAAGTAACTATGCATTTGCAGCCACACAAGACGTACTAACCGGAATGGCCGCAAACAAAAGAAGAACGAAAGATTTACTAAGTACCAGAGAAACAGAGATTGTGGGTTACCTGCTCGAAGGCATGTCAACGAAATTTATCGCCAACAAGCTGGAACGCAAAGCATCGACGATCAGCACAATAAAGAACAGTGTCTATAAAAAACTGGGTGTCGATAATATTGTTGAATTAAAAGAGGTATTCGACCGGCTGGTGTTGTCGGAAATGGGTTAAAAGCTGTTAATTATCGGCTTTCAGCTTTCCGGCAGAGCCCACCCAGACAGGCTCAGGACAGTCCGCCGCGCGGTGACAATCTGCCGAGCGGTGACAATCCCCGGCAGTGCCAGACCACTATTAGTGTCAAACCGCCGTGATGGTGTCAAACTGCAACGATGGTGTCAAACTGAGCCTGCGGCCGCCGCTGCGGTCGAAGTTAGGCTCTGGTGCTGCCCTTCGACAGGCTCAGGGTGACAATCTGCCGAGCGGTGACAGTCCTCGGCGGCGTCAGGCCACTATTAGTGTCAAACCGCCGCGATGGTTGTCAAACTGCAACGATGGTGTCAAACTGAGCCTGCGGCCGCCGCTGCGGTCGAAGTTGGGCTCTGGTGCTGCCCTTCGACCGCGCGGCGGACCGCAAGCTCAGGGTGACAATCTGCCGAGCGGTGACAGGCTCAGGGCAGTGTCAGGCCATTGTTAGTGTCAAACCGCCTCGATGGTTGTCAAACTGCAACGATGGTGTCAAA
>Ga0247817_10000283_pt1 | contig 30776 bp, 32 predicted proteins | sample UWRJL212509R1_FD_178010 | JGI IMG/M metagenome (GOLD analysis project Ga0247817, IMG submission 178010) | Plant litter microbial communities from Arlington Agricultural Research Station in Wisconsin, United States - UWRJ-L212-509R-1 | ecosystem: Environmental > Terrestrial > Plant litter >...
AAACAATGGCGATTTGACCTTCACAGGTTTTAATATTAGTGTAAACGAAGGTGGCATTGGGGACTTTAATAATGACGGTTTCTTGGATATCCAATTTGGAAATAAAATTTATTTCAATAGCACGAATGCTAATAATTGGCTAAAAGTCAACTTAAAAGGAATTCAAAGCAATGCCAACGGAATTGGGGCACGACTTGAAATTCACGGCGCTTGGGGAAAACAAATTCGCGAAATCAGAAGCGGAAACGGCTTTTCACACCAAAGCAGCTTAAATGGACATTTTGGAATTGGAACTGCCACGCAAATTACAAAACTTGTAATAAAATGGCCTTCTGGAGTTGTGGATGTAATTTCAAATCCGGCTATAAACCAATCAATTTTAGTAACAGAATCTAGTACTTTAGGTGTTAACCAAAATGAAACGGCGCTATTTTCATTGTATCCAAATCCAACAGCAGACGTATTAAAAATTCAATTGAAAGACACCAATTTAGAAATTAAATCTGCAAAAATTTTCGACCTAAACGGAAGATTGGTTCTTGAGCCAAAAATCATCCAAAATGCAATGGATGTACAAGCGCTTCCTTCTGCAAATTATATGATAAAAGTGGAAACAGTTTCTGGCGAAAAGCACTCACAGCAATTTATCAAAAACTAATTTAAACTAAAAAACTCCCGATATCATTCGGGAGTTTTTAGTTATAAAGAGAATCTGGTCAGTCAAGAGAGATTATTCCTTACTATATTTTATTGCTTTTTAGTGTCATTTGCATTGCTCAATGTTTCCCCTTTTACCGGCACTTCGCCTTCCGTTTCTAGCGCAGGATCAGTTTGAATTCCGTTAGTGTGGTCGTTCATCGTGTCTTTTGTTCCTGAACTTACCGTTCCTTCGCTTGTGTAGGTTTTGTCAGTCGCAACGCCATTCGTTTCAGGTGTTTCTGCAGTATTTGTAGAATTATCCTTGCAGGCAAAAATCATTACCATACAGATAGCAAATAAAAATCCGAATATATATTTGTCGTACTTCGTCATAACTTTTGATTTTATCGGTTGATTGTTTAGCAAAGATGCGGAAATTGAGCCAATGGTTTTTTATAGGATATTTAGATTAGATTATACGATTTTATAAAAGGAAAATTAAAAGACAATCAAGTTTCATAGCGATGGAAACTCAGGTTTTCTCTTTTTGAATAGCGTTCGGAAGACCTGAAGTAGCGTTCGGAAGATCTGAAGTAGAACTCGGAAGACCCGAAGTAGCGCTCGGAAGACCCGAAGTAGAACTCGGAAGACCTGAAGTAGAGTTCGGAAGACCCGAAGTAGAACTCGGAAGACCTGAAGTAGCGATCGGAAGATCTGAAGTAGAACTCGGAAGACCCGAAGTAGAGTTCGGAAGACCCGAAGTAGCGCTCGGAAGACCCGAAGTAGCCCTCGGAAGACCTGAAGTAGCGTTCGGAAGATGCGAAGTAGCATCCAGAATAGGATTCTGAAAAGATATAGCATAAAAAAAGCCTCCAAATCGGAGGCTTTTTCTTATTTCTCAATACTCAATTCAAACAGCTCAATACTATTTGCTCAAGTACATTTTTCTTCTAGAATACAATTCATAGAATTGGTCGTCTTTCAAGTCATCGATGAACAAGATGCTTTCTCCCGTTGATTTCATCTCTGGACCTAAAGCTTTGTTGACGCCTGCAAATTTGCTGAAAGAGAAAACCGGCTGTTTTATTGCATAACCTTTCAACTGCGGATTAAAGTTGAAATCAGTCACTTTATTGTGGCCTAACATTACCTTAGTTGCATAATTCACATAAGGTTCGCCATACGCTTTTGCAATAAAAGGAACCGTTCTCGAAGCTCTTGGGTTTGCTTCGATGATGTAAACCGTGTCGTCTTTAATCGCAAATTGGATGTTGATCAAACCAACAGTTCTCAAAGCCAAAGCGATTTTCTTCGTATGATCTTTAATCTGCTGCATTACAAATTCACCCAAATTAAATGGTGGCAAAGTCGCGTTTGAATCTCCCGAGTGAACACCACAAGGTTCGATGTGTTCCATAATTCCTATGATGTACACATTTTCACCGTCGCAAATTGCGTCTGCTTCTGCTTCAATTGCTCCGTCTAAATAATGGTCTAAAAGCAATTTATTTCCAGGAATCGATTTCAATAAATCAATTACGTGTTCTTCTAATTCTTTTTTGTTGATGACAATTTTCATTCCTTGCCCGCCCAAAACATACGAAGGACGAACCAATAATGGAAAATCTAAAGTATCCGCCAAAGCCGAAGCTTCATCAGCACTTTCCGCAATCCCAAATTGCGGAAAAGGAATTTTTAATTCGGTCAAAAGTTCAGAAAAACGTCCTCTGTCTTCCGCTAAATCCAAAGCATCAAAGCTAGTTCCAATGATTTTGATTCCGTATTTAGACAATTTTTCTGCCAATTTCAAAGCTGTTTGACCTCCCAATTGAACGATTACACCTTCTGGTTTTTCGTGCTGGATAATGTCGTAAATATGTTCCCAGAAAACCGGCTCGAAGTACAATTTATCTGCCGTATCAAAATCGGTAGAAACCGTTTCTGGATTACAGTTGATCATAATCGTTTCATAACCGCATTCTTTCGCTGCCAAAACTCCGTGAACACAAGAATAATCAAACTCAATTCCCTGCCCAATTCTATTTGGTCCAGAACCCAGTACTACGATTTTCTTTTTGTCTGTTACGATGCTTTCGTTATGCGTATATTTTTTTCCGTCAGCAGTTTCGATTTCTGCTTCAAAAGTGGAATAATAATAAGGTGTTTTTGCCGTAAATTCTGCTGCGCAAGTATCCACCAATTTATAAACTCTATTGATGTTTTTGTCCTCGCGAAGCTTGTGAACTTGGCTTTCCAGACATTTCATCATGTGCGCAATCTGTCTGTCTGCGAAACCTTTTTGTTTTGCTTCAAGCAATAATTCTTTTGGCAAAGTTTCAACCGTGTAGTTTGAAATTTCTTTTTCCAAAGAATATAATTCTTCGTATTGTTTCAAAAACCACATATCGATTTTAGTGATTTCGTGGATTCTGCTCAACGGAATTCCCATTTGAATCGCGTCATAAATCACGAAAACTCTGTCCCAACTTGCGTAAGTTAGTTTTTCAATAATTTGATCGTAATTGGTGTAGCTTTTTCCGTCAGCGCCAAGACCATTTCTCTTAATTTCAAGTGATTGCGTTGCTTTGTGCAAAGCTTCTTGGAACGAACGCCCGATTCCCATCACTTCCCCGACCGATTTCATCTGAAGTCCTAAAGTTCTGTCTGCACCTTCGAATTTATCGAAGTTCCAACGTGGTATTTTTACGATTACATAATCCAAAGTCGGCTCAAATAAAGCAGAAGTTGATTTTGTAATTTGGTTTTGCAATTCATCTAAATTATAGCCCAAAGCTAATTTCGAAGCGATTTTTGCAATCGGGTAACCTGTTGCTTTTGATGCCAAAGCCGATGAACGAGACACACGAGGATTGATTTCAATTGCCACGATATCTTCTTTTTCATCTGGAGAAACGGCAAACTGAACGTTACATCCGCCGGCAAAATTTCCGATACTTCGCATCATTTTGATGGCCATATCACGCATCTTTTGAAAAGTGGCGTCTGATAAAGTCATCGCCGGAGCAACCGTGATCGAGTCACCAGTGTGGATTCCCATCGGATCCATATTTTCAATCGAGCAGATAATCACGACATTGTCATTTTTATCTCTCAATAATTCTAGTTCGTATTCTTTCCAACCAAGCAAAGCCTTGTCGATCAAAACTTCATGGATTGGCGACATTTCCAATCCGTAAGTCAGTTTTTCGTCAAATTCATCTTTTGTATGCACAAAAGCCGCTCCGGTTCCACCTAAAGTAAACGATGGACGAATTACTAACGGAAACCCAAATTCTTGTGCAATTTCTTTTCCTTGCAAGAAAGAAGTAGCCGTTTTTGCAGGCGCTGCAGGAATTCCGATTCTTTCTAAAAGCTGTTTGAACTGCTCTCTGTCTTCGGTAATATTAATCGCATTGATGTCAACACCGATTAATCGTACTCCGAAATCTTCCCAAATTCCTTTTTCATCTGCTTCCAAACATAAATTTAATGCGGTTTGGCCTCCCATTGTTGGCAAAACGGCATCAATTTGTGGATGTTCTTTAAGGATTTCAATGATAGATTTGGTTGTCAGCGGTTTCAAATAGACGTGATCGGCCATCGACGGATCGGTCATAATTGTTGCTGGATTTGAATTGATCAAGATAACTTCAATTCCTTCTTCTCTAATGGAACGCGCAGATTGTGAACCAGCATAGTCAAATTCGCAAGCCTGACCGATAACGATTGGACCTGAACCGATGATTAAAACTGATTTAATTGAATTGTCTTTCGGCATTGTTGTGTGTTGTTGTAGTTAATTATGGGTAAAAGGTTATGGGTTTTGAGCACAAGGAAATCCTTGATGGTAGTTACAAAATCCTTAACCTCACGTATTCTTTAATTTTAATAATCTGAATTTCTATTTTTGAACACGGATTTGAGAAATTAGAAAAATTTAAAAAATCTTTTCTCTTCAAACTCTTTTTTTGGATTTCAAACTCGGTACTTTCACTAAGAAAAGCCCTTGAACCTGAAACCTATATCCCTGAACCTTCGGTTTTTACCGACAAGGTATAAAAAAAGGCGATACTAAAAATAAGTAACGCCTTTATTTATGTTTATTCAAACATTATTTTTTGTGTCTTGGCTCAGAAGAAACAGTCAATTTGTGTCTTCCTTTAGCTCTTCTTCTAGCAAGGACTTTTCTTCCATTGGCAGAAGCCATTCTGTCCATAAAACCGTGCTTATTTCTTCTTTTTCTTTTCGATGGTTGAAACGTTCTTTTGCTCATTGCTTTGTATCTTTAAAAATCTTAATTAAATATCTTTTTATAGGTTCGAAATCAATGCTGTTCCAAAACCGAGTGCAAATATACAAAGACTTTTTTTTCTGGCAAGTGGTTTTTGAAAAATATTTTTAATTCATTTTACTACCTTTGCAAACTTAAACACAAATATTATGTTTCACAGAAATATCAAACTAATTTTAGCCGGACTTATCATCGCCACAGGCATTTGGCAATTTACAGAAAACAATATCGGAAACGGTATCTTCCTTATTTTGTTCTCTTTAATCTTCATTTTGCTTTATTTCAAGAATGAATTTATCCTTTTGGCTTTCCTTAAATTAAGAAAACAAGACTTTGCTGGCGCTCAAAAATGGCTGGCTTACATTAAAAATCCAGAAACAGCGTTGGTCAGAAAACAACAAGGCTACTATAATTACCTTCACGGATTGATGCTTTCGCAGACAAATTTAACGCAAGCGGAGAAATATTTCAAGAAAGCCATCGAACTTGGACTTTCAATGGATATGGATTTGGCCGTTGCTAAATTAAATCTTGCCGGAGTTGCAATGTCTAGAAGAAGAAAAATCGAAGCTACGAACTTATTGAACGAAGCTAAAAAATTAGACAAACAAGGCATGCTGAAAGATCAGATCAAGATGATGAAAGATCAGATGAAGAAAATATAAGATAGACTTCTTAGATTGCTAGACTTCTTGGATTTTTAGACTTTTTAGACTATCTAAAAAAATTAAATTTTCCTAAAAATATACATTAAAAAACCACTTTTAGATCAAACTAAAAGTGGTTTTTTATTTTTACGAAAGTCTAAGAAGTCTAAAAATCTAACTTTCTAAAAAGTCTAAATTAATATCCTTCCGTAGGAATTTCAAGAATATATTTCTTTTTAGTCGCATTTGTCAACTTTCTATCACGCAACCACGGATTGTGGATTTTCAGAACTTTATAATTTACCCCTTGTGATTTTGCAAAAACAGCCAAATCTTCAATCGTGCTGTCAATTTCCACTTTTCTAGTTGGAATCAACGGATACAATTCTGTCGGATTTACCGTAAAACCATATTGCACCGGATTTTTCATAATTTCTTTCAGAGCAATAATTCTAAAAACATAACGCGCGGTTTCATCCGTCAAAAGCAAATCATAATAGTTGTTTTCGCCTTGAAAAGTAATTTGTTTGTTCACGCCACCAAGTCCGCCGTTATAAGAAGCAGCCGCTAAAGTCCAGCTTCCGAATTTTTTGTAAGCGCCTAACAAATATTTACAAGCGGCTTCAGTTGACATTTCAAGATGGTAACGCTCATCAACGATATCATTGACTTCCATTCCGTATTCCTTTGCCGTTGCAGGCATAAATTGCCAAAAACCTTTTGCGCCAGCGGAAGAAGTTGCGTTGATCAAAGCGCTTTCGGCCACAGCCAAATATTTAAAATCATCCGGAACTCCGTTTTTCTTTAAAATCGGTTCAATGATTGGAAATGCGCGGTTTGCTCTCTTTATAATCAATAAAGTCGAAGCGTCAAGATTGGCATTTACAAGCAATTCTCTATCAAAACGTTCTTTTACGTCAGCAATATTCAAGGGCGTTTTTTCTCCTGCAAAATCAACTTCCGTCGGGAAATAATATCCTTTTACAATTGGAGTTTTATCTGCAATATTTTCGTTGGAAACTGCGTGAATTAAAATTCCGCTTACCAAAACTACTGAAGCAATGAGGCCTGTTTTCTTAATCAAATTCATATTCTTTTTCTTTTTGAGTGTATTTTGTAAACCTACAAACTTTTTTTGTTTTCGCTATTCTTTGGAATAAATATTTCAAAAACCAAACCAAGATATTTAGTTATAGAAATTTTCTAATTATCTATTCCAAAATAATCCTCGGCAAATTTTCATTCAGCCATTTGAATTTATTGATAATCATAATATGCGTTCCTCCTTTTATCGGAATAAAATTCTTGATGTATTTTGGAGGAAAAACTTCGTCAGCATCGCCATGGATGTGAATCACTTTTTCGTCTGGTTCTGCCCTATCCCAAAGAATTATTTTCTCCAAAGCCCAATCGAGATATTTTTTATCGCGCATCGACAGAAACTTTTCATACAACTTTAATCGCTGATTCATTTTATCTCCACCAAAGGAAAACTTTGCTAAAAGTTCTACATTCTGCGCCAATCCTGTTGGAAAAACCTTGTAAGCTTTTAGCTTTTTTGCAAGTTTCATCCGTCTCGGAAATTCGGCGTTGCACTTAACACTGGAAATAATAATCACCTTTTTTGCATTGACAATCTTTCCCATTTCTTGTACCAAAACACCTCCGAAGGAAACCCCAATCAAAACAGGATTTTCATGTTTGATATCCAGAGCAATTCGCTGGGCATAATTGTGCAAAGTTTCATTATCCAAAGGCAAAACCCATTCTAAAAGATGGACTTCAAATTGGTCTTTTGGAAGTTCTATTCGCTCAAAAATCGTCGAACTCGCAGCCATTCCTGGCATAAAATAAACGTGCACTTTTTCCATCCCAATTGTTTTAACGGTATCATAACAGCAACAAAAGCTTTTTATTACGAAATTTGTATAAAATTATGGTTTTTATATGAAACCTTACTTCTCTAAATTTTAAATTATCTATAAATTATGCAAACGCGACTGTTTCCAAAAAGCGAACGAGGAAAAGCAGATTTCGGTTGGCTTCAGGCCAATTTTTCATTTTCATTTGGCAATTATCAAAACCCAGAAATGGTTCAATTCGGAATGCTTCGTGTTTTAAATGATGATACAATTGCTGGCGGAATGGGCTTTGGAACGCATCCTCACGACAATATGGAAATCATCACCATTCCGCTGGAAGGCGGTTTGACGCATCGCGACAGCATAGGAAATCAAGCGACGGTTTCTTTTGGTGAAGTGCAAGTGATGAGCGCCGGAACCGGAGTGCAACATTCTGAAATGAACGCAAGCCAAAATGAAAATGCAAAAACGTTGCAACTTTGGATTTTTCCTGAGAAGGAAGATGTTACGCCAAGATATGACCAGAAATCTTTTGATCTTCAAAACAATTTGAATTCTTTTGTAAATGTAGTTTCTCCAGAAGATAAAAACGATGGAAACGCACTTTGGATTCACCAGCAGGCGTTTTTGCATTTGGGTGTTTTTGAAGAAAACCAAACCATAACTTACGATATAAAAATACCTTCAAACGGAATTTATATTTTCTTGATTGAAGGCGAAATCGAAATTGACAATCAGACGGTTAACGAACGAGATGCTTTTGGAATTATTGATTTTGAGTCTTTTGAAATCAAGACAAAAGCCAAATCAAAAATCCTGACGATTGAAGTTCCGATGCGATATAACTAGAAATTAAACAATTATGGAAATTAAAGACAATACTTTTTCAAGACAATTTGAAACCCAAAGTGAGGACGGAAAATTAATTTCTGTGGAATATTCTTTTCAAGAGCGAAAGATATTCTTAACCAAAGTAAACCTTCCAGAAGCTTTTGACAACGACCAATTTCTGACTAATTTCTTAAAAGAAATTATGGCAATTGCAATAGAACGAAAATTAAAAGTAGTTCCGACTCACCCAAAAGTCGCTTCGTTTTTTAGAAAAAATGCGGTTTATAAAGAATTGCTTCCTCCGGGAATCCGAATTTAGTCGAAAGTTTTAAAGTCTAAATTCATAAAGTCCTGCGAGGTTTCAAAGCATTTCAGGATTTTTTATTATTTTTATCAAATGACTGAAGAAATAAATACTAAAATCCTTCACTTCTTCGAAAACATCGAGAAATATTACGGAAGCAAAACCGAAATCACCGAAGGTTTGTACAGCCTCACGGAAAGTTTTGACAGCCATTCCACGACTTGGAATTTATCTGAATTCACGCTGGTTCGCTCAGGATATCGAAAAACTGGCGAAAGACTGATGATGGAAGGCGAAAAAATGTATTATGAAATTTCTGCGGCATTGATTGTCAGCTTTGAGCAAAAAGGAAGAAACTCTTTTGAGTTTGTAGAAAAATATGGTGATTCGGTTTTTAGGGTAACTAAGATTACTTTTCAGTATAAATATTAGGTTAGATTTCTTAGATTTTTAGACGAATTAGACTTCTTAGACTTTGTAATTTAGACTTCTTAGACTTTATAATTTAGACTTCTTAGATTTTTGGACTGGCTAGATTCTAAACTTTGTGTAAAGTAAAATTTATATTTATACTTCTTCGTTTTTAGACATTTTAGACTATACACAAAGTCTAAGAAGTCTAAAAATCTAACTTTTCTAATAATCTAAATTAAGCTTCCACATTCAAAAACTCCAATCTCACCGAACCGTCGTCGTCAATTTTTGTCAGATTGATTTCGTGCAACGTGTTCACCAATTCTGGGTTCCATGGCGTTTTTACTTTTACGTAATTTTCGGTAAAACCGTGAATATAGCCTTCTTTATTTTCTCCTTCGAACAAAACCGTTCTGTTTGTCCCGATTTGGCTTTCGTAAAAAGCACGACGTTTTTTCACAGAAAGGCCACGTAACATTTTGCTCCTTTTCGCTCTCACATTCGCCGGAACAGGATTTGGCATATTCGCCGCTTCGGTATTATCTCTTTCAGAATATGTAAAAACGTGCAGATAAGAAATATCCATTTCGTTTAAGAAATTATAAGTTTCCAAGAAATGTTCGCCAGTTTCACCAGGAAATCCTACGATTACGTCCACGCCAATACAAGCGTGCGGCATAACTTCACGAATTTTATTTACTCTTTCTGTATAAACTTCTCGCAAATAACGACGTTTCATTTTCTTCAAAATATCGTTGCTTCCAGATTGCAGCGGAATATGAAAATGAGGCACAAAAGTTCTCGATTTCGATACAAATTCTATGGTTTCGTTACGAAGTAAATTTGGCTCGATCGATGAAATTCTCAAACGTTCGATTCCTTCGATTTTATCTAACTCTTGAACCAATTCATAGAAAGTATGCTCGTGTTTTTTATTCCCGAATTCGCCTTTTCCATAATCGCCAATATTAACACCGGTTAAAACAATTTCTTTAATATTTTGCTGTGAAATTTCTTTTGCATTTGTCAAGACATTTTGCAAAGTATCACTTCTAGAAATTCCTCTCGCCAATGGAATCGTGCAGTACGTACATTTATAATCACAGCCGTCTTGCACTTTCAAAAAAGCTCTGGTTCTGTCGCCAATTGAGTAGCTTCCTACGTAAAAATCAGCTTCCGAAATTTCGCAAGAATGCACTTCGCCAAAATCATTTTTGGACAAATCATTGATATAATCGGTAATTTTGAATTTTTCTGTCGCGCCTAAAACCAAGTCAACGCCATCAACTGACGCCAATTCTTCGGGTTTTAATTGCGCATAACAACCCACTGCCGCGACAAAAGCTTTGTCGTTCAGTTTCATTGCTTTTTTCACCACTTGCTTGAACTGTTTGTCCGCATTTTCAGTAACCGAACACGTGTTGATTACATAAATATCAGCGATATCTTCAAATTCAACGCGGTCGAAGCCTTCGTCTTGAAAATTACGAGCAATGGTGGATGTTTCTGAAAAATTCAGTTTGCATCCCAATGTATAAAAAGCGACTTTTTTTCTGTTCTCTGTCATTATAAATCCTCCCGAAAATTGGGAAATTGGTATCTTTAGCTATATTTACATTCTGCAAATAGCCTGCAAATTTACATACAATATTTTTCAAAATGAAATCAATAATTCACTACATATCAATTATTTGCATATCATTAACTTTATTTTCCTGCGGAAAAGAGGCAAAAGAAAACCGCGACAATCAAGTTTTCAGATTCAATCAAGATGCAAATGTGAGTTCTTTGGATCCAGCTTTTGCGAAATCTCAGGACAATATTTGGATGTGCAATCAGCTTTTTAATGGCTTGGTTCAACTGGATGACAGCTTAAATATCAAACCGGATTTGGCTAAATCTTGGATGATTTCTGAAGATGGAAAAACATATACTTTTACTTTAAGAAATGATGTTCGCTTTCATAAAAATAAAGTTTTCAAAGATTCTACACGTCTTGTAAATGCTGGAGATTTCGAATTCAGTTTTAACCGCCTTTTGGATGAAAAAGTGGCTTCGCCTGGCGGATGGATTATGCAGAATGTGGAAAAATTTTCTGCTAAAAGTGATACAATTTTTGAGATAAATTTGAAGAAATCTTTTCCTGCTTTTTTGGGATTGCTTTCTATGAAATATGCTTCGGTTGTTCCTAAGGAAGCTTTTGTTTCAGGTTATGATTTTCGAACAAATCCTATTGGAACTGGCCCTTTTCAGTTTAAGCTTTGGGAGGAAAATGTGAAATTGGTATTGAGAAAAAATCCGTTGTATTTTGAAAAAGATGAAAACGGAAAGCAATTGCCTTATCTGGAAGCTGTTGCCGTGACTTTTTTGCCTGATAAACAAAGTGGTTTTCTGCAATTTGCGCAAGGAAAAATCGACTTTATTTCGGGTTTGCATCCAAGTTATAAAGATGAGATTTTGACACAAAGCGGACAGTTGCAGGAGAAATATAAAAATGATGTGAACATGATTACGGGTCCTTATCTGAATACCGAATACCTTGGTTTCAGAATGGACGGAAGTGACAAAACCGTTTTAGATAAAAGAATTCGTCAGGCTTTAAACTATGGTTTTGACCGACAAAAATTGGTTACGTATTTAAGAAACGGAATGGGAACTCCGGCGATAAACGGAATAATCCCCGCTGGACTTCCTGGTTTTGACGAGACTAAAATCGGATATAATTATGATATTCAAAAAGCCAGAAACTTGGTTGCCGAATATAAAAAAGCGACCAGCGATTTAAACCCAAAAGTGGCTTTGAGCACGAATGCAACTTATCTTGACATTTCAGAATATTTGCAACGTGAATGGAAGAAAATTGGAATTGATGTTTCGATTGACGTGAATCCGCCGGCGACTTTGAGACAGGCGATTTCTACCGGAAAAGTTTCGTTTTTTAGAGCGAGCTGGATTGCCGATTATCCTGACGCGGAAAATTATCTTTCCTTATTCTACAGCAAAAACTTTGCTCCGAATGGGCCGAATTATACGCATTTCAAAAACGCTGAGTTTGATAAATTATATGAAGATGCTTTCTTGGAAACAGATGATTTGAAACGTTTTGTTTTGTATCAAAAAATGGATCAGTTGGTGATGAAAGAAGCACCGGTTATTCCTTTGTTTTATGATAAAGTGGCACGATTTACTCGGAAAAATGTTGTGGGTTTGGGGATAAATCCTTTGAATATGTTGGATTTGCGTCGCGTTCGAAAATTGGCGAATTAGGTAATTAGCGAATTTTGGATTGTAGAATTTGATTACCAAAGAAACGCAGATGAAACAGATTTTTTTATTTGACACTTTTAAAATTAATCTTTAAATTGAATTTTGAAATCGAAAATTAAATCTATCTTAAAAGGATTGTTTGAGAATGATGGTTTTTGTAATTTCGGGTAAATAATCTTTTACTATGAAAACAATCTTACTTTCGGCATTCGTTTTTATCTTTGGAATTAATGCCAACGCACAAGAAACCGCGATAAAAAACTCTGAATTGCCTGCTGAAGCGACGGCTTTTATCAAAAAATATTTCAGCAAAAACACAATTCATCACGCAATTAAAGACCAAGACAACAGCAAAATTACCTATGAAGTGATGCTGGATAATATGACAGAAATCGAGTTTACCGAAAAAGGCGCTTGGAAAGAAGTCGATGGAAAAGACAATGCAATTCCAACAGGTTATATCTTGAAACCGATTCTAGATTATGTGAAAAAGAATTACCCAAAAGCTTCGATAACCCACATCGACAAAGGCTTGAACGATATTGATATTGATTTGGATAACGGAACAGAACTGGAATTTGACTTGAAAGGAAAGTTTTTGAGAATTGACAAATAAATAGATGACTAGTCCTAAAACAACAAAAAACCACGATTTGAGTCGTGGTTTTTTATTACTTATTCTTGTCAGCTAAGAATCGCTCGATGTCTTCAATCGTCGCGCATTTCGTGTCTGTTTTTTCATCGTCAACGATAAACGGAAGATGGATAAATTCTACTCCTGCCAAATCTTCGTTCAAGTAATCTGCCATATCTTTTAAGTCAAAAAACCAGATTTTGTCGAACTGTACTTTCTTGACTGACGCATCTTTTAAAACTATCGCCTCTTTGAGTTTCTTCTGCATTTTATAAAAATTGAAATGCAAAGTTCGGAAATATTCTACTTTGCAGAAACATTATTTTCCTTAAATACTTTTGCAAAAAACAAGGCGTGATAAGGCACTGCATTTTCCCAATATTCCCATGTATGTGCGCCTGGACGTTCAGTATAATCGTGCGGAATTTTTTCATAAACCATCCTTCTGTGAAATTCTCTGTTGGATTCAATCAAGAAATCATCCACGCCGATATCCACAATCAAGGGCATTTTATTCGCTTTAATCTTATCCATCATGTTCAAAACCGCATTGGCTTCATACAATTCTTTTTTTCCAGCATCAGCACCAAAGACCGGCTGCATCAATTTTTTCACCTGCTCTGCACTGTCGCGATTGAGCATTGCGCCCATGTCTAAAGCACCGCTCATGCTTCCGGCGGCGAGATATAATTCTGGATGTTTTGCCGAAAGTGACAGCGCTCCGTGGCCTCCCATTGATAATCCTGTAATCACGCGGCCTTTTTTTTCTGCAATTGTTCTGTAGGTCTGGTCAATCTTTTGGATGACTTCTTTGGTAATATACGTTTCAAATTGGCTTTCCTTATTCACCGGGCTATCCAAATAAAAACTGTAGGTTTCGCCTTCCGGCATCACGATAATCATATTATATTGGTCGGCCAAATCTTTCACAACCATCTTATTCGGAGTGCTTTTCAGCCAATCTCTGAAATGTCCGTAAGCGCCGTGCAAAAGATACATCACCGGATATTTCGCCTTTCCTTTTGCATAAGAATTTGGAAGTACGACTGCGGCATTGTATGTTTTTCCCATTGCTACGCTTGGAATAGCAAGCGTATCGACTTTTGCCGCATGAGAATTATAAGAAATTGAAAAAAGGAATACGAAGAAGAATAATTTTAGAATTTTCATTTTAAAATGTTTATTTGTTTTTTCAAAGTAACGCTTTTTAATCAAAATTTGAAATAGAAATTTTTAAGGATTTGTGGCCCAAACGGTCGCGTCAGTTATAAAACCAACATTGTCCATTTCCAGCATCGAAACAATCGTGTGCGCAATTTCAGAAGGTTTCAATTTTGAATCCACATTTTGTGCTTCATAGCCCAATTTTGTTCCAAATGGCGTGACTACTTCACTCGGATTCACCTGCATTACCCTGATATTGTTCTTTCTCAATTCACCTCTCCAGCATTCTGTCATGGCGGAAACTGCAAATTTACTCGCACAATAAGCCGTTCCTGTGGCAAAGCCTTTTTGTCCTGCAGTGGATGAAATATTGACAATGTTGCCTTCATTTTGGGCGATGAAATAATTCGCCGCTTCTTTTCCTGCTAAAAATGCGCCTTTGACATTGGTTTCCCAAATTCTGGTAAAATCTGCTTCTGATGTTTCCGTCAGTGGCGCCAAATATCCAATTCCTGCATTATTGATCAGCACATTTAAGCCGCTCAGTTTTTCATTGGCTTCTTTGAACAAAGCTTTCACCTCATCTTCATTTGAAATATCTGCTTGCAATCCGATGGCGCCAATTTCTTGTGCTACTTTTTCTATTTCTGATTTATTTCTAGAACAGATGACAACTTTTGCACCCTTACGTATCAATTGCCTTGCAGTTTCATAACCGATTCCTGTACTTCCTCCTGTGATAATTATTTTTGCAGTATTTAAATCCATAGTTTTATTATTTGTGTAGTTACTTTTGGCTTTTGCCCAACCATTCTTATCTTAATTAAACGAACTTCTAAAAGCCATTGGTGAAACATTTGTCTTGCTTTTAAATAATTTGCTGAATGACTGCGGATATTCAAAACCAAGCTGATAGGCAATTTCGCTGACCGAATTATTTGTAGTCGTCAGAATTTCTTTTGCCTTTTCAATCAGCTTATTATGAATGTGTTGCTGTGCATTTTGGCCTGTAAGATTTCGCAACATATCACTTAGATAATTCGGAGAAATATTTAATTGTTCCGCTAAATAATGTACGCTTGGCAATCCTAATTGTGCTACTTTTTCTCCATTGAAATAATCTTCTAAGATTTCTTCCAATTTTAAAAGCAGGTCATTGCTGGCATTTTTTCGGGTAATAAATTGGCGGTTGTAAAATCGGTTGCAGTAATTCAGTAACAATTCTGACTGCGAAACAATTACATCTTGACTGAAAGAATCAATGACAGAGCAGTATTCGTGCTCAATATCTTTCATGATTCCGGTAATCATCGCCTCTTCTTTTTCAGAAAGATGCAATGCTTCATTGGTCGCGTAAGAGAAATAGCCGAAGTTCTTGATATTTTTCCCCAACGGATAATTCCGAATAAAATCAGGATGCAGAATCAGCCAATAGCCGTTCAGCGCAATATCTTCTTCCACAATAGTGGAAATCACTTGGCCGGGTGAAAAAAATGTCATCGTGCCTTCGTCAAAATCATAATAACTCTGGCCATAACGCATCGTTCCCTTGAAATTCTTTTTGATACAGATGGAATAAAAATTGTAAACCACGCTTTTAAATCGGTCGTCAAAATGGCATTTTATATTTTCCATGTTGATCACGCTGACTAATGGATGCTCGGGTTTTGGCAATTCTAAAACGCGGTGCAAGTCGCTTATCGATTCAAAAACATACGGCTGGATTGTTGCTTTTTTCATAATTGTGCCATTTAAAAAAAGGAAAAGCTATATGTAAAGATAACTTTTCCTTTTTAGAATTTAAATATTATTGATCGACTGTCTTCATATTTACCGCATCATATCGGTCGCCAGTGGATGTTCCAAGTGGCACAATATTGTCTAATCTTTCTAATTCTTCTTTCGACAATACAATGCTTGCCGCCGCGATATTTTCTTCTACATATTTCACGCGTTTCGTTCCTGGAATCGGCAAAAACCCTTTTGAAGTAATCCAAGAAATCGCTAGCTGTGAAGTCGTAATATTTTTAGCCAACGCCAATTTTTCAATCGCTTTCAATAATTCAATATTCTTATAGAAATTTTCTCCTTGAAAACGAGGAATCGATCTTCTGAAATCATCTGCTGCAAAGTCCTCCGGAGATTTGATTTCTCCATTAAAAAACCCTCTTGACAATGGCGAATACGCTACAAAACCGATGCCTAAATCTTCCAAAGTTTTTAAAATTCCAGCTTCTTCAACTGATCTTTCAAACAAAGAATATTCGGTTTGCACGGCTGTCAAAGGATGAATTTTATGCGCTCTTTTAATTGTATTGGAAGAAACTTCTGAAAGTCCGATGTAGCCCACTTTTCCTTCTTTTACTAAATCAGCCATCGCGCCGACGGTTTCTTCAATCGGCGTATCTGGATCCAATCGGTGCAGGTAATACAAGTCGATAAAATCAGTTCCAAGATTTTTCAGCGAACGTTCCACCGCTTTTTTTACGTAGTCTTTCTTGCCGTTGAATTTCCAAGTAAGCTGTTCATTGTCGTCGATTTCAAATCCGAATTTTGTGGCAATTTTATAACTGTCGCGATTGCCCTTAATTGCTTTCGCCACCAATCTTTCATTCTCTAACGGACCATATAAATCAGCCGTATCTAGAAAATTTCCGCCTAATTCTAACGAACGGTGAATCGTGGCAATCGCTTCCTTTTCATCGGCTTTGCCGTAAATATCGGCGCCGGCAATTTTTGACATTCCCATGCATCCCAATCCGATATTTGGAACAATCAGTCCCTCACTTCCTAATTTTACTTTTTTTATAGCACTCATAATCGTCTGTTTTAATTAACAGTACAAAGTTGCGCCAGAAATGATTTTAAAAAAGAACCGAATTGGGTATTGTTGTATCCAAAATGAGGAACATGCTAGGGTTCGTCACATTCTTTTTTAATATTCTTAAACAGCTTTTCAAATTCTTTTTGAGGCGTTCCATCATCTTCAAAATGGTAGATTATGTGGTTGGCGCAGTTCCACCATCCATAAGTTAAAAGCTGATTCCTTGCATAAATAAGTCTTCGGTTTGAGGCATTCTGCTGGTTGAATTTTGCGAGAACCCGGTCAGGAGAGCCATTTCTTTCCATTTGCTCTTGTACCAGTTCCGTCCATTTCTGAATCAATAATTCATCATCCATCGAGGAAAGCGCTTCGGCATATTCGCTGCAATGTTCGGTAAAACGGTTCTCCATCAAAACCTGCGGACGGCTGGAAGCGTTGATCGCTATTTTTTTTAATTCATACCGCTCGTTGAGTTCTCTTATCTTATTTTTCTTGAGCTCAAGCCAATAATTTTCATTGACTACCTTTAAATTCTGCAGTTCTTGAAGCGCTTGACTGTATTCTTGGTCTAATTTTTCAATAGTCGTCATTGGAAATTCTTCGTCATTTCTTGGCAGAACGTCTATGCCTAAATAACCGTGCGAATCCCACCAAAGCTTGTATGTTGCCGTTAATTCTGATGCTGTGTATCTATTTGAATCATAACTTCCTTCATTTTCGCACAATTCTGTATTCCATTTAAAAATCTTTTCGCCAGACGGAAGTTCTCGAACCGACTCAATTTCAGCAGCCGTTTCGTCCTCAATAATCGGCTCTTTCTTTTCAGAACAGCTGAAAACCATAAAGAGGACTATTAATACTATATTTTTTCTCATGCCTGTTTTCATTCGCTTTTAATTAAAATTTTCGAGAATGCGCAAATCTCCGTTTCACTTCGTTGGTTTACTGCTAAGTTAGTGTAAAATTGAAAATTATTTTTTTTTGAGTTAAAATACTCTAACAAAAAATTATAGTTTCCGACCATCCTTTTTACTATATTTAATAAAAATTGCCAATTACCACTATGCAAAAATTGTTCTCCATATTTTTTCTCGCTTTGCTATTGACAGGCTGTCGCGCCTCAAAAGCAGACCGAATCGATGATTATGTTTTTAAGACAAAGTCAGACAAAGCCGAATATTTAAAATCGTATAATAAAGCTTTGAAACTATGGAAAATTCCGTTTAAAGAAGAAGACATTATCACAAGTTATGGCGTGGCGCACATCATCACCGCCGGCCCAAAGAATGCCGAACCCTTAGTCCTGCTTCACGGCATGGATGCCAGTTCTACGATGTGGTACCCAAATATTGAAACGCTTGCCAAAAACCACCGCATTTATGCCATCGATTTTCTGATGGAACCAGGTAAATCAGTGTCTTGCGGTGAAACTTTAAATAAAACCGAAGTCATCACTTGGTACAATGAAATCTTTGACCATTATAATTTAAAGAAGTTCAAAGTCGTCGGCGCTTCCCGCGGTGGCTGGGTTGGAACGTTATTGGCAACGCAAGAAAACAGCCGAATCACCAAACTTGCCCTGCTGAGTCCTGCACAGACTTTTGAAACTATTGACAGTAAAAGAAAGGCAATGCCGGCGCTAATGCTGAAATTATTTCCTAATGAGAGGAAGCTCAATAGAACCTTAAAAGCGTTTTCCTATTATCCTGAAAAGATTGACACGCTTTACAAACAGCAGTTTTATCTGGCCAATAAATTTGCAAAATCAAATACCAGCATGTTGCAGATGACGCCATTTTCAAAAGATGACTTGAAAAACCTCAACATTCCTGTTTTAGTTTTGATTGGCGACCATGATGTCATCAACTCAAAAGACAGCCTCAAGAAAGCCAAAGAATTCCTGCCAAAAAGCCAAGCCGAAGAAGTTAAAAATGCAGGCCATTTCTTGACAATTGACCAGTCAAAAGTAGTCAACAAAAAAATTATTGACTTTTTAAGCAAGTAAGCGTTTCTTATTTTTGGTTAATGATTTTAACCGCTTCCTCCAGAAGATAATCTTTTTTGAGTACATTTTCTGGTGTCAAAGGCATCTTTTTATCAATCTTCACTCCCGCTCTTTGCGCTTCTTTTCCATCAGTATAAAAGATGGCATTTCCTGTAAAGTTAAAATTATAACCGCCCGGAAGATGCAGCATTTTCTCATCTCCATCTGCTCCGGCTGACTGTTCACCAATTGTAACGCTGTTTTTAAAAACATGCTGCAGGTTCATCGTGTTCCATTCGCTCATGCTCAGCGTTTCCGGATTTATAATGATTACCACCTTTCCTTTATAATTAAAATGCTCTGTTTTTAAGTTGGGATCATAATAATTATCTTCCTGGTCATTCAAACTATAAGTTCCAATTTCTTTTTTGTTCACTCTAAAATAATCGGCATAGCGGTTTGGGATTTTTCCAAATTTACGCAAGGTAAATGTGTGGACAAAACCTCCCCAATCTGGATACGCGCGCATGTCAAAAACAATTCCTTTTTTTGAAGCTGCTAAACTAAGAATGCTGTCCATCTTTTGATTAATTTTATTTTCTTCCGCATTTTCTATAAATCGATATGTTTCATTTATATTAAAGTAAGCAATGTCACCTGAAATCAAATCAAGCTTGTCATCTGTTCTTTTATCAGGAAAAGTAGCATTGACATAATTTTCTACAAATTCAATTTTTTCAGTGTCTTTTCCAGTTATGAAAGCAAGAGCTTTTATTGTATTTTTTTTATGTTCGGTAAATGTCAATTGAAAGTTGCCATCTGCTGATTGAAATATAAGGTTCGCATAATAGTCAGAAAGTCTGAATCGCAAAGTTGTTTGGTTAGAAACTGCGAGCATTCCTGCCAGACGATTGACCAAATCTTTGACGCTTTCACCATTTATTGCCGTGATAATATCGCCTGTTTTTATATTTGCTTTTGCGCAATCTTCTGCAACAATCAAATCAGTGACTATAATTTTATCATCAAAAACAGAATAAGCAAAAGGCGGAAAACTATAGCTCTTGAAAATTTCGTTTTTGAATTGAAGCTGTTTTATAAATTTGTAAGAATGCGTGTCATTAAAATTAGAAGTGACTTTTAAAAGCAATTTTTCATAGTCAAGCCTTGATTCGCAACTGGCAAAAAGTGGAACATTTTGTTGTAAGACTTTATCAAAATCGTTGTCCATTAAATATTTATGAGGAAACAGATAATCGACCGCGCCCTGAAGTTTTGCCAAAGTCAGCATTCGCAAAGCATAAGGCAGATTCAGGCTTTTGTCGATTTTATATTCGCCTTCATTAGGGATGTCTGCAACAAAATTTATATCGGGAATATAATAATGAATACTGTCTTGGTAGCGTTTGTCAAAAATTTCTTCTAGTTCAGATTTTGCTTCCTTGCTGAATAATTTGCCTGACTTAAACCATTTCTGGTCTTTATTTTTGACGAGCAATTTGCCCGAAGAAGGTGTTGCATTTGAAACCAAAGCTTTTTTTGGCAAGGCTTTCAGATAATTTTTTATAAACAGGTCAAATTCACCATTGCTTGCTACTTTGTCTAAAACTGGCAGATTTTTGAAGAAAAGCGTGTCTGCATTTACTGTTCCCTTGGCCAATGCCGGATGGTAATATTTGGTAAAATTCCAAACTTTATAAAAATAAAAATGCTTTTCTGCAGTACTTAACTGCTGTGAAAAGGATAAGCTCGCCAGTAAAAGTGCGACAACCAAAGCTATTTTTCTCATAAATCAGTAGGTTATTTTGGGGAAATATACGGCTACTAAAATAGCATTTTAAAAGAATCAATCATCAATGGCACCAAAAAAATTATGGCCAAAAAAAAGACCTTTCTTTCGAAAGGCCTTTGAACACAAAGTTTTATACTATTTATGCAACTAATTTTGCTGTCAAAGTAATATCTGCGTTGATTGCTTTTGAAATCGGACAGATGGATTTTGCTTTTGCAGCCGCAGCTTGAAAGTCTTCTTCTGAAATGCCCGGTACTTCCCCAGTCAATTCTAAAAGGATTGTAGTTATCGTTCCGTCTTCAAATGTAACTTTAGCCACAGTATCTAAATTTGTAGGGACAAATCCAGCTTCTGAAAGCAAAAAGCTCAACTGCATTGTGAAACATCCTGCATGCGCAGCGCCTAATAATTCTTCTGGATTTGTACCCACGCCTTCTTCAAATCTTGTTTTAAATGACAGGTTCGCGTTGTTTAAAGTCGTGCTTTGCGTTGAAACCAACCCTTTTCCTTCCATTCCTGTACCTTTCCAGTTTGCGTTTGCTCTTCTTGTAAATTTCATGATAAATTGATTTAAGTGTTATTTGATTATTTTTTATTTTTTCTGATTCCAATTATTTGTCCTAAAAAATCTTTTGCCTATTTCCTTTTGTCTACTGGCTAGCTTCTTTTTTGATACCACAAATTTACGCTGCCAATAACCATAAATCAAATTAATAATTCTTTACCTTTATAACTTAAAATTATATCATATGACGATTCAGCAGTTAAAATATATAGTCGCACTTGATAAAGAGCGCCACTTTGCTCGTGCCGCCGAAATGTGCATGGTCAGCCAACCCGGACTCACAACCCAGTTAAAAAATGTGGAAGAAGAGATCGGAATAAAGATTTTTGACCGCACAAAAGTACCCCTGACTCCCACAGTGCTCGGCATTGAGATTATCCGCAGGGCGAAGAAGATTTTGAAAGAGGTGGATGAAATCCGGGATTTTGTCATTACAGAAAAGAATGTGCTGGCCGGCGAAGTCAAGCTGGGCGTGATTGCCACGCTCTCGCCTTACCTGATTCCGCTTTTTATACAATCGATGAAAGACGTGGCGCCAAAGATGCATTTTATCATCAAGGAAGCTTCCACCGTGCAATTAATGCAGGATTTAGAAACCGGAGCTATCGACATCGCCCTGATGGCCACGCCCACCGGAAATGCAAATCTCAAGGAATATCCTGTTTTTAAAGAGCCTTTTGTGGCTTATCTGAATGCAAACCATCCGATGGCCAATGCAGATTTTTATGAGATGCAGGCCAGCGACAAGCCTGAACTGCTGTTGCTCCAAAACGAGTATTGTTATAATGCACAGCTTTTAGAAATCTGCAATATCAAGGGCAACCCCAAGCTGATGCAACAGTTTTCTTATGATATCAGTTCTATAGAAACCCTGAAGAATCTGGTCAGGGCACAACTCGGCTTTGCCATAATTCCAGAACTTTCCATACTGAATGAGAAAGACACCAACCATTTCAAGCCGTTTAAAGAGCCCAAGCCGGTGCGCGAAATCAGCCTTGTGGTGTCTGATACTTTTTCAAGAAAACTGCTTTTGGAGAAAATGAGAGAAGCCATCTGGAACAGCCTTCCTGCATCGATGCGGGAAGAAATCAAGTATAAAAAGATCCATTGGAACGATTCGCCTTACTTTATGAAAATCATGAAAGGATAAAAGAAGAGGCGCTGTGAAGCACCTCTTCTTTGTTTTATGAAATTTCTAATGCCGTTATCTCGTCATTTTTTATTTCAAAATGGTAGTGCAAGACGGCCGGACTGCCGTCAAAATTGCCAGAAACTTCCATAGCTACTACAGTTTTAGAATGGTTCTGATCCATTTTTAAGAACTTGATTTTTGGAGCGTACTTTTCAGTCGTTGCCTCATTCCATTTTTTAACAGCGTCTTTTCCCTGATAACGGTGGCCTTCATCTTTGACGACCGCCGTTTCTGAAAACAAATTTGAAAACGCTGTGCTGTCGCTGTTGTTCTGTGCTTCCACCAAATCAGCTATTACTTTTGGTACATTCATAGTGCTATTATTTTAAAGATTAAATCGTTGGTAGTGTGCCACCGTCAATGACATATTCGGTGCCAGACAGGTATTTTGCCCTTGGTGAAACTAGAAAACCCACCAGTTCTGCCACTTCTTCAGGAAAAGCAGGCCTTCCCATCGGAATTCCTCCCAAAGCGTCCATCACGCTTTGCGTTGCTTCTTCAATTGTAGTTCCGGCACTTTGCGCCAGGCGTTCCATCATTCTTATGGAGGCTTCAGTTTTTATCCAGCCGGGCGAAACAGTCAGCACCCTGATTCCTTTAGGCGAAACTTCTTTTGAAAGTCCCTTGCTGTAATTGATCAATCCCGCTTTCGCGGAAGCGTATGCCAGCGTTGACTCGTGCAGTGGCAACGTTCCTTGAATGGAAGCGATGTGAATGATCACGCCCTGTCCTTTTTTCAGCATTGCAGGCAGTAACCCCCTGTCTAAGCGAATGGGCGCTAAAAGATTCGCCTGCAAGGCCATTTCCCAATCAGCATCTGTCAGCGCTTCAAAGCCACCACCATTAGCATCAGAACCTCCCAGATTATTGACCAGAATATCAATGCTCCCATATTTTTCTGAAATGATGTCGCTTACTTTTGAAGTGCCTTCGGCAAGGCTTAAGTCGGCGCTTATAAAATCAAAGCCGTTTGATGTTTCAGGTTTGTTTCTTGCCGTTATTATCACTTTTGCACCCGCTTTTGCCAGTCGTTCTGCAATAGCTTTTCCGGTTCCTTTTGTACCGCCAGTTACCAATGCAATTTTACCTGAGAGCTCATTATTGAAATTAAAATCTTCCATTGTCAATTGTTTTTTACAAAGTTCTGATAAACTAGAAGACTAGACAATTACGGAAAAACGAATAGCATACGGATAAATTATTCGCTATAGCTTGTTAAGCAACAATGAATTATCTTTGTGTTATGTATCAGAGAAAAATTCCCGTAGCGTTAAACTGTGGGCTCGACCTCATCGGGGAAGTGCTTTATGGAAAATGGAAAATGCGCCTGCTCTACTTTATAAGCGAAGGCCATAAAAGACCCAGCGAACTGCAACGCAAGATACCCGGCGCTTCAAGACGCGTTTTAGAAATGCAACTCAAAGAACTGGAACAGCACCGGCTGGTTTCCAAGAAGATTTTTGAACAGATGCCTCCAAAAGTGGAGTACAGCCTCACTGATTTTGGCAACACCTTATTGCCGATAGTGACCCAACTAGGCCTTTGGGCAGATGAAAACCAAGACCAGCTTCGCGAAGTTATTATAAAAAGACTGGAAGAAAACCAGTAGTCGTATTTTTATTGTAAGAACTCAAATAAATACACCTCAGCATAAAGCAAAAAAAAGAGGCACATTGCTGTACCTCTTTTTACCCATTCATATTATACTTACTTCAATAACTATAAAATTTATAAGCCCCCCAGCCTGTAAATTCATTACAATATTAACTCAATTTCTAGAGGTGTTTCTTACACGATTTCAAGTATAGTTTATACGATTACAATAAGGAGCAAATTGCAATTTATAAGTTGTTAATTTTCAATAATTTACACTTAAAGAAGAATTTTAGAATTGTTCATCAAACTGAAATTTAACACCTATTTTATTTTAGCGGTATAAAACTTTGAGAGAAATTTATTTATGATTTGAGAGAAATTGATCAAAGATTCGATAAAAATTGGTCTAAGATATAAGCTCAATATAATTTTATTTTATTTAATTCCGTAATAAATCCGTAGCAAGTCCGTAATGAGTCCGTTAAAACGTAATTTTTTACGGACTAAATGTTCATTATTATAATAAATGCTCTACCTTGGTATAAAATTAATTAAAATGTATAAGCCATGGCAACAATAAATTCAAAAGGACAATTATCAGGAACTGTAGGCGGGTATTCTTTTCGAGTAGTAAATGGCAAGGCAATTGTCCAGAGCAAGCCTGGCAAGAATAATATGAAGCAGACGGACGGCACGAAATCCAGTGCCTCAGAATTTGGCATTGCCAACAGCACCGCTAAAATAATCAGGAGCTTCTTGCTTCCTATCATTCAGAATCTGGCTGACCCAAAAATGCACAACCGTTTTGCCGTAAAAGTTTATGAGGCTGTTTTAGCAGGCACTTCCCTGCCGAAAGGAAAGCGCACTTTTGCCGAAGGCGATTTAAACCTACTGTCTGGTTTTCAATTCAACAGCAACTCTCCGTTTCAAAAGTTTGCCTCTTTTTCTACTGAAGCAAGCTTAAATAATTTAGGACAGGTCAAGATTGCCTTGCCAGAAATTACTGCAAGCGAGCAACTTTATTTTCCTGAAAATGCTTCAGGAGGCATGCTCTGCTATTTGGTCACAGCAGTAGACAAAGACGGTTACAACGAGAGCTATTCTGAAGTTTTCAAAGTCGCGGTTCCAGAAAGAAACAGCATTGTCGCTCCACAAGAATGGTCAACACCTGAACTTCCTGCTGACCATATCGTCTTTGTCAGCAGGGCTATTTTCTTCCATCAAAACATACAGCACATGGGCGCAACGGTTTTGAATTCAAAAAAGCTACATCCTGCAGAAGTGGTCAGCGTATTTAAGACTGCCGTGGTTTGATAGCAAATACACACACGGCCTATTCTTAGCTATTAAATACCTTATACTAATTTTATTAATTCTTTATGTCTTGCACCCCACTTGCTCAACTGTGACCAGATGGGAATCAGGTCTTTTGCAATTTGCGTCAGCTCATAATCCACTTTTGGCGGTACTTGGGCATACACGGTTCTTTTTACCAGTCCGTCTTTTTCAAGCTCCCTTAACTGCAGTGTCAGCATTCGCTCGGTGATGCCGTCGATGATTTTATTGATTTCACCAAACCTCAATTTACCGTCTTCAAGCTTGCATAAAATCAGTAATTTCCAGCGTCCGCCCATTTTGCAGACAGCATAAGTCAAATCGCATTCTGTTATATATTTCTCATTCAACATATTTGTTGAATTTTCCTTTCTTTTCGCCATTACTTACAAATTTGTTAGTACCATACAATTCGCTGTACAGCATGCAAAAGTAAGTATTAGGAAATACTTTTGCAGGCTTTATTACTCTTTGCTATAAATTACATGAAAAAATTTGCTTACATCGGATGCCTTGGCTTTATAGGCGTCATCACTACTGAATTTGGCGTTATCGGAATATTGCCCCAAATTGCCGAACATTACCATATAACCATCGACACTGCCGGAATTTTGCTGAGCGCTTTTGCCTTGGTCATTGCCCTGACGGGGCCGTTTATGACATTATTATTTTCAGGATTTGACCGAAAAAAAATAATGATGGCCGCCATTGCCATCTTTTTAATCACAGGCATTGTTTCTTCTTTCTCCCCGCCTTTTTGGCTCTTGGTTTTGGTCAGAATTCTGCCTGCCTTTTTACAGCCCGTTTACATTGCAACGGCATTATCTGTGGCAGTCTCAAAAGGAAACAAAGAACACGAAAATGAATTGATGGGAATTGTCTTCAGCGGTATTTCTATAGCGATGGTAACCACGGTTCCTTTCGCTACTTATCTTGCCAGCCTAGGCTCATGGGAATATTCTTTTATCATACAGGCGGTGGTGAGTGCAATCGCATTGGCAGGTATATACTTTGTGCTTCCTTCCATGCCGGTCAGTGAAAAGCAATCGTTTGGGAGCCAATTGCAAATATTAAAAAGGCCTACATTTTTAGTCAGCACTGCCATGAATTTCTTTATGATTACGGCATGGTTTTCTACGTATAGCTATTTTGCAGATTACCTCAACAAAGCTAAAAATATGGATGGAACGATGGTCAGCTATATGCTGTTCTTATTCGGAATCATAGGAGTCATAGCCACTTGGGTTTCTGGCAAGATGCTGAACAAAAACATTGCAAAAACAACAGCCTTTTTTCTTTCAGGAACATTGCTTATTCCTGTATTGCTGTCTTTTTCAGGAGGAAACACGATTGCCACCATTATAGTCATTGCGCTATGGGGATTTTTATATTCGCCCAGTTTTTTAAACGCTTCCACTTATATGATTTCTGCTGCGCCTAATTCACTAGAATTTGCGAACAGCCTGGCCACTTCTTTTGGAAATCTCGGCGTATCATTAGGCACTACAATCGGAGGAATTGTCATTGCCACAAAAGGCGTGGCACAAACCCCATGGATCGGATTTTCTTTTGGAATACTGGCCTTCCTGATGATTGGCCTTCGAGAAATTATGGAGCGAAAGAAAAGTCTTGTCGCATAAAATTCAAAATCCGGAGTACTGCTTCGGATTTTTTATTGGCTTGCGCCAAATTGCCTCAGATGCTGTTTCTATATTCTAATATAAAAATTATCCGTATCTTAAAGGTACATTTTAAAGGCCTTATCTTATGAAAATTGCGACTTATAATGTGAATGGCGTTAACGGGCGACTGCCTGTGCTTTTGCGCTGGCTGGAAGAGGCAAAACCTGATATAGTCTGCTTGCAGGAATTGAAAGCACCCAATGAAAAATTTCCCGAAGAAGCGATTAAAACGGCAGGTTACAGCGCCATTTGGCACGGACAAAAAAGCTGGAACGGCGTTGCCATTTTATCGCGAAATCATGAAATCCAAGAAATAGGGCGCACGCTTCCGGGAGATGCTGACGATGTGCAGAGCCGTTATATTGAAGCGATGGTCAACGGAATCGTTATTGCCTGCCTTTACCTGCCCAACGGAAATCCGGCGCCGGGTCCTAAGTTAGAATACAAATTAAAATGGTTTGGCCGTCTTGCCGAGCGTTCAAAAACACTGCTTGCTTTTAAGACACCCGTGATAATGGTAGGCGATTTTAATGTGATGCCGACCGAACTTGACGTTTACAAACCCGAGAGATGGGTGGACGATGCGCTTTTTCGCCCTGAAGTACGTGACGCTTTCAAGAACCTCGTGAGCCAGGGCTGGACAGATGCCATCAGAGAATTATATCCTGATGAAAAGATTTATACTTTCTGGGATTATTTCAGAAATGCTTATGGTCGCGATGCAGGCTTAAGAATCGACCACTTTTTGCTGAGCCCAGAATTAAAAGAAAAACTGAAAGCTGGCGGTGTGGACAAACATGTCAGAGGCTGGGAAAAGACCAGCGACCATGCACCAGTATGGATAGAAATAGCCGACTAAACGCATTGCTAACTATTTCGGACTTCCTTTTGCCTATTGCCCATTGGCTATTGCCTGAAGTTTCTTCAAACCATATTGTGCTGTGTGGCAATGGTGACCAGTTCAGCCACATTCTTTGCCTTGCACTTGTGCATGATATTTTTGCGGTGCGTATCGACGGTCAAGGTGCTCAGGCACAATTCGCTGGCAATCATGGCGCTTGTATTTCCTTCGGCAAGCATTTTTAAAATCTGGGTTTCTCTTTTGGTTAGCTTTGGCAGTCCGTCAAGTTCGTTTTTTACAGGCTTGCTGATGATCTTTCTGACTTCATTGCAGAACACGATGTTGCCGTGAACCACGTCTTTTATAGCCTTGGTCAATTCTTCAAGAGAAGCATTTTTAAGCAGGTAACCGCTGGCTCCATTCTGCAGCGACTGCATGATCATGCTGCGTTCAGAACGGTTGCTCAGCATGAGAACAGCAGTATTTGGAGCGCTGTTTTTCAGTTCTCGGCAAAGCTCGATTCCGTTGCTGTCAGGAAGCGTGATGTCTAGCAGAATGACATCGACTTCATTGGTTTTAATAAAAGACAAAATGCCGTTTCCATCTACAAAAGTACCAGAAATATGAATAGCCGTTTCGCTGGAAAGCAACAATTTCAAGCCTTCAATAACGATGGGATGGTCATCGACAATGGCAATATTTATCTTATCTGTTTTCATTTGTTTTCAGTTCAATATTAATCGTCGTGCCTTCGCCCGGCTGAGAGCTGACATCTATTTTTCCTTTCAGGTAATCCACCCTGTTACTGACATTATGAATCCCCATTCCTTTTTTACCGGCCAAACTTTCCCTGCTGAACCCAATGCCATTGTCTTCTACAGTAATCAGAAAGTCTTTCTTATTTTGGCTGCACTGTACCAAAACATGTGTTGCTTTTGAATGCTTGATTGCGTTGGAAAGCAGTTCCTGCACGATTCTATAAATGTTCAGCTGCACCGATAGCGGAATATTTCCCTTAATGGTGTAAAGCTGTAAATCAATCTCTAAATCGTCGCGCATATAAAATTCACACAAGTCTTTTAAGGCCGTCTCGAGTCCGAACTTCAATAACGATTCTGGCATCAGGTTGCGCGCCACGGCTCTTAATTCTCCAACAGAATTATCAAGCTGCGCCAATATCTTATTGAAATCATCACGGCTTTCGCCAATAAGATTCTTTGACGCCCAACCAGAGAAATTGATCTTTACGCCGGCAAGCATGCCGCCCAATCCGTCGTGGAGGTCTTTGGCAATGCGTTCGCGCTCCTGCTCTTCGCCGTCGAGCATCGCTTTTGTAATCTTCAACTGTTCCAGCTGTTTGCGCTTGTTGATTTCCTGCTGGTGGTTGATTTCTTTTTGGACAATCAGCTTTTTATTGCTCAGGTAATAGATATACGAAAATCCGGCAATGATCAAAAACAGGATGCTCACGCCGACTAAAATCCACATGTACTGCCTGTTCTTGCTCGTTTCCAGTTCTTGAAATGTTTTTTCATTCTTCAAATTGGCAATCTGCTTCTGGTTTTCAGAATTGGCATATTTGGCTTCCAGCGTCGTGAGGCTTTCCTGAAGGCGCGCTCCTGATAAACTGTCGCTCAGCGTGCTGTATTTCTTCAGCCAGTCGAAGGCTTCCCCTTTATTATTTAGCAGTTCATTGATTTTCACCAATTCGTTATAAATCGTCTTTTTATTGTTTATGTCTTTGCCGAGCTTTCCTTCTTTGAGCAGCTCCATTAATACATTCTTGGCCTGTTCATAACGTTTCTGGTGCTGGAAGATTTCATATTTCCTGAAATAGAACAACTGCAATACTTCAAGCTGGTTGTTTTTTCTTGATAATGCGATGCCTTTTTCGGCACTGGCAAGAGCTTTGTCAAACTGGCTGGTGGCAATGAAATAATGGCATTCGTTGAGGTAATAAAAGCCATAATTAATCGATTCAGGATAAGGAAGCAGGATCGCTTTTGCAGCGTCAAGCATTGCTTTCGCCTCGGTATTTTTTGCAGCGTAAATAAAATTGCTCGAAGCGCCGACATACGCCAAAACCAAGGTCGATGATTTCGAAAAATCCTTTTTCAGCAAATCAATCGCTTTTTGGTTATAGGTTTCTGCTTTGTCAAACTGCGCATTGTACATCAAGATGGTCCCGAACTGCGAATAATAATGGGCCAACTTTTCTTTATCGCCAGACTTCTCAGTCAGCGGAATGGCATATTTGGTCAAGATATCCATTACAAACGGATAACCTTCTTTGTCTTTTTTAGTTATGGCAAAATTGTACCAGGCAGAAGCCTGCATGAGATAAGAAGCTTTGGTTTTAAACCTGCTCAGCTCCTTCTGTGCCTTTTGATAGGAAAGTGCGGCTTTTTCTTTGTTCCAATTTTGATACAGCTGTCCTTCATAAAAAAAGTAAGAAGCCTTTAAATAAGGATATTTCTGACTGTGCTTTTTCGCTTCTTCGAGATACAACCTGCTCTTGACCGTATCTTTTGCACGCCAGAAGTCAACCAAAAGATAATTGGCATCAGCCTTTAAACTATCGGCAACCTTTGATTTTGAAACAGCTATCAAACTGTCAGTGTAAGTCTTTTCATTAACTGGCAATAACTGCTGTGCGCTTGACTGTGAAAAATTGAGGAAGAAAAGAAAAAGTAAGAATTTGGTTTTGGACTGCATTTCGGTTTTAATGGGGATGAGTGTACTAATATAAAAATAAATTGTAAGAAAAAAAATACCTAAAACTAGGTAGAAGGATTTACTGTTTTTTGGGTATTGAATTAAGCATATAGATTTTAAACCTTTGAATAACGAATTGCCAAGCCACGTTGTTCGGGGTTTTCAATCTGCAGGAACTCCGAATGGTGGAGATCGGA
>Ga0247817_10000285_pt1 | contig 30674 bp, 37 predicted proteins | sample UWRJL212509R1_FD_178010 | JGI IMG/M metagenome (GOLD analysis project Ga0247817, IMG submission 178010) | Plant litter microbial communities from Arlington Agricultural Research Station in Wisconsin, United States - UWRJ-L212-509R-1 | ecosystem: Environmental > Terrestrial > Plant litter >...
AAACTCCGACGCCGGCCCCGCAGAGCTGCGCCGCCGCGTCACGAGCCCCAAGGGCACAACAGAGCGCGCCGTCGCCGTGCTCGACGAGGCCAACCTTTCTGAGGTCTTCGACCGCGCAACGGGCGCCGCACTGGCGCGGGCTAAGGAACTCGCAGCCGGTTCATAGACCCCGCATAGGCAACGTCGCGAGTGTTGTTTTCACGAGAGAGTTCCGCAGCGGGACTCCACTGAAGGGACACACAATGACGAACAGCACAGACGACGCTCCGTCAACAGAACTTGAGGCGACTCCGGGCGTCGAGACCGAGGCGGCCCCGGCCGTTGAGGCAGCGCCTGTCGCAACGGCAGCACCGGTCGTGACCGCAGCGCCGCGCAAAAAGAAGCTCGCGCTCATAATTTCGGGTGCGGTTGTTGCCGCGCTGCTTCTGTTCGGTGGCGGCGTCGCTGTCGGCACGATAATTCCGACCGGTGGCCCCGGAATGTCGCAGGGCGGCCCCGGCGGCGGATTTCCCGGCGGAGACCAGGGCGACCGCCCGACAATGCCCGGTCAGGGCACCCAGCAGCAGGACGGAACCGACACCGAAAGCAACTAGCGCACGCGTTAGGCCGGCCCACTCGGATGGGGCCGGCCTTCGTCACGTGCAGGTACAACGCGAAAGACCGCTTTTCGGACGAATGAGCGCGAATAATGTCGCGCATTCGTCCGAAAAGCGGTCTTTGTGGCTAGCTCTGCAGGCTCGCGAACTTCTCGATGTCTGTCGAGTTGCCGCTCACGATGATGAGGTCGTGGTTCGAGATGATCGTCTCGGGCGTGGCATAGGTGAAGTCCTTGCCGGGTGCCTTCACTCCAACAACCGTGATGCCGTACTTCTTGCGCACCTGCGATTCAGAGAGCGGGATGCCGCGGATCGGCTTCGGCGGATACATTTTCACAAGCGCGAAGTCGTCATCGAACTCTATGAAGTCGAGCATGCGGCCCGAGACGAGGTGCGCGACGCGCTCGCCGGCCTCTGCCTCTGGGTAGATCACGTGGTTCGCGCCGATGCGCGACAGGATCTTTCCGTGCGACTGGCTGATCGCCTTCGCCCAGATCTGCGGAATCTTGAGGTCAACGAGATTGGCAGTGATCAAAACGCTTGCTTCGATGGATGACCCGACAGCGACGACGGCGATCGAGAACTCCTGAGCCCCAATCTGTCGAAGTGCCTCGATGCTGCGAGCGTCGGCCTGCACGGCGTGCGTGACGCGCTCCGACCACTTCTGAACGAGCCCCTGGTCTTCGTCGACCGCGAGCACCTCCCGGTCGAGGCGATCGAGTTGTCCTGCTGTTGCGGCGCCAAAACGACCGAGCCCGATGACGAGCACCGGTGCGTCGTGCGCAATCCTGTCAACCAACGATGGGCCTCTCTTCTGCTCTTGTAAACAATTGTCGCCGCTGGCTCGCCGCGAGGGCAGCCGCAAATGTGACGGTTCCGACGCGGCCGAGGAACATAATCGCCGCGAGCACGTAGACCCCCGAATCGGGGAGAGTCGCAGTGAGCCCGGTGCTGAGCCCCGACGTCGCGAACGCGGAGATCACCTCAAAGAGCACAAAGTCGAGCGGGGCGCCCGAGATTTGCATAAGGATGATGCACCCGGTGGCGACAGTCGTAGCGCCCCACAGCACAACGCTCACGGCGAGGCGCAGCACGTCACCAGGGATGCGGCGGTCGAAGGCTTCCATCGCCGCGTTACCGCGAGCCTCTGCGAATGCCGCGAGAAACAGGATCGCGAGAGTTGTGACCTTGATTCCACCCGCGGTCGACGCGGAGCCGCCACCGATGAACATCAGCATGTCGCCCACAAGCAGGCTCGAGCCGTGCAGTTCGCCGATGTCGACGGTCGAGAACCCTCCGGATCGCGTCATCATCGAGAGGAAGAACGGTTGGAAGATGCGCTGCCCGACATCCATGTTTGCAAAGGTTTTTGTGTTGTTGAACTCGAGGAAGAAGAACGCGATGCCGCCGAGAATGAACAGCAGAATCGTCGTCGTCAGGGTCAGCTTGACGTGCAGCGACCAGCGCTTGGGCTTGCGAAGGTTACGCATCAGCACATAGATGACCGGGAACCCGACGGCGCCGAGAAAGACGCCGAGCATCAGAACCGAGAGAAACCAGTAGTCGGTCGCGTACGGCGTGAGCCCCTCGGCGGTCGGCATAAAGCCCGTGTTGGTGAAGGCCATTGCCGAGAAGTAGAACGACTCCCAGATGGCTTCGAGAACCGGCACCCCGTCGATGAGCAGTCGCGGAAACAGCAGGGCAGCGATAACGAACTCGATGATGAGTGCGCTGATCGCGACAGTGACGAGAAGCTGGCCGATCTCGCCAAGGCGCACAGCCTGGCTCTCGGCGACCCCCTTGTTCATGCGCAGCGGGTTCGAGTCACTCGCTGCGAGGAGGCGCTGGCGCAGGCCGAGCTTGCGCGAGATTACGAGGCCGAGAATCGACGCGAGCGTGAGTACGCCGATTCCACCGATCTGCACACCAAGCAGAATCATTGCGTGTCCGAACGGCGACCAGTAGGTGGCCATGTCGACTGTCGAGAGGCCCGTCACGCAAATGACAGAGACGGCTGTGAAGAGCGCATCGGCGATCGGCGGCCAGTGACCATCGGAGGTCGAGATGGGCAGCGAGAAGATCGCCGTGAAGACGAGAACAAATCCCGCGAAGATCAGGATCGCGAACCGCGCCGGGGTCGACGCGGCGAAGTGTTCGAAGTAGTCCCGCAACCTCGCGTAGATGGAATCACGCAACACCGGCTTCGTGCGCATGATTCCCTTTCCGGCTAGCGCTTGTTGAGCAGGTTGTTATGGTAACCCCCTGCACGTGTCGCTACCCTGTTGCCATGGCCGACATATTTGACGTGATCGCCGACGCCAACCGTCGGGACATCCTCCGTTCGCTGCTCGAAGAGCCCGCGACATCCACCCAGATCAAGGCGAAACTCGGCCTCGAAGACGCAGCGAAGCAGATAGCAGTTCTCGCAAAAGCGGGTCTTCTTGTGTCGACGGGCGAGGGTGCGAAGAAGACATGGAGTGTCGACCCGGCACCCTTGCAAGACGTTGATGGATGGCTCGTGCCGTTTCTCGAGGCAGCCGGGGCGTTCGCCACAGACGGTGGCGGCTCGGTGTTTGGCGCATGGTCAGGGTCTGACGCGGGCGAGACCCTCGGTCGGGCCGTTGCGGATCGCTCGCACCAGGCGCGCGTGGTCATCGAAGATGCTTCCGAGCTCATCAAGTCGCGCCTGCCCAAGACGGTCACTGATCGCCTGGGCAAGAAGCCCACAAAGGGAGCGTAGACACAGGGCAACTCCAGCCCCTATTGTTACGGTCTAGCACTCCAGTCACACTGGCAACAGGCGTAATTCGCCGCTCTTCGCGCAAACAAAGGCACAGCTCATGTCGAGGGATCTTTCAGACGTACGGTTTCTTACCGTCGCCGAGGTTGCCGAGATGATGCGTGTTTCGACGATGACCGTCTACCGGCTCGTTCACGCTGGAGAGCTGCCAGCCATCCGTTTTGGGCGTTCCTTTCGCATTCCGGAGTCGGCTGTAGTTGCCGCAATCCAGACACCGATTTCAGAAGTCGGCTAGTGCGCTAGACTTACGCAGTACATTTTTCCGCGGTTCTGAAATCGGACCGGGTAGGTCCGTTCAGAAAATTAGCGAGGTCCCTATGGGTTCAGTCATCAAGAAGCGCCGCAAGCGTATGGCAAAGAAGAAGCACCGCAAGCTGCTTCGTAAGACACGCCACCAGCGTCGCAACAAGAAGTAACCATTCTTCGCACTTCAGCCGGGCACTTGCCCGGCTTTTGTGCTTTAACCTGAGACTGTGGCATCCACGACTCTCACCCTCATCGGCAAGCCCGGCTGTCACCTCTGTGACGACGCTCGCGCCGTGGTGACCTCGGTGATTGCCGACTTCTCGTCGGTCGCGCTCGAAGAGTTCTCGATTCTCGACGACACCGCTCTGTACGAGAAGTACGTCGAAGAGATTCCCGTGCTGCTCGTCAACGGCAAGGTTCACAACATCTGGCGCGTCGACCCCGACCGCCTTCGCAACGCCCTCACGGAGGCAACAGCATGATCAGGCACGTAGTCTCTTGGAAACTCGCAGCAACGGATGACGCGACCCGCGAGTCTGACGCAGCCGCCATCATCGAGGGGCTCGAGTCGCTGCCGGCATTGATTCCGGCGATCAAGTTCTTTCAGGTCGGGCGCAACATCGCTCCCTACGCCGACAACTGGGACCTCACCCTCGTCGCGGACTACGACTCGCTAGAGGGCCTCGAGCAGTACCAGGTGCACCCCGAACACCAGCGCGTCGTCGCGATCGTGAAGCCGCGCGTGGGTGCCCGCTCGAACGTCGACTTCGAGTTCTAGGCCGTCTTCGCTGGTCGAGCTCGTCGAGACTAGCTCGAGCGAAGCCGAGATCTCGCTGAGCCTCGGCTTCGCTCGGCCTAATCTCGGCTTCGCTCGATCAATGGCGCCGCGACATCCAACTAAAAGAGCGGATTTCGGACGAAAGCGCGGATTCAATCCCGCTCTTCTGTCCGAAATCCGCTCTTTTTGGTGAGCTGGTGTGACCGCCTAGGGCAGCAGGCGCGTCGGCCCGCGGAACAGGTAGGTCGCCTCGCGAATGTTCGGCAGCTTGAGCAGCAGCATCAGCACGCGGCTGAGGCCCATGCCGAATCCACCGTGCGGCGGCACTCCGTAGCGGAAGAAGTCGAGGTAGAAGTCGAGCTCTTCAGGGTCGAGGCCCTTGTCTTTCGCCTGCTCGATGAGCACGTCGACGCGGTGCTCGCGCTGTGCACCGGTCGAGATCTCAACGCCGTTGAAGATGAGGTCGTACGAGTTGGTAATCGTCGAGTCACCCTCGCGACGCATGTGATAAAACGGGCGGATGCTTGAGGCATAGTCGGTGAGGAAAACGAACTCGTGTCCGTACGTCTCCTTGACGTAGGCCGCGATCTGGCGCTCGCCCTCTGGGTCCATGTCGTCATCGGCACGCGGAACCTCGTAGCCGCGCTCTGCAACGATCTTCTTCGCCTCGGCGAGGGGGATGCGCGGGAACGGCAGCGTCGGAACGACAACCTCGAGGCCGTAGAGCGCCTCGATCTCGGCGCCGTGCTTCTCCTTGATCGCGGTGAAGGCCGCGACGAGAAGCTCCTCGTGCAGCTTCATCACGTCTTCGTGCGAGGCGATCCAGCTGATCTCGGAGTCGACGGAGGTGAACTCTGTCGCGTGGCGCGAAGTGAACGACGGGTCGGCGCGGAAGGCCGGCCCAACTTCGAAGACCTTGCCGAAGCCGGCGGGCTGCGCCATCTGCTTGAAGAACTGGGGGCTCTGCGCGAGGTACGCCTTGCCCTCGAAGTAGTCGACCTCGAAGAGTTCGGCCTTCGACTCGCTTGCCGAGGCCATGAGCTTAGGGGTGTGGATCTCGATGAAGTCGTTGTCGACCCAGTAGGTGCGGAGTGCGTGCAGGAAGGTCGTCTGGATCTTGAAGATCAGCGAGTTCTTCGGCACCCGAAGGTCGAGGAAGCGCCAGTCCATGCGCTTGTCGCCGGCTGAGTCGTCGGCGATGGGGGTCTCGGGGATCGCCGCTCCGACGATCTCGAGGCCGTCGAGCTTGATCTCGACACCGCCGAGCTTTACGCGCTCGTCGTGCTTGAGTTCGCCCGTCGCGGTGAGGAAGGTTCCCTGGGCGAGGCCCGAGATCGTGTCAGCGATCGCGTCTTCTGCGGGGGTACCGTCTTCGTTGAAGATGCGCGGGTGCACGAGCTGTGTCGCGCCCGACTCATCGCGCAGCACAACGAACTGCACCTTTTTCTGATCACGGACGGTGTCGACCCAACCGGATACGGAGATGGGGCCGTCGGATGCCGCGGCGAGGTTCTTGATAAGGGTGCGTTCAGTCACGGCCACGAGTTTAGTTGAGAGCGCTGAGGGTCAACGACGGAGAGCGTTGTCCAGCTTTCTCTACAGCGTGTAGAACGTAGACTTACCGCGTGCCTGCTTCGCTCATTCATCTCGTACGCCACGGTGAGGTTTTCAACCCCGACGGTGTGCTCTACGGACGCATCCCCGGCTTCGGGCTCTCCGAGCTCGGGCACCGCATGGCGAAGGCCGCAGCCGACTCGCTCGAGGGGCGCGACATCACCGCGCTCTACGCGAGCCCGCTGCAGCGTGCTCAGGAATCGGCGGCGCCGTGGTCCGCGAACTTCGGCCGCGACATCCAGACAGAAGAACGCATCATCGAACCGACGAACGCTTTCGAGGGCTCGGTCAAGCTTGGCGCTCGGGCCATCGTCAAACCGAGCTCGTGGAAGCTCGTCGCCAATCCCTTTAAGCCGAGCTGGGGCGAGCCCTACGTCGAGGTCGAGTCACGCATGCTTGCGGCAATCACCGACGCGTGGCAGGCAGCCGACGGCGGTGAGGTCGTTATGGTGAGCCACCAGATGCCGATCGTGACCGTCGCGCGTTCCGTGAAGGGCATGAAGCTCTGGCACGACCCGCGCAAGCGGCGCTGCACCCTCTCGAGCATCACGACCCTGCGCCGCGAGGGCGACCGTTTCGTCGAGGTTGACTATCAGGAACCTGCGCGAGACTTGCTGGCGAATTCCGTCGACACAGGAGCAGTGTGAGAAACCCGATCTTTGCCGCGATCGCGCTTGTCGCGGCGACGGCTCTCCTCGCTGGCTGTGCAAGTGATCCCCTCGCTGACCAGTACAAAGAGGGCAGCGACAAGAACTACATCTCGGGCTCTGGAATCACCGAGGTTCCCCTCGCCGAACGCGCTGAGCCGGTTGCCTTCGAGGCAGTGACCGACGCCGGTGACGCGGTCAGCTCCGAGGACTACGCGGGCGAGGTGCTCGTTGTGAACTTCTGGTACGCCGCGTGCCCGCCCTGCCGCGTCGAGGCTCCCGATCTTCAGGATCTCAACGAGGAGTTCGAGGGCGAGGGCGTGAGCTTCCTCGGGGTCAACGTGCGCGACCAGGCCGAGACCTCGTTCAACACGACCCAGGAGTGGGGAATCACCTACCCCTCGGTCGTCGACGCCAACGACGGCAACATGCTTTTCGCCTATGCGGGAACCGTCGCGCCCAACGCCGTGCCAACGACTCTTGTCATCGACAAGCAGGGCCGGGTCGCGGCCCGCTACCTCGGCCTAGTCGAGTCGCCGTCCATTCTGAGAACCCTCATCAAAGATGCCCTAGCCGAGGACGACTAACGTGCCCGGTGTTGGCGAGCTCGTCGGTGACGGGCAACTGCTCGTTGCGATCCCCATCGCCCTGCTGGCGGGACTCATCTCGTTTCTCTCGCCGTGCATCCTGCCGCTCGTGCCGGGCTACCTCGGTTACGTCAGCGGGCTCGCGGGAACAGAAAAGTCGAGCCGCGGCCGCCTCCTCGCGGGCGTCGCGCTGTTTATCCTCGGCTTCACGATTGTCTTCGTCATCATGAACGCCCTTGCGGGAACCGCCGGGCTCTGGCTCGCCATTCACCGCGAGCTCATCACCCGCATCGCTGGTGTTGTTGTTATTGCCGTCGGACTCGTCTTTATCGGGCAGTTCTCGTTTCTGCAGCGCACGATCAAGCCGAAGTGGCTGCCGGCAACGGGACTCGCGGGCGCTCCATTTCTCGGCATCATCTTCGGCATCGGCTGGACCCCGTGCCTCGGCCCGACCCTCACGGCGATCACCCTCCTGAGCCTCGACGGCGGGTCACCCGTTGCGGGCGCGGTGCTCGGGGTCGCCTACTCGCTCGGCCTCGGTATTCCGTTTCTGCTCGTCGCTCTCGGCTTCGGCTGGGTCTCGTCGAGTGTCGCGTGGGTCAAAAAGCACATCCGCGCGATCAACATCGTCGGCGGCGTCATTCTCGTCATTATCGGAGTGCTCATGGTTTCCGGCATCTGGAGCATCTTTATGAGTCAGATCGGAGCGGTGATCAATGAGTTCGTCCCGGCCCTCTGATCACATCGATTCGAAGGCGCCCGATCCGTCGATCGTGCAGCCAAAACTCGGACCGATCGGATACGCGCGCTACTTCTGGCGTCAGCTCACGAGCATGCGCACGGCGCTGTTTCTACTTCTTCTGCTCGCTTTCGCGTCGATCCCCGGTTCGCTTGTTGCCCAGCGCAGCTCTGACCCGAACGGCGTCATCGCGTTCAAGGCCGCGAACCCAGATACCTTTCCGATTCTCGACAAGCTTCAGGTCTTCGACACCTACACCTCGGTGTGGTTCTCAAGCATCTACCTTCTGTTGTTTATCTCGCTCATCGGCTGCATCATCCCGCGCACGAAGCACCACCTCGCGGCGCTGCGCGCACGCCCGCCGAAGACACCGGCTCGCCTCGATCGACTGGCTGGCTTCACAGAACGAGGCTCGGATGTCGCGGCCGCCGATCTGCTCGCGAGCGGCCGCGCGCTGCTTCGTCGCCAGGGTTACCGCACCGAGGTCTTCGCCGACTCGGTGAGCGCCGAGCGTGGCTACCTGCGCGAGACCGGCAACCTTGTCTTTCACGCGGCTCTCGTCGGTGTGCTCGTGACAGTGGGAATCGGCGGCGGATTCGGCTACAGCGGGCAACGCGTTGTTGTCGAGGGGCAAAAGTTCGTCAACGTGCTCGGCGACTACGACTCGTTCAACCCCGGGCGCTTCTTCAACGCCGACGACCTCGACGCGTATCGCATCGAGCTCGACGAGTTCGACGCCGTTTATGAGCTCGAGAACCAGAATGCCATCGGCCAGGCCGTCGACTATTCGGCTCACGTGACGACGACAACGCCGGGGGAAGACGACAAGACGGCCGAGATCAAGGTCAACGAGCCACTGAGCATTGGCAACACCGACGTCTTCCTTCTCGGAAACGGCTATGCGCCGACCCTCACGGTTCGCGACCCGGAGGGCAAGGTGGTCTGGACAGACTCCGTGCCGTTCCTGCCGCAAGACGCCAACCTCACCTCGCTCGGTGTGATCAAGGTGCCCGACGGTCTCGACGAGCAGGTCGGCATGATCGCCTTCTTCTACCCGACAACCGCCGAGCTGTCGTCGGGGGCGCTGACCTCGCGCTTTCCCGGACTCCTCAACCCTCTCCTGACCCTGCGCGTCTACACGGGTGACCTCGGACTCGACGACGGCGTTGGTCGCTCGGTCTACGAACTCGACCCTGCCGGGCTGACTCCCATCGCCGGGCAAGACGCCGAGGTGCCCGCGCTCGAACTCACACCGGGTGAGACCGTCGACATTCCGGGAGGGCTCGGCACCATCGAGCTCTCTGAGGTCAAGCGCTTCGCCTCGTTCGATGTTCACCACGACCCCTCGCAGGTGTGGGTGCTCGTCTTCGCGATCCTCATCTTCGGTGGGCTTCTCACCGGCCTGTTCATTCCGCGCCGCCGGGTGTGGATCAAGGTCGTCGAGAACGCCGACGGCGCCCGCACAGTTCAGTACGCGGGTCTCGCGCGAGGCGACGATCCGCGCCTCGACGAGGCAGTCGCTTCACTCGCAGAATCTCATGTTCCCGATGCCGGGATTAAGGTGTAAACGTGACCGAGACATTAGTGCAGTACTCAAACCTCGCCGTGTACTCGGCGATGGCCGTTTATGCCCTGTCGTTCATCGCCTTCACTCTCGATCTTGCGCGTCGCGCGGCACCCACCTCGGGTCTTGTCGAAGCTCCCGCGCTCGAGGGTCAGCTTGCGGGTTCGACGAAGACCAACCTTCTCACTCGCATCGCGACCGACGTGCCGGTCAACAACCGCAGCTCGACCTCGTTGCGCGTGGCGATGGCCCTCGCGATCGTGGGCTGGGCGCTGCACGTCGGCTCTGTTGTCTTCCGCGGTCTCGCGGCGGGCTACGTTCCGTGGTCGAACATGTTCGGCTTCTCGCTCACGGCAACGGCGATCATCGTCGGAGTGTTTCTCGCCGTGCAGTTCTGGCAGGACATCCGCTACCTCGGCGCATTTATCATCGGCTTCGCTCTCCTCTTTCTCGGCATCGCAAACGTCAACTTCTACGTCGATGTTGTGCCGCAGCCGCCGCCCCTCCAGTCGGCCTGGCTCGTTATCCACGTCTTCGTGGCAATTCTTGGCACATCGTTCTTCGCGCTCGGTGCCGGCCTCTCGTTTATGCAGCTTTTGCAGTCGCGTCGCGAAGATTCCGGCAAGGGCCCGCGATTCCTCAAGACACTGCCCAGCGCCCTGCACCTCGAAAATCTTGCCTACCGGGTAGTGCTCATCGGCTTCGTCTTCTGGACCTTCACCCTCATCGCGGGTGCCATCTGGGCACAGCGCGCGTGGGGCCGTTACTGGGGCTGGGACACAAAAGAGGTCTGGACGTTCATCATCTGGACCATCTACGCGGGTTACATTCACGCCCGTGCAACACGCGGCTGGCGTGGGGCTCGATCGGCCTGGCTTGCCCTCATCGGCTTCGCTGCGGTGATGTTCAACTTCACGATCGTCAACCTGTTTTTCAAGGGGCTGCACTCGTACAGCGGCCTGTGATCAGGCACTACACAGCATTAAAAACATGACAGAAACCGCTTTAGCGCCTACGGTAGATGAGTCCGTCGATTCGATACCGAAGTTGGCCGGTGCCCAAAAACCCGGGCGCGCGAGTCATAGCTCCTTAAGAAATGCCTTGGTGGTACATGCAGTTGATTAGAAAACGGCGCGCTGAACTCACGCCCGAGAGTGCGTTCGCGCAAGCTCCGGCAGCGCCCAAAACCCGAAATCGCCTTGCCTCAAAGCAGACCGGTGCAAAACGACTCCTCGGCCTCTTCACGGCCATTCTTGTTCCCGGATTTCTCGTAGCAACATCGCTTCCCGCGTTCGCTATCGCAACGCCCCCCACACCCGAAGAACTTCTTCTCGCAGACACCGGCTCAACCGAGGTCGCTCTGCAATCGTTCAGCGCGAGCGCTGACGCCAAGATTGAGGTAGAGCGTTCGACGTTTACCGCCGACACGCACGCACAGGTCGAGGCCAAGAAGGCCGCCGTCATCTGGTCGGCCGCCCGCAACGGCGCTTACAGCTCTGTCGGACCCCGCCAGGCCGGCGACGACTACCCGTACCGGGCACTGTCCGGTCTCTCGCCGCTGCGCTACGTCGCGCGCCAGTGCACCGACTTCGTCGCGTGGCGCATCAACCGCGACGCTGGCTCGACGAGCGCCCCGTACAAATACGACTGGGCAAACATGACGCCCAACGGTGGCTCGGCCTCGCAGTGGGCAAGCGCCTGGCGCAGCCACGGCTGGAAGACCAGCAACACTCCTGTCGTCGGAGCGGTCGCCTGGTTCAACGGCAACCACGTCGCCTACGTCAAGAGCGTCTCTGGCGGCAACGTGAACCTCGAGGAATACAACTGGAACGGATCTGCGTCGTACCACACGCGCACAATCCCGTCGGGCGATGTGGCGCTGTTCCTGTACCCCCCGCCCTGATCCCATATAACCAATACTGACGAAAGGACGATCCTCGCGGATCGTCCTTTCGTCGTATACCGGTCATCACTCGGGGGGATTCGCTCGCGAGCCTGCGGTGGTCGACTTGAACCATGAGACTTTCGCGGCCCGGCCTGGCCCTTGTTGCGGCCATGTGTGCCGCGGGCAACGCGATTGTTGTCGTCGGACTCTTCGGGATTACCGGCTGGTGAGTACGCGGTAGGTGCGCTCGAGTCGTTGCATCCACCACTCGGTGCGATGGGTGGATGCCGCGTGCCGATCCAACAACGCAGCCGAGGGCGTGACCCGCGCAACCTCGAGATACCCGTCGACGGGCACGAGCGGCGATTCGATGACATCGGCGGCGAGCAGTGCCGCGGTTCCGAGCCCGCAGTCGTAGGCGAGCTCCGGTAGCGCGCCGGCGAGGTGCAGCCCCATCGAGATGCCGATCGAGGTGTCGAGGGCACTCGACACGACCGCGGGTAGACCGGCCTCGCGCACGATTGCCAGCGCGGCGCCGATACCGCCGAGCGGCTGTGCCTTGAGCACAAGAATGTCGGCGGCACCCGCGCGGGCAACGGCAACGGGGTCTTCTGCCTTGCGCACACTTTCGTCTGCAGCGATCGGCAGCCCCATATACGCGACCCGGGTGCGAATCTCTGCGAGTTCTTCGACTGTTGCGCAGGGCTGCTCGATGTATTCGAGGTCGTACGGTGCGAGAGCGTGGATCGCGTGCTCGGCCTCATCGACATTCCAGCCGCCGTTGGCATCAACGCGAATGCGCCCCGCCGGCCCGAGTAGCTCACGAACGCGCGCGACGCGAGCCGTGTCATCCACAAGCGTTTGACCACGCTCTGCAACCTTGATCTTTACGGTGCGCGCGGCGCCGAAACGCGCGAGCACCGACTCGACCTCTGCTGCCGCGACGGCGGGCATCGTGGCGTTGACCGGCACGCTATCGCGCAGAAGAGCGGGCGTCGCGTGCCAGGCGAAGTCGATGGCGGCCGCGAGCCAGGCGCTCGACTCGGTGTCGCTGTATTCGAGAAAGGGGGAGAACTCGCTCCAGCCCTGCGGCCCCTCGAAGACGAGAGCTTCGCGTTCTGTGATGCCGCGAAAGCGGGTGGAGAGTGGCAGGGAGATGACGCGCGCCGTTGCGGTCAGGTCGTTGAGTGAAGGGAGCATGGTGACATCCTCGCAAGGAAGGCTGGCGATTCGGGGTTGAATAGGGGCATGGCCGAATTTCGGGGAACAGAGGTATTCCGTTCAACCTCTCGCGTGACATTTGTCGACGAAGAGGCTGCCGAGCAGTCAAAGACGGCGCACCTCGGCTTCTCGGCAACAATTCTCGCGGCCGGGCTGCTTTTTCTCGTCGGCTATGCGGTGATGGCCGCCGCCGAGGGTGACTTCGAAAAGGGCACGATTCTCGCGTGGGTCGCGATTGTCGGCACGATCCTCACGGCACTGATGGGCGCGGCGGCCCTCGTGCTGGGCTACGGGCGGCTCTGGGGGCTCGTAGCGATCGCTCTCAGCCTGCTGGCTAATCCCGTGACGCTCACGGTGATCCTCGACGCCTTCGGGTCGCTCGCGGCAACGTCATAGTCTTGGGTCATGTCTCGTCTTGTCTCTGAACTGTTTGATCCCGAAGTCTGGCGCGAGGTCGAGGGTTTCGGTGAACTCACCGACCTCACCTATCACCACGACGTCGCGGGTCGAGTTGCCCGTATCGCTTTCGACCGGCCAGAGGTGCGCAACGCGTTTCGACCGCACACGGTAGACGAGCTCTACCGCGCACTCGATGACGCTCGGCAGAATCCGCGCATCGGCGTGGTGCTGCTGACCGGCAACGGCCCGAGCGAGAAAGACGGCGGTTGGGCGTTCTGTTCGGGCGGCGACCAGCGCATTCGTGGGCGCGATGGATACGAGTACTCGGGCTCCGGCCCCGCTCCCGCGTCGACGGGCCGCCTGCACATTCTCGAGGTTCAGCGCCTCATTCGCTTTATGCCCAAGGTCGTCATCGCCGTGATTCCCGGTTGGGCTGCTGGCGGGGGGCACTCGTTGCACGTCGTCTGTGACCTCTCGATCGCGTCGCTCGAGCACGGAAAGTTCAAGCAGACCGACGCCGACGTTGGTTCGTTTGACGCGGGCTACGGCAGCGCATATTTCGCCCGCCAGGTTGGTCAGAAGTTCGCCCGTGAGGTGTTCTTTCTCGCCCGCGAGTACGACGCCCAGCGCGCTCTCGACACCGGAGCGATCAACGCGGCGGTGCCGCACGCCGAACTCGAGACGGTCGCCTACGAGTGGGCAAATGAAATTCTTACCAAGTCGCCGACGGCGATTCGTATGCTCAAGTTCGCCTTCAACGCCGTCGACGACGGAATGGTCGGCCAGCAGGTCTTCGCGGGCGAGGCCACGCGTCTTGCCTACGGAACCGATGAGGCAGTCGAGGGCAAAAATGCCTTCCTCGAAAAGCGCGAGCCCGACTGGTCGCCGTACCCCTGGCACTACTGAGTTACGACAGTTGCGTTACCTCGACGGAGTCGAATCCGACGACAACTCGACGGTATGAGCCACCCTCGTCGATGACGATCGTGGCAATCTCGTCGCGGCCGAACGGGCTCAGTCGAGCCGTGATGGTTCCCTCGGTGCTTTCGCGCAGCTGAGTGATGAGCGCGCCCTCAACGATTTCGCGTTCCGCGTCGTCGAGTTCGAGCCCGCGGTCGTCGAGAAGCACAACCTGGAGCCCGCGCGCGCGGGCGCTGCGGGTCTCTGCCGCGAGCGACTCCGTGCTGAACCCCGCTGCGCGAATGCCGTCGCGCAGCCCGGCTTCGAGCAGCGAGAACCCGACGAGTTCAGCCTCGTCGAGGTGCTCGCCCGACAGGATGCGGTCGAGCGCTGGTCGTGCGTCGCGCTCGAGGCGGGCGACTTGGCGTTCGCGCTCTTCTGTCGCTGCGGCCGTCGCTGCCCGCGCCGCCACCCTCGACAGCTGGGTCTCTTGAATCGCGGTGATTGTGCGGCTGGCTCTGCGCAGCAACATCGCAAAGAGCGAGCCGATCAACAGTGTCGCGGCCTGGCGGGCGATATCGCTCACTCCGCCGATGAGATGCCCCGTTGTGAACGACGCGAAGAGTTGGATTGCCGCGAAGATCGCATACCCGAGCCACGCCTGCTTCGAGCGACCGCGCAGAGCGAGAATGAGCAGCACAAAGGTTGTCGCTCCCATGTGCCAGTTCGAGTAGCCCGGAGCCTCGGGAAACCGCAGGTTCCAGGCGCCAATCGCAGTGATGGCGGCGACGAGTACGATGATCGTTGACGTCGCGAGGGCGCCGAAGGGCTCCTTGCCCTCGATCGAGAGCACAGCGAGCGCCGCGTAGAGCAAAACGAGTGCGAGGATTCCGTTTGCCGGATTCACGAGCTTGCCGAGGTTGAGAATCACGATGAGGGTCGTGGCGAGCGCATAGAAGCCGAGCAGCACGCGGCCGCCGAGGCCGGTGAGCCTCAGAATCGATGTGACGTCGCCCTTCACTCGAGGCCTCCCTGTGGGTGCCAGGTGAGTGAAACGGTCGTACCCGCTCCGCGAGACGAGGTCACCGTCGCCCTGCCGCCGGGCTGTGAGTTGATGCGGCTCAGAATGCTCACGCGAATGCCGAGACGGTCGAGCCCGATGCGATGGGCGACGAAACCCTTGCCGTCGTCGTTGACGAGAATCTCAACACCCTTCGCGTCGAATCGGGCAAAGGCGGTGCGACGAACCGGGCGACCGTCGGGCCACTCAGCGTGCTTGATGCTGTTGCGAATCGCTTCGGCGAGAGCCTCGGCGAGCGCATCGCTGATCTCAGCCGGAAAACGCGGTGCGTCATCGAAGAACGGCGCAGAAATGGTGAGCTCGATGCCGTAGGTCGAAGCCGAGTTGCGCAGCAGCAGCTCGAGTTCGCCCGCGGTGAGAAGCTCGGGCCCCGAGGTGCCATCGCGAAATTCATCCATCTTTGCGAGTGCATTGCGTGCGCTGGTGCGAGTGAGCTCCTCGGTTCCGGGGGAGTTGCGCCCCGCCGCGTGCAGAGTCGCGAGAACGTCGTCGTGCATAAAGGCGTGAAAGCGTGAGCGCTGGGTCTCAACCGTGGCGGCTGCGGCCGAACTCGCAGCTTCTTCTTGCGCGGCGGCGGCTGCGGCATCCTGCTCGCGACCGGCGCGCAGTGCGAGCTGCATCAGCGAAACGAAAACACCGGTGATGATGACTGTCATGACAGCGTCTTGAAATGCGACGGTCGCGTCGCCCATGCCGTAGACGATCCACCGCACCGTTCCGCTGCACGCGGCGGTGAGAAGCAGGTAACCCCACGCGAACACCGGTCGAAGGGTGAGCGCGGCGAAACAGACAGCGGCAGTGATGACATTAAGAAGCCAGGGCAGCTGGTCGCCGGGCAGCCGGTCGGTGAGCATCGCGAGCGGCCAGCACACAATGAAGATGACACCGGATGCCGCGTTGACAATGCCCAGCGCACGAAGAATGCGAATCGGCGCGCGGAAGGCGAAGATCGCGAGAACCGGTGGCAGCCCGCAGAAGACGACGAGTACAACGACGAGGTACACGGGGTGCAGATAGGGAGCCTGCGCGATCATCGACGGAACGCCGAGCATCGTGAAGACAAGGCTGCCAATGCCGAGCGACAGAACGAGGATGCGCACAATGCGGTCGAGCGCGGATTCGATGATCACGCGCGCCTCCCCAGTGCTGATCTCACCTGCACAGCGTGACACAGTTTCGCTCGTTACGCTGTCGATATGACACGGTCTCTGAGGGCGGTTTCAGGCGCAGAGATTGTGCCGGCTTTGCGTGAGGCTTTGTCTGGTTCCGGAGACGCTGTATTCGCCGGGCCGGCGGCCCCGGATCTGCCGGCGACCGTCGCTCAGCGGGTGGCCCTCGTTGTGCAATCCAGCGGGTCAACCGGGCGGCCGAAGCGAGTTGCTCTCTCGGCCGACTCGCTTCTCGCCAGCGCGGCGGCGTCGGAATCGGCCCTCGGCCAACCCGGACAGTGGCTGCTCGCCCTGCCCACCACCTACATCGCCGGCCTCAACGTCGTAGTGCGCGCCCTGGCCGCGGGCACCGAACTCGTGAGCGTTGACGACGGTGCTTTCACCGCAGAATCCTTTCTCGCCGCGAGCCGGCGAATGACCGAGCCCGTCAGGTTTACGTCGCTGGTTCCCGCGCAGCTCGCAAGAATTATCGAGGTGGATGCAGCGGCTGATGCTCTCGCGGGCTACTCGCGTGTGCTGCTCGGAGGGCAGGCCGCCCCTGCGCAGTTGCTCGCGCGGGCAGCGGAACGCGGCATCCACGTCACTCGTACCTATGGTGCGAGCGAGACGAGCGGCGGCTGCGTGTATGACGGTGTCGCGATCGGGGCGACCCGGGTACGCATCGCGGGCGGGCAGATCGAGCTTTCGGGGCCAACCCTCGCCGAGGGATATCTCGCCGACCCGCTGCGCACCGACGCCGCGTTCGTCATTGACGACGCAACCCGCTGGTACCGGACGGGAGATGCGGGAACCCTCGCCGACGGAGTGCTCTCGGTCACCGGTCGACTCGACGATGTCATCATCTCGGGCGGTGTCAAAGTGTCGCTCGGCGAGGTCGAGGCGCTCGTGCGCGCGCAACCGGGTCTCGGCGAAGCGGTTGTTGTACGCGCGTCAAGCGAGAAGTGGGGTGAGGTGCCCGTCGTTGTGTCGACGGTCGCGGTCGACCTCGCAAGTCTGCGGGCGACAGTCGCGGCTACTCTCGGCGCCGCAGCGGCGCCCGCGGCGGTCGAGGAGCTCGATGCGCTACCGCTGCTCGCCTCCGGCAAGCCCGACCGGGTAGCGCTGGCTCATAGGGTCAATCGCTAGACTCCTTTTCGTGGCCACCTCAAAGCAGCAGCGCATCGACCCGAAGAAAGTTTCCGCGGCGGTAGCGCGCGGTAAAAGCAAGCGTCCCGGCGGTCGTCCGCCCGGCGCCCCGGTGGTCAAGAAGGCAACGCCCGCCGACTGGATTGCCGGAGCGCGCATTCGTACTCTCCCGCTCGCTATCGCTCCGGTCGCACTCGGTACAGCGACCGCTCTTGTGCTGCTTGACGGCGAGCACGAGTACAAGCTCGCCGTACTGTGCCTCGTTGTCGCCCTCGCGCTGCAGATTGCTGTCAACTACGCGAACGATTACTCCGACGGAATCCGCGGCACCGACAAGCACCGCGTCGGCCCCTCGCGCCTGACCGGCTCTGGCGCCGCGAAGGCCCGCACGGTGCTCACCGTCGCACTCGTCTTCTTCGGCATCGCGGCGATCGCTGGCGTCGCCATAGTTGTGCTCACCGGCTACTACTGGCTGCTCGCGATCGGCGCTGTCTGCATCGTCGCGGCGTGGTTCTACACCGGCGGCAAGCGCCCCTACGGCTACAACGCGCTCGGCGAACTCTTCGTCTTTATCTTCTTCGGGCTCGTCGCAACGGCGGGAACGACCTTCGTTCAGGCCGGAACCGTCAACCTCGAAACCTGGGTGGCTGCCGTCTCGATCGGCCTCATCGCCTGCGCGGTGCTTGTTGTCAACAACATCCGTGACATCGAGCCCGACCGCGCGGCAGGCAAGCGCACACTGAGCGTACTCATCGGCCGCACGGCGTCACGCGTACTGTTCGCCGTCTTCCTGCTACTGCCGTTTGTGATTTTGCCGTTCTTCCTCTTCGTCTACTACAACGCGGGATACGCCTACGTTGCGCTTCTGACGGCGATCCCGGCGGTCATCATCGCGTCGACCGCCAAGCAGCCGGGGGAGTTCGTCATCGCCCTGCGACTCGCGAGCCTCACCGGACTCATCTACGGCATCGCTCTCGCTCTGGCGATCGCGCTGTAGTCACCGGCTAGCGGTCTTCTGCCTCTTCGTCGGAACTGGGTTCGTTCTCGCCGTGGCGGCGGGTGTAGACGTCTTCTGCAACCTTGTCGCGCGCCCCGCGGAGAAACAGGTAGGCGACGCAGAATCCGATGATGGCCGCGATGATCGCGGCGATCCACGGCTGAAAGCCGACGAGAACAAGCACGGTAAATGCTGCCGCGAAAATTCCTACGCGGTAGAGGCTATAAATGACCCAGGGCTTCACCTGTCCAGTGTAAGGAAGCGCCGCCGTACAATTGACTGCATGGCGCGCTTACTGTTCATTCTCTTTCTGGTGGCCCTCGCGTTCACCATCTTCTGTGTGGTCGATGTAGCCCTCACCGATAAGCGCCGTATTCGCGCCCTTCGCAAGTGGGCCTGGGTTCTGATCGTTCTTATCCCGATCATCGGTGGCGTGCTGTGGTTCATGCTCGGCAAGGCACGCAAAGATGGCGGCTCGCAGTTTCGCACGGTAGCCCCCGACGATGACCCCGAGTTTCTCGGCACTCTCGCTCGTGACGAGCAGCAAGACGAACGCATTCGCCTCTTGGAAGAGCAGCTCGCCGAACTCGACGATGACGACCCCAAGAAGTAGCGCCCCAGCGACCGACTTCGCCGCGCTCTTCATCGATGCGCTCGTCGCACACGGCGTGCGCGATGTGGTTCTCAGCCCCGGCTCGAGGTCGCAGGCTCTCGCACTCGTTATTGCCGACCGCGAACGTTCTGGCGCACTCAGCCTTCACGTGCGCATCGATGAGCGCGTCGCTGGATTCGTCGCCCTCGGCCTCGCCGTCGAGACACAGCGGCCCGTTGTTGTTGTGACGACCTCGGGAACCGCCGTCGCCAATCTTCACCCCGCGGTGCTCGAGGCGCACCACTCGGGTGTTCCACTCATCATCGTCAGCGCGGATCGCCCCCTTGCCCTGCGCGGCATTGGCTCCAACCAGACGACACAGCAGCCGGGTATTTTCGCAAACGCCATTCGAGCGGAGTGGGATGTCGCGGCGCCCACCCGCGACAACCCCGGCGACCCGGCGGCCCTTGCCGGCGCGGTCGTCGCTGCGGCAAGCGCTGGCCCCGTGCATGTCAACGTGGCGTTCGACGTTCCGCTCTCGGGTTCCGTTGCTCCGGCCACCGAGGGCGACTGGGCGATCGACGTCGCCGACCCCGAACCGCTGCCGCCAGCCCTGCACCTCGAACCGCGCCCGGGCACGGTCGTCGTCGCGGGAACCGGCGCCGGCGCTGTGGCAGAAACCATTGCCCGCGAGCTTGGTGCGCCCCTGCTGGCAGAGGTCACGAGCGGCGCACACTTTGGCCCCAACCTCGTCGTCGCCTACCGCGAGCTGCTCGGTCGGGCGAACTTCGGCGATCGCGTCGAGCGGGTCATCATCTTCGGGCACCCAACGCTGAGCCGCGAGGTTCCCGCGCTTGTGCAGCGCGACGGTATCGAGACGATCGTTGTGCGCAGCGCGACCTCGATCGACGACTACAACCCCGGTCATCGCGTCACGACCTTTGCCGACCGCGTGCTTGTCAATGGCGAGCCCGACGCTTCGCCGGCGGGCCGATCGTGGCTCGGCCGCTGGGTCACAACATCGCGTGCGGAGCTCGAGCAGCATGACGCGCCATCCATCGATATTGCGATCTCGAGCGAACCAGCCGACCAGGCCGCGTTCAACCGCGCCGTCATCGCGGGCCTTCGGGCGCCCGTCACGCGTCGCGCGCTCGTCGAAGCCGTCTGGCGCATGACCTGGCCGCACGACAGGCTCGTTGTCGGAGCGTCGCGGTTGATTCGCGAGCTCGATTCGGTAGCGCCCGGCAAGAAGATCGGCGTGCACGCCAACCGTGGCCTCGCGGGCATCGACGGAACGATCTCGACCGCGATGGGCATCGCACTCGCGAGCCAGCGCACCGAAGGTTCGACCCAGGCCGGCATCACGCGCGTGCTGCTCGGCGACCTCGCGCTGCTGCACGACGCGGGGGCCCTGCTGTTTGGCGAGGGCGAGCCGCGTCCCCGTATTCAGGTCGTCGTCGGCAATGACGGCGGTGGCACGATCTTCGACGGTCTCGAAGTCGCGCAGACCGCGACATCCGGCGATATTGATCGGGTGTTCCTCACAAAGCAGGTGGTCGACCTCGAGAAGCTCGCGGCGGCCTACGGCTGGGACTACGTGCGCGTCGACAACCGTGGCCAGCTCGACGAAAAGCTGACGCCGACGGGGCGCCCGACCATCGTGGAAGTGCCGCTCGCGCGATAGCCTGAGGTATGACAGACGCAACGATCGCGGGCGAAGGTTTTCAGCTTTCGAAGGTTGACCCGAGGTCGACTCCGGGCTTCCAGGGTGACAAGGCAGCGGGGCACGCCTCGCTCAAGGCGGGGTCGGGCGAACTCGCCGAGCTTCAGGAGAAACTCTTCGCCGCCTCGAAGTTCGGAAGCACAAAGAGTGTGCTGCTTGTGCTGCAGGCGATGGACACTGCGGGCAAGGGCGGCATCGTCGACCACGTGCTCGGCGAGACAAACCCGCAGGGCGTCAAGGCCTTCGCGTTCAAGTCGCCCACTGACGAAGAAAAGCAACACGACTTTCTCTGGCGCATCAAGGCGCAGCTGCCGCCCGCAGGGTACATCGGCGTCTTCGACCGGTCGCACTACGAAGACGTGCTCATTCATCGGGTGCGCGGGTTCTCTTCGCCGTCGGTCATCGAAGAGCGCTACGGGCTCATCAACGCGTTCGAACAGCAGCTCGTTGAGAGCGGCACAACGATCGTCAAGGTGATGCTGCACATCTCGAAGGCCGAGCAGAAGCTGCGGCTTCAGGCTCGACTCGATGACCCCACAAAGCACTGGAAGTACAACCCGGGCGACCTCGACGAGCGCGCCCTGTGGGATTCGTATCAGGAGGCCTACCAGGTCGCCATCGAGCGCACGTCAGAGGTGCCGTGGCACGTGGTTCCGGCGAACAAGAAGTGGTACGCGCGGCTTGCGGTGCAGCGGCTTCTGATCTCGGCGTTGCGCGGGCTCGAACTCGAGTGGCCCGCTGCCGACTATGACGTGGCGGCGGAGAAGAAGCGGCTCGCGGCCAGCTGAGGCGGAGGTCGAGCTCGTCGAGACCAGGTCGAGCGAAGCCGAGACCTCGTCGAGCTCGGTCTAATTTCGACGTCGCTCGATCACCGAGGGCTGCTACCCGAACGCCTCTACGACCGGGCGAAACTTCATCTTCGTCTCGGCGAGCTCGCGCTCGGCGACCGACCCGTCGACGATTCCGGCACCGGCATAGGCCGTGATGCGGCCCGTGCTCGACACGTGTGCGCAGCGCAGCGCGACGGCCCACTCGCCGTCGCCGTTTGCGTCGACCCAGCCGACCGGCCCGGCGTAGCGCCCGCGGTCGAAGGGCTCGAGCTCTTCGATGAGGTCCATTGCGGCACCAGTAGGTGCGCCCGCGACGGCGGCCGTGGGGTGCAGCGCCGCGATGAGGTCGAGCGAACTCGAACCGTCGCTGAGCTTGCCCGCAACGTCGCTCGCGAGGTGCCACAGGTTCGGAAGCTTCAGCGTGAACGGCTGCTCGCTCGCCGTGAGCACGCTGCTGTGCGGCTCAAGCACACGAAGCACGCTCGCTATCGCGTAGGCGTGCTCATCAAGATCTTTGGTGGATGTCGCGAGCGAAACGGCGGCATCGTGATCGGTCTCGGCGTCACTGCCCCGGCCGATGCTGCCGGCGAGCACGCGGGCGCCGACCTCGCCGTGGTCGACGCGCACGAGTGTCTCGGGGCTCGAGCCGATGAGTCCGTTGACGGCGTAGGTGAAGCCGTCGGGGTAGCCGAGAGCGAGTTCGAGAAGCACACGTCGCAGATCTGCGCCCTCGGGAAGATGGCCGACGAGATCGCGGGCGAGAACAACCTTGCGCACGCTTCCGGTGTGGATCGCGGCGATCGCCTTGTCGACGGCGGCGGTGAACGCGTCGGGCTTCATCTCGCCGGGCAGCAGCGACAAGCGGTACTCGGGGCCGAGCGCTGTCGGGGCAGGAACCGCGGCATCCGTGTTGACGCGGGTAATCCAGCTTCGGCCGTCGCGACGTCCAACGAGAATCGAGGGCACGATGAGCACGCTCGTCGCCGCAGAGTCGCGCGAGAAAGCGAAGGAGCCCAGTGCGACGAGGCCGGTGCCGGGCAGTCCGATGGGGTCAGAGATCGTGGCCGCCGAAACGATCGATCGCCACGCGGTGGCCGCCTCGCGCATACGGTCTTCGCCCGAGAACTCGAGTCGCAGTGCCTCGCCGATGCCCGCAACGCCCTGCTTGCGGCGCAAAAATAGCAGCGGGTCTCGAGGGGAAAGCAGCGGGATGATCGGACCAAGATCGTCAATTTCGACGGTTGTCACGCTGAGCTGAGGGGTGCTTGCGGCAGTCGTGCTCACCTCTCCAGCGTACTCCCCGCTTGGTGAGGGGCTTTCTCACTAGACTTGGCGAGTGAGTAAAGCCGACCTGAACAAAGAACCAGACGAGGTTGCTGGCATGTTCGATGGCGTCGCGCGCCACTACGACCGCACCAACGACATCCTCTCCGCCGGAAACGCGCCCCTGTGGCGCTACGCAACGGTTCGCGCCGTTGACCCGCAGTCGGGCGAGCGCATCCTCGATATTGCTGCCGGCACCGGCACATCGTCAGCCGCCCTGACGAAGACCGGCGCGACGGTTGTCGCCGTCGATTTCTCTGCGGGAATGATCGCAGAGGGCAAGCGCCGCCACCCCGAACTCGAATTCATCGAGGCGGATGCCGAGAAGCTCCCGTTCGGCGACAACGAGTTCGACGCCGTCACGATTAGCTTCGGGCTGCGCAACATCAACGACCCGCGCGCAGCGCTCGCCGAGATGTACCGCGTGCTCAAGCCCGGTGGGCGCCTCGTCGTCACGGAGTTCTCGAAGCCGCCGATGGCGATCCTGCGCGCTGGTTACCAGGCCTACATGAAGTTCGTGATGCCGACAGTCGTCAAGGTCGCAAGCTCGAACTCCGAGGCCTACACCTACCTCAACGAGTCGATCAAGGCATGGCCCGACCAGGGCGAGCTCAGCCGATGGATTCGTGGCGCCGGTTTCACCCGCGTCGCCTACCGCAACCTCACCGCAGGTGTTGTCGCAATGCACCGCGGTCGCAAGCCGGTCGACGCTGTTGTTCTCGCGTCGGTGGCTAAGCGCAAGAGCGCTGCTACGCGTCCTATCAAGACCCAGACCCCGAAGTCCTAAGACTTCCGACTAGATCGGCCACAGAGTGAATCCGAGCGTCCCGCTTGCTCGTCGTAGCAATACGCTGAGCTCTTCCCTCGGGCTTGGCGAAAAACTCTTCGCATCGAGCGACGAGCGTCGATTCGTTAAAGAACTTGAAGACGGTCTCGAGATCGTCGAGCAGGGCCTTCTCGTCGAGATGTCGTTTGCCGACGACATCGCTGACGTCACGAGCCGTTATCTCCTCGACGCCGGCGGAAAGCGCGTGCGCCCCGTGCTGACGCTTCTCACTGCGCAGCTTGGCGATGGCAACAACGACAACGTGATGACGGCGGCCAAGGCCATCGAGATCACCCACCTCGCCTCGCTGTACCACGACGACGTAATGGACGAAGCACAGATGCGCCGCGGGGTGCCTTCGGCGCAGACCGTGTGGGGCAACTCGGTCGCCATTCTCACGGGCGATCTTTTGTTTGCCCGCGCGAGCAAGCTGGTCTCGCGGCTCGGCGAACGCGCCATCCAATTGCAGGCTGAAACTTTTGAGCGCCTGTGCCTCGGCCAGCTTCACGAAACGATTGGTCCGCGGCAGGACGAGGATGCGATCGCGCACTACCTCCAGGTGCTCGCTGACAAGACCGGCTCGCTCATCGCGGCCGCTGCAGAAGTCGGCGTGATGTTCTCGAACGCGCCGGAAGAGTACCGCCTGCCTGTTGTCGAGTTCGGCGAGAAGATCGGTGTCGCTTTTCAGCTCATCGACGACATCATCGACCTGTCGCCAGAACCCGACGAGACCGGCAAGCTCGCCGGAACCGACCTGCGCAGCGGCGTCTCGACGCTTCCGCTGCTGTACCTGCGCAAGCAGGCGCTCACCGACGACGACGCTGCAGCGCTGCTCACCCGCATCGACCGCGACGTCAACGCGGCGTTCTACGAAGAGGCCGACGACGAAGAGCTCGCCGCGGCAATCGCAGAGCTGCGCGAGCACGATGTGACCCGTCGCACGCTCGTCGAAGCGCACCGCTGGGCTGCCGAGGCGGTCGCTGCACTCGCGCCGCTTCCCAACGGTCCCGTCAAAAAGGCACTCACGCGCTTTGCCGAGACTGTCGTCGAGCGCTCCAACTAGCTTTTCCCGCGGGCGCCGACCCGCGACCATTCAAAAACGAAAGAGATACCCATGACCAAGCTCAGGCTGGCCATCGTTGGAGCAGGACCGGCGGGAATCTACGCCGCAGACATTCTGCTCAAGGCCGAGAAGAAGTTCGACGTGTCGATTGACCTGTTCGAGCAGCTTCCCGCGCCCTACGGACTCGTGCGCTACGGCGTTGCCCCCGACCACCCGCGCATCAAGGGCATCATCACAGCCCTGCGCGAGGTGCTCGACGCCGGAACGGTTCGCCTCTTCGGCAACGTTCTCTACGGCCGCGACATCACCCTCGACGACCTCAAGAAGCACTACAACGCGGTCATCTTCTCGACCGGCGCGATCAGCGATGCGCCGCTCGACATCCCCGGCATCGACCTCGAGGGCAGCTACGGCGCCGCCGAGTTCGTGAGCTGGTTCGACGGTCACCCCGACGTGCCCCGCACCTGGCCGCTTGAGGCGAAAGAGATCGCCGTCATCGGAAACGGCAACGTCGCGTTGGATGTCGCGCGCATGCTCGCCAAGCACGCCGAAGACCTTCTGGTTACCGAGATCCCCGACAACGTGCACGCGGGCCTCGCTGCATCGCCCGTCACCGACGTTCACGTCTTCGGACGCCGCGGGCCAGCCCAGGTGAAGTTCACACCGCTCGAATTGCGCGAACTCGGCGAACTGCGCGACGTCGACATGATCGTTCACGAAGAAGACTTCGAGTACGACGAGGCGTCGAAGACCGCAATCGCCACAAACAAGCAGGTAATGGTCATCGACCGCGTGCTCACGCAGTGGCGCGGCCGCGAGACCGGTGCTGCGTCACGCCGCCTGCACCTGCACTGGTACGCCAAGCCGCACGAGGTACTGGGCGAAGACGGCAAGGTCACCGGCTTCCGCTGGGAGCGCACAGCGCCCGACGGCGAGGGTGGAGTCACCGGCACCGGCGAGTTCCGCGAGGTGCCGATTCAGGCCATCTACCGTGCCGTCGGATACTTCGGTTCGCCGCTTGACGGCATCCCCTTCGACGAGAAGCGCGGAGTTATCCCCAACCGCGAGGGCCAGGTTCTCGACGACAACGACCAGCCCGTGCACGGCGTCTACGCCACGGGTTGGATCAAGCGCGGACCGGTCGGCCTCATCGGTCACACAAAGAGCGACGCAAAAGAGACGATCGAGCACCTCGTCAACGGCCAGGCCGACTGGTGGAGCCCCGCTTCGCCCTCGGAAGAGTCGATCGTAGCGCTGCTCGAAGAACGCGGCATCGAGTTCACCAACCTCGACGGCTGGCACAACCTCGACCAGCACGAACTCGCCCTCGGCGAGGCCGTCGGTCGCACGCGCATCAAGGTTGTTCCGCGCGATGAGATGGTTGCGGCTTCGAACAAGAAGTAACTGCTTCGGCACCACCATGACGGGGTTTGACAACCGTGAGGCGCGACATCCGCCCTCCTGGTTGGCAAGCTCCGTCTTGGTATGTCGACGGAGCGTGCGGGGCTACTGCACAGCGGCCGTGAGGCGCGCCAGGTTGTCGAGAACACGGCTGAAGAACGGGCGCTGCATCCAGTCGTCGAGTTGCAGCTCGCGGCTGTTCTCGCGGTACTGCTCGCCGACCTCGAGAAGGTCGTTGACGAAGGTCGCCCCGTGCACCATCACCGAGATCTCGAGATTGAGGCTGAACGAGCGCATGTCCATGTTGCTCGAGCCGATGACCGCGACCTCGTCGTCGATAGTGAAGAACTTCGAGTGCAGCACCGTCGGCTTCTTGTACAGCCAGATGTGCACGCCGGCCTTGAGAAGCGCCTCGTAGTAGCTGCGCTGGGCGTGGTAGACGAGCGGCTGGTCGCCGATCTCGGAGACAAAGAGCTCGACGTGAATGCCGCTCTGCGCGGCGGTCGTTATCGCGTAGAGCATCGACTCATCGGGAACGAAGTACGGGCTCGAGATCACGATCTTCTTGCGCGCCGTGTAGAGCAGCGAGTTAAACAGTCGCAGGTTGTTCTCGCCGGAGAACCCGGGACCGCTCGGCACAACCTGCGCGTCGAGGTTGTTTGTGCGCAGCGGTCGCGGCACGTCGCTCGTCTCGCGCAGCAGAAGCTCATCGGTCTCTGAGTACCAGTCGGTGACGAAGAGCGCGTTGATTCCAGCGACGATGGGGCCCTCGAAGCGCACCATGAGGTCTTTCCACTGCAGCCCACGACGGATATTTCCGCGCTTGTTGTAGCTCGGGTCGATGACGTTCTGCGACCCGGTGAACGCGACGGTGCCATCGAGCACAAGGATCTTGCGGTGATTGCGCAGGTCGGGGCGTTGCCAGCGTCCGCGCCACGGCTGAATCGGCAGCATCAGGTGCCACTCGACGCCGATCTTCTTGAGGTGCCGAATCGTGCGCTGGTAGCCGACCGAGCGCACGCCCGCGATGTGGTCGAGCAGCACGCGCACGGTCAGCCCACGCTTGACCGCATCTTCGAGCGCGTCGAAGAAGGGCTGCGTCGTCGAGTCGAGCGACAAAATGTAGAACTCGGCGTGCACGTACTTTTTCGCCTCGCGAATCGCCTGGGACATCGCCGCAAGCGTTTCAAGCGAGGTTGGATGCAACTGGCCGATGTTGCCGCCGACCAACGGCATGGCTCCGAGAGTGCGGTTGAGCGTCACAACGGGGTCGAGCCACTTGTGGTCGTGGCTTACGTCGTCGAAGCCCTCTGTCGTTTCGAGAATGTAGTCGGTGATCTCGCGTTGCTTCATGCGGCGCTTGCGCGGCAACTTGCGGCTGCCGAAGAGCAAAAAAAGGAGAGCGCCGAAGTAGGGGATAAAGAAGATCGCGAGCAGCCAGGCAGTTGCGGTCTGCGGCCGACGGTTTCGCGGAATGAAGATCACCGCGATGATGCGAATCGTGTAGTCGACCACCACGAGGGCGATCGGAATCCCGACAGTCAGAAAGCCGGAGAAGTCCACGTTTCGAAGTCTAGCGAGGCTCTGTTGCCGTGCGGCCCCACTCGGCCATTGCGTTGGTGATGTGTTCGGGCGCGAGCATAAACAGCGGCGTCAGCTCTTCCCAACCGCGGTGCTTCGTGCGCTTCGCGTAGTTTTCGTGCGCGGCGTCGACGGGATTCGACGTATCGAGACCGGCGCCATCCTCGCCCATCAACGAGAGGTGGTACATCCAAACAGAACCGTCGGACTCTGTGTGTTTGAACGTGGCTTCGAAGACGGCGCGTTCGGCGGGGAGGGTCAGCAGGCACTCGTCGTAGCGATCGGTGAGCATCTGCATCCACTCATCGAGTAGTGCTTCTTTGCCATCCAGCAGCAGAGCTCTCGACAACTCGAGGCGCAAGCCGTCGGGCACGGTCGCGGGCATCGGGTGCCCGGCGAACTCGAACTGCGGGCGAAACTCGGTCACTTCTTGGGCTCGCCCGGTGCTGGTGCCTCGTCGGTCTTGTGCGCCTCTTGCTTCTGCTCCTGAACCGCAGAATGCGTGGCGGGCCGGTAGATCTCGTCGAAGATGCCCAGACCGGTCGGCGGAATGAACCGGGGGTCATGCGCCACCCTGCGGCGTACCCACGACTTGAACCAGATCGGCCAGAATGCGAGGCTCGCGGCGAAAACGCCGAGGCCGATGACCGCGATCAGGCCGGTGTCCATGTCGTGACGTCTACGTCTACGTCTAACGGAAGTTAACGAACTGCAGATCGATGTCGAGGTCGGCGCCCTTGAGCAGCGCCATCGTGGCCTGAAGATCGTCGCGGCTCTTCGAGCTCACGCGAAGCTCGTCGCCCTGAATCTGGCTCTTGACACCCTTGGGGCCTTCGTCACGAATGATCTTCGAGACTTTCTTGGCGTCATCAGAGGCGATGCCGTTCTTGAGCGAAATCTCGATGCGGTATTCCTTACCGCTCGCGTACGGCTCGCCGGTGTCGAGGCTGCGCAGGCTGATGCCGCGCTTGATGAACTTCGCCTCGACGACCTCGAGAACGGCCTTCACGCGCTCTTCTGCGCTCGCCTTGAGAAGCAGCTTCTCGCCGCTCCACTCGACCGATGCGCCGATGCCCTTGAAGTCGTAGCGCGTGAGGATCTCCTTCTGCGCCTGGTTGACGGCGTTCTCCGCCTCCATCTTGTCGACCTTGCTGACGATGTCGAATGTGGAATCTGCCATGCCGTCAATGGTAGTCGGCTCAGGCAGCAGGTGTCTCGGGCGGCTCGAAAGTGAGCGCGGGCGTCTTCGGCGGCGCGAGCGGCGGAGAGCTGAACTGTCTTGTCACGACAAGCACTAAGACGACGATGAGCGGCACGATCCAGCCCGACCAGCCAAGAATCGTCGCCTGGGTTGTGTCGATACTTTCACCAGCGGCAGCGAAGACAAACGAAAAGCCTGCGGCCGCATTGAACGATCCATGAGCGAGAGCGGCGGGCCATACGGAGCCCGAGCGCACCCGCAACCAGCCGAAGATCGCCCCGATCAGTGTGCACATAGCGATCATGGCCGCGAGTGCCAGCCAGCCGGGAGCCCCCAGGTAGTTGTATCCGAGCAGAACTAGCGGTGCATGCCAGAGACCCCACACGACGCCAGAGATGATGAGCGCCCGAACAGTGCCAAACGGCAGGAGTTTCGGAAGCAGCCATCCGCGCCAGCCGAGTTCTTCGCCAAGCGCCGGAATCAAGTTGATCACTGCGCCGACCACAACGTTGATGAACTGGGCAGCGACGAGTGTCTCGATTGGCACGCCGATATCGGGGCCAATAATTTCGCGGAAGCCCGAGAGGCCGACAAAGTCAGCGGGGTAGACGCCGAGCAGTGCGCCGATCGGCAGCGCGACAAGAATGAGCGCGACGGGAAGCACAAGGCCGATTGCGAGAAATCCGATGTACCGCCCAACCGGCCGTGTCGGCCAGAGCCCGAGCAGGCTCGCCTTGCTCTCGGCACGCTCGACGAAAAACACAACGATGAGTGCCGCGATAGCGGGCGTAGTCATCATGCTCACCGCGACCACCGCGAAGTACGGACTCGCGAGCCCGTCACCGAACCAGAGCGGCAGGGCGATGAGCCATGAAAGCCCAAACGCGAGGGCGAGGAAAATGACAATCAGACGAATGGATGTCGCGTGCCGCATCAGAGAACCGCCATCCCGAGCTCGAGCGCAACCATCGCCTGCTTTGCGTCTCTTGTCGCAAAGACGCACTGTTCGTGCGGTTCTGCCAGATCTGCGAAGGCGAGACTCGCGCAGGCCAGATGCCATGCATCCATTGATCTGATCGCATGACGAGTGACCATGTCGAGCGACACCCGCTCTATCTCTGCGTGGCTGGCATCGACGATAGTCAGGTTGCCCGAGATGGGCGAAATGTCTTCTTCGAAGAATGCCAGAAGCTCGACCTGACCTCCCCGACGCGCCCCGGCTGCGCGCACAAGAGCGCTGGTGACTTCGACCCGGCTCCACGAGCCGGGGATTACAGCCTGAGAATTGTCGTCGACGAGTTCCCTGGCAATGACGTGATCGGGTTCATCGGGCAGATAGGCCCGCACGATGAATGAGGAGTCGAGGTAGGTAATCATCGACGTTCGTCGTTGATGAGCCGGTCGGCGATGGCGCTTGTGCCGCTCATTGACTCGAGCACGGCGTCACGATCCACTCGTCGAGATGCGGTAGCACCGTTCGTCGACGGTCGACCCACTTCGCCGATAGTGGCGAGGCGCACGAGTAGCCGATCCCGTCGCGTTGGGTTGGCCGGATTCACGCCGAGGCCCAGCACGGCGCTAGCAAGGGCATTCAGAGAGGTGCCAGCGACCTGTGCCTGCTCGGCAAGACGGCGATGCAGGTCGTCGTCGACGCGAAGTAAAAGCTGCTTCATTCGTCGATGCTAGCAATCGACCGCCAAGCTATCAGCGGATCGAGCGCGATCAGCGCCGGGCGATCGACGGCCGCGCGGTGCTGCGCCGCACGATGAGCTCGAAGTCGAGCGGA
>Ga0247817_10000286_pt1 | contig 30629 bp, 7 predicted proteins | sample UWRJL212509R1_FD_178010 | JGI IMG/M metagenome (GOLD analysis project Ga0247817, IMG submission 178010) | Plant litter microbial communities from Arlington Agricultural Research Station in Wisconsin, United States - UWRJ-L212-509R-1 | ecosystem: Environmental > Terrestrial > Plant litter >...
CCAGGCCTTCTGGGAATGGCTGCCATGCTCGCTGCCGAGACCAACTTTCCGAATCCCCCTAAGGACCAGCCCCAGTGGCTCGCCCTCGCCCAAGCCGTCTTTAACACCCAGGTCGCTCGCTATGAGATGGAAGACTGCAGCGGCGGTCTACGCTGGCAGATCCCCCACTCGAACGGCGGCTACACCTACAAGAACACCATCGCAAACGTCTGCTTCCTCAACATCGCCGCGCGTCTTGCACGCTACACCAACAACGAGACGTACGCTTACTGGGCCGAGCGAACATGGGACTGGGTGTCAGGTGTCGGGTACATCGACAAGGACTTCAACGTCTATGACGGAGGCCACACCGACTTCAACTGCACCGACGTCAACAAGGTTCAGTTCTCGGCGAACCCCGCCGTCCTGATCCACGGCGTCGCCATCATGTACAACTATGTACGCCCCTACCCTCCCTCCCCCTACGAATCCCCAGCTAACCCATCTAGACCAACGGAGAAGAGAAATGGCGCGCCCGCGTTGCCGGTCTCCTCAACCGCACTATCGACCACTTCTTCCCCGAGGGCATCATGGTCGAGCGGGCCTGCGAGCTCGAGGAGTCGATGCAGTGCAACGTCGACCAACACTCGTTCAAGGGCTACATGCACCGCGCCCTGGCGACGGTGGCCATGGTCGCCCCCTTTACGCGCCCCGACGTCATGAAGGTGCTGCGCAGCTCGACCGAGGGCGCCGTCTCCAGCTGCCTCTCGGACGGCACCTGCGGCTTCCGCTGGAACAAGGGCTACTACGACCGCGACACGTTGAACGGCCCCGCCGGCCAGCAGATGAGCGCCCTCGCCGCGCTGTCGACGCTCCTCGTGCTCGAGAAGAACCAGGGGCCTTATACCAACTTGACGGGCGGTACAAGCGCGGGTGACCCGAATGCGGGCTCGAATCCGAATATCTTTTCCCCGCCGCCGCCGGTGACGACTGGAGACCGCGCGGGCGCCGGGATATTGACTGCTGTTGTTTTGGCGTCGACGATTGCCTGTTTGGCGTGGGTGAGTGGGCCGTGGTGGGAGGGTGATGTTTGAGCTTGTGTCGGGTGATGTACCTGGGGGTGGAGTGGCGTAAAATGCGATAGTATGGATGTTAGCGTGGAGCGACCTCAGGTTTTTTTTTAGCTTGCTTTCCTTTGCATACATGGGTATTCCTTTGGGAATGGTGGGCAGAGAAGGAATATCTTTGATGACGGCGTTTTAGGGCTGGAATAGTGTCAGATACCTTGAATACCTTGGATCAGCGCATGAATTGACAAAGTTTGGAAAGTGTCCTCCCAACAAGCAGTCGTCATCGTTTTTTGCGTTTCCATTATGGCTACCCGGTATGCAAGGGGGCATCCCCTCGATGGGGGGCTCGGAGACGTTTGCTATGGCGACAAGCACGATCTCCCCATCGGCGAGTTTGCAGCGAGGATGATCTAGGCATATGTCAAAGACGATGTCATACTGGGCAAGGTCGGCCAGCTCCCTCCCCGAGGGTTTCTTACAGCTTGGACTGTCAGCAGTCCCACAAATCCAAACTCAAATCCAAACCACGGTATAAAAATCTTCAAGCTCACGCGCCAACTCTCTCTCCCTACCATCCTCCTGACCTCGCTCTCGGACCTCGCTAAAGACGCGCAAATCCCTCAATCCTCCCCATTTTGTGACGCACAACATACGCCTCTTGCTCTGGATAATACCGTTACTTTGTCTCACTAAAAGGCAGAAGGCGCGTCGCCCACCCCATCCCAACGAGCCGATTCGAACCGAACTCATCCTCCTCTGCACGTCGGCTAACCTCCTCTGTCAGAAGCAGATACCAAAATGCCAGGCCTTCACAGCGGCATCTACAACTTCCTTCAGCTTGCGGTCGGACCCGCGGTGATAGACGGTCGCCTCAACCCCTTCCGTCTCGCCCTCGCCCGCTGGTGTTACTGGATTCAATCACAGATATTCCACATCCCCGACCGCTTCGCTATCATCTCTGCTGGTCCTCCTCGTCTTCAGGTTCATGAGTGTGGTATGCTCTTGGTTAAGCTAGTGGTCTTCGCCCACATGGTTTCACTTGGAGGATGGGCCCTTTTGACCATTTCTATGATGCCTAGTAAGCCTGTCGGAAAATACGCGGCAGTGATCTGCTTGATGCTATTGTCTTGCGTGGTTCACGGTTGGATTGCTCAAGTCATGTCTCTGCGCCGTTACCGTACTCCAGGTTACATCTGGGAGGATTGGAAAGAGCGCGTGGAGTGAGAGCACTAGGTATCTAGGTGGTTGATTCATTGACCAACATCGGGGATTATCGTGCAGGATGTAAGCCGCTGTTTCCTCAAGATAACAATCCGAAAGTAGTCACATACCAAGCCAGCATTGGACCCATCATAGAAGCTGCATCGTGAAGCGATCGTCGCAGTCCACCGTGCTCTAAAGCAAAAGGAAACGAATCACGCGATAGAGAACCCATCTTGATCTTGGACTGTCCTTGGTTGCCGACGACTGAGGGCCCCCAAGACGAGGAGGGCCAGCAGCGTCATTTCTCTTCAACATATCCAGAGCAATCCCATAGTCGTTGGACAAATACTGAGCTATACATAGAAATACGCCCAGACCGTCTTCGCGATCATTAGCTGGACATTGGTCTCCGTCTCCGAGCCGGGTTAAGCCTTCTACATATAAGTCGATGCTTAAAAATCAATTAATGCCTGAGGTGCCGGTAGGTAACTTCCTTCATCCATTTTAGGTTAACCCCAGCCTTAGACCGCACTAACCTAAGGCGGCTATTAAGACGTCTTACCTCGACCAGACATCCTGCCTAAGGGCTATCAGAAGTTCGTACGTTGTATGTAACGTGCGCTTTGCCGTTGCGATTACCTTATCTATAGCTTTATAGGCGTCTTAAATCCCTTCTTTAGTTCCTTCCTCTCTATCCCAGATAAGATATAGCCGTCCTTAACGACAGCTAAGAGTTCCTCGTCATCGAGGAGCTCGACGGGTATATTCGGGCCTTCTAGGAGGTAATGTCGAATTGCTAGGGCTTGTTCTTTCGAAAGAACCGGCCGCTTTACTGTAATAGTTGTTGTAGTATCGCTATAAACCGGGGCTTTTACTTCGGGTATCTAGTTAAAGATGGTTAACGGTAAAGATTAGTAGTAATTAAGAGATACCTACAATTTTTAGCGATATAATAAGTAGTAATTTTAAAGTATTAAATAAAATGGTTAGTATAATAAAGGAAGGAAGAGTAGTAGAAGTAAGCTTTTATAGCTAGCCTTTTATCTCTGCTTGTAACTAAGGTTCGGTATTACTAATAAGAGTTTCGTAGTTCGGTTTGCTTTAGTAAGCCGGTAAAGTAGTAATAGCGATATATCGTTTAATAAAATAGTTCTATTCTAAAAAAAAGTATACTTTACCCTATACTTAGCTTTATAAAAAAAATGCTCCCGACGGTAAATCGAACTTACTACCTCTCGCCTCTATATTACTATTATATACCTTACCGGCTACTAACCGCCCCGCCGTTATATGCCGTACCGGCGTTGCTAAAGTAGACTAAATTACGAAACCCTTATTGAGTCAGGGTGCAGGGTGCACCCTGTGTGGCGTTCCCGCCCCTGGGCAGTGGATGTGGCGTTTTGGCCGGCTAAGCCACTAACGCGGTGGTGTATTATTCGTTTCTCGCGCCTCGATAGTTTTAGTTTAATCATCAATACCACTCCTTTCTTACGCGCCACAGCAGCCTACGCAACTCAATTACGTACAATTAAGCTTGTCGGGCCCTCTAAGTATAGCAAGAAGAGTAAGATAGTTAATTCAATTTGTATCTTTTGCCATCTTTACGGCCGAACCCCTAACTTATACGTCCTACTATGTACGCGTCGAACCGCCTGCTTTAGTAACGACGACCCGTATATACCGATTGGAGTGGGTGTAGGGTATTTATTTAAGGGTATAGAAACCCCTATTTAAATGGTAGACAATACCGGATAGCTATACAGCCTGGCTTTCCTGGCCGGAAGATTCGGAGGCCTTTTACTAACGCGACGCGATACCGTTTCCCTTAGACGATAGCGATTACCGACGACAACAGGCAGTATACCCTAGCTCTAAGTACAACCAAACGATACCGATATCGACGATATATAAGGTAATACCGAAAGAATACCGAGGCAAGACGTTGAGAGATAGGAGAAGAAAAGATTTAAAGACGGAAGGAAGACGCTTACGAAGTATAAGGACGACTGGCAAGAGCTGGAAAATATATTTAGTACTATAAGGACAACGGGTGGATAGGCGATATGGAAGAGTAGGAGATAAAAAGAGAAGGAATTAAGAGAGAAGGAAGGAAGGCGGGAAAAGGATAAAAGAGTAGGCTTAACCTAATATAAAGTACTATAGAGGAAGGACTATAGTTAGGCGCTTAATTCCTTTAGTATCGTTAAACCAGAAATAATAAGGACGCCGGGTTAGGAGTCGCTCCGGCTTTAACGCTAAGTAACAGGACGCTAGCGGCGTTTATAGTACTCCGATAAGGCTGGTAACCCTAACCAAGGCGCTAAATGGTAGGATATTAAGCGAGGGGCGGAAAGCGAACGGCCGAAGGCCGCCGCGGCTTTTAAGGATCGGTAGAAATAGGAGATCGTACAGCTAAACGAGCGCCTAGATACCGTCGCTAGTCCTTATCGGACTCCTAATGGCTAAGAGGCGCTTATTGTAACGTTAGACGCTTATATAAAGCGGTTAATATAATAACGCTAAACGATAGGGGCCGAGTTAGTAAGGGCCGGATACTAAGGTAAGGGGATGGATAGGCTTATTTAGCGTAAAAAGCGAGATGGTAAAGATTCGTAACGAAGATAGGGTTAGATTAAAGAGGTAGTATAGACCGTTTTATAGTTAGTAGTAATAGTCCTTATAGTCTCGTTTACCGCCGTTACGAGATAGAGCTAAGAAAGTTAAGCATAGATAGTAGAGTTTTAGGGCCCTAGACCTACCTATGGAGAGAGGGAAGCCAGGACCTAAAATCTTTACTTCTGTTATTTTAAGTAGAAACTTAGTATTACTAGTATACCCGGTAATTAAGGAGAGAAATTATCTAAAGCCCTAAACTGTTTGCCTATTTCCGTAACTAACTAACCTATACCGTTCTTATCCCTAGCGTAAAGATACTATAAAGCCGAGATCGTAACTTTATAAGACTTCTCCTTAATTAAGCTTAATACTTTATTTCGATAAGGACGATATATACTAGCCAAACCGTTCCGAGACTTTAACTACCGTAACTTTAAGCCCCTTAACGTCTACTCCTATACAGAACTAAGCGAAGAATCCTAGTCCCCTAGCTATAGTTTACTATCCTCCGTTAGTTCTATATAAAGTATTAGTTAAGTTATTATAACGGCTAACGTTAAAGGATTGCCTTAACGTATCCCTAATAAAACGCTTAAAAACACTAACCTAGGCGATACTCGTACGGATACTACTAAGGTCCCCGTAGCCCCTAACGATAAGGTAGGCGTAGGTAAGACGTTATATATATAAACTAGTAAGTGGTTAAAGGCTAAGAAGTTCGTAGGTAGTATATTTAAGGGGAAAGAGATTACCAAGTTTTTGGATACCTTTAAGGAAGCCGTTAAGTCTTTTAACGTATTTAACAAAACTAAAGCCGATATCTAGTTTACCTAGTACGATACTACCTATAAAAAGATCGCTAAGGATGTCTACGACTAGTTAAAGGACAAACTTAAGGGTAAAAGTAGGTAAGTAGTCTAATAGGCTACTATTAGAGAGGCTTTCTTAAAGTAGTAGAAGGCTAACGACTTAGCCTAGTACGAAAAGCTAGTTAAGAAGTTAGACGCGTTTTACTAAGCGATAATTAAGAATAACGCTAATACCCTGGGCAATACTATCCTAAAGTATAACGCCCTACTCGTAGACATCCTGGAGGATAAGCGTAAGAACTACCGTAACTAAGCCCCGGAGAGGTTCTATAACGCCCTTTTACCGAAGCTTTAAGAGATTATCTGTATAAAGTGGAACGTTAAGGAAGATAACGTGTACGAGATAAAGTATTAGGTCTTCTAAGATAAGCTTATAAACCTAGTAGTTTAGGGGTTTTCTTATAAAGGTAAGTTTACTAAATATACTATAGTTACGGATTTTAAGGATAGCGAGGATAATTCGGATCTTAAGTCGGAGGAGGAGGAGCTAGCTAAGCGAAGCTACTCGCGTAAGGTAGCGCCTAAAAAAAAGGCTAGAGTTACCGAAGGAGGATTTAAGAAGGAGGTAACCGTACCGCTCGAAAAGGCTACCCCTGTTAAAGAAGTTACCGCTACGGTCGCTCTAAGTAACGGTATAAGTATTATTAAAGAGCTAACATAGTTAATAAAGGAGCTTAAGATTATATAATAAAACTATTTTAAGAGCCTTAGTAAACCCTAACCTTTACGACTTAGTACGTAGACTTAAGTTAATACTTTGCTATAAGAGGTAATAGGTAATTACTACTAAGAAGCCGGTAGTTTTAGTAAAGGATAAGGCCCAAGAAGCCAGCCTAGGTATACAAGCTAAGGTTAACGCCCCCTCCCGAAGTGCTTTTTCTATAGCACCTAGACCTACTAGATAAGGACTTATAATAACTGTACCAGCTTTATCTTTATAGGCTTCTTCTATAACAAGTCGATCTGGAATAGGGAGATAGAGTGAGCAATATAGCAATTTTTTCTTAGACCGTTACCCGAGTACGGCAGCGAGCTAAACAGGGCGTTTTAGATTCCGGAAGAACTTGTTAATAACGCTAAGAGGATAGGCTCGATTCGCGACCTAATCGTAACATATACGCTAGATACTAACCTAAATCCCGCCTATAACGCTATAGCGGACTGGCTTCTATACCGCTACTTTAAGGGTAATAAGAACCCTATCCGATAGGACTTAACGGGAATCCAGAACGGGTAAGAGCCGGCTGTACCTTTAGTAGCCCTTGTAAAAACGAATTACCTAACCGTATTGGATATAGATAACGCCCCGAAGTATATATACCCGTAAGTTAACAAGACGTTAAAAGTAATAAGTAAGCTAAGCTTAAAAACGTTCCTGTAGACTTTATACTATAGCGATAGTAGTAGTAAGCCCTTAGTTAGCGTTAATAAGAATTTTATAATCCTACGCCGCCTAAGCCTAATAGTATAGCCTCCGATAAGGAATAATAAAGAGGTGGAAGGCGAGCCCTAGAGCCTTATAGTCCTGGTATCTAACGCTTAAGAATATAAGCGTCGTCGGCAAATATAGGATAATACGATGGATTAAGAGGAGCTTTTTGTGTTAGTACCCCCGGAGATCCTTAAGAAAGCGGCTACGGTTACTAAAAGCGACGTATAACAAGATGCCCTAGGCTTTAAGCATACCGAGGAAAGGGTAAGGCTGGTATTATCTAGTACTAAGTAGAAGGGGGAGGACCTTATTTCGATTACTTTAGACCGCTTCTAGAAACTTATAGATACTAAGATTACTTATACCTTTAGAGATGTTCTTATAGGGGATAAGGAAGTTGTAGCGTATATTCTGGCGCTTACGAAATTATTACTCTAGGGTAGTACAGGGATTGTAAAGCCTGTTAAAACTTATATAGGGTTACTTACCCCCGACCCTAAGGAGGTACCTAAGATAGTCTCGCTTAATATCTAAATAACGAGTACCTTTAAAGAAATAAAGGAACTATTACAGATATACGGTATCTTTAAGCGTAATCAAGATAGCCCAGAGTATTATCTTATTTCCGCTAAAAAGTCCAAAGTAGTCTCTTAGCTACTTAGTAAGGTTAGCCCGAGCTATAAGTCCCCTATATTCGAAGAGATATCCGAGAAGCTTAAGCAGGATATAGTTAAGTTACTAGCTCTAAGTATAAAGAAAGAAGCCCAGGTACAAAGTCTCTTAATACTATATTTACGTATGGAGAGTAATATAGAGAGGACGAATACTAAGGAGTTAGCTTTTCTCGATAACGGGTCTTAGTATAATACCATATCTAGGGCGTGCTAGGAACGTTATAGATTACACCTTAAGACGTGTAACGTCCTCTCCAGGGGTATCTACGGCGAAGCGGTCCCTTTCTACGGGATAACATCTACATACATCTCCTTCGGAACATAAACGCTGGATATAACGCTTTAAGGAGCCAGCTTAGTTTACAGCCCCTAGTCCTATCCCCTTTGCTCGCTGGACCTTCGATATCCAGTACCTTCCAGGACCAGGCAATATTAAAGGACCGGACCAAACGCTTCTCGCTAAAGCACGAGACGACTTAACTAGATAGGTAAAGGCAGAGATTATCTAGTTAACTAAGGTACACAATCTTATCCCCTTTATCCGACGAGTCTTTTAACGATAGGAAGTACCCCTCGTTATAACTATAGATGGAGGATCGGAGTTTAAGGCCGAGGTATATCTTATCTTTAAGTTCTTAAGATATACTAAGATCTAGATCTTAGTATGGAACTCTAAGGCGAACGGTATTAACGAAAACGGTTACTTTAACATCGCCTTTACGCTGGCTAAGTTCGGCGATAACGTTACGATTCGGCGAGAATAAGAATAGTACCTTCCAGCTATACTTATAGCCGATAGAACGATAATACGTACGAGCTATAGTATAACCCCTTTCTTTCTAGTCTATGGTTACAACCTAATTACCGAGATGGAGAGGGACCTCTCTTCGTAAAGGATCTAGCGCTGGTAAGATATCTCTAAGATTACAAAGGCTTTTACTCTAAAGGAGCGGCGCGTAGTACAATAGCTCCTAATCGAAATAAGGGCGAGGATTATTATTAAAGTAACGAATAAATACGAGGAGGTAGCCGAAAAGGTAGTAATGGCGAGAAAAAGATAGGCGGAGAACCGGACGTAGATTTTAAGGTATAAAATACGACTAAAGATCGGGTAGATCTAGAAAGGAGATAAAGTATTAATATATAATAAAGTCTGGCGGACGAGCTTAAGTATAAACTCTAAGCTCTAATAGAGGTAGAAGGGTCCTTATTTGGTTTAGGAGATTATAGGTAAGTAAGCCTACCTCCTTACTAAGCTTGACGGAATACCGGTAGTAAATACCTACTACCTAAAGCGTATTAAGAAATTCTTTAAGTTCGAAGGGGTTTATCTTTTTAAGGACGAACCGGACTTTACTATATAGCCAGATATTAACTACAGCTCTAAGGGTAATAATAGCGAAGGAGAGATAAAGTCGAGGATGGCGGTAGAGATTAAGGAAGCGGTAAGAGAGGAGGTAATAGGGAGATCGATCTATAATAAGGAAGACGACGGGTTAAAAGTTACAAGGTTAGCGACTAGACGAAGGGAAGAAGAGCTAAGGAGGTAGAAAGAAGAACGGCGTACTAGAGAAAGGAAAAAGGTACGTATCGAGATCCCCTTTGGCTATAATCGGCCGAAAGGGTGGATTAAGACGGTAGCGTAAAGGTTAAAAAAATAAAGTAATAGTCCTAAAGTAAAGGAGCTTTAGGCTTAGGACGATTTTATCTTTTAGCACTTTACTATCTATTTCTTAGGTACCTAAGAGCCGTTATAGGAGTAATATAGCTCTTGGAAGGGAAGAGATTAGGAGAAAAGACTAAGGTACGATAACAAAAACCCCTACTATCCTACTTATATATAGAAAAATATAAAAATAACCTATCGGGCACTCTAAGGCCAGTAAGACCAATCCTATCATTTTATTACAATTTAGTTATTTTCCTTATTTCTTTAGTAAGCTAAGATAGCAATACGCGTTAAAAGGTTACGGCCGAGGTAAACGCTACATTAGAAAGACGCGAGGCGGTAGCCGCCTACTACTTAAAGTATTACTTAATAAACCCTTATTTATCGCGACGATATAGCATCCGTAGTTAGTAATAAACCAAGCCTATACGACGATCCTACTATCCTTAGAGCGACCGACAATTACAATCTACAGTATATAGAGCCAGAAGTAGATAGCGGCGCTATTTTATTCCTCGAGATACCTATCGATCTACCTAACTACCTATAACCGCTAGCTTAATACCTCCTAAAACCCCAGCCCTTACTAATTTAGCTATATACTCGGGTTTTACGTAATAGTATACCAGGAGTACTGGTAGTAAAGGAGGCTCTTATTCTTAGGCTAGGAGCTTAACTTACGCTTGTATACTGGCTATTAGGTAACAGCACGCTAACCCCTTACGATAGCTAAGGTAGTAACAGAATTAACCGTCTTAATATAATCGTACAGCTAAGCGTTTTAATGCTAGACGTAACTACTATAGGTACCTTAAGCTCTAGTCCGTCCTAATAGCGAGATGTACTCGAAGAAGGGTATATTAACGTATACCGTCTAACCGCTAAGCTTGATAAAAATCGACAAGTACCGATAGAGGTAACAGCTATAAGGGTTCCGATTACTATTATAACTACCGTATTAGCTTTACCGTTCTAAGGATAGTAAAACTTTACCGAATAACTTACATCTTGCTAAAGAACTGGATCAGAAAGCCCTTAATATAGTGGCTATAACCTTTAGTAAGTTAATATATCCGACGACCTAATAAACTATTATTATACGCCTCGACGATAACAGGGCGATAGTAATGATATAAGGTATTAATAGAAAGGCCGTATAAGTCCGTCTTCTTAAAAATACTAAAGATTAAGTTAACGCTAGTATTATCCTTAATAGGCAACTCCTAAGAGTAATATAGGCCAGCCGTAAGCCCTCCTAACTAGAAGACGCGGATTACGTCCTAACTAACGATATACTAATAGATATCTTAGATCTTAATAGCGGTCTAAAAGCTAGGCGGAGCGGCTAAGGCCTTACTAAGACCGGTACCTTAAGTTAATATATTAACCTAGATATACTCTCGCTAAGCGAAACGACCCTAGGCGCCGTCCTTACGAAGGTCGGTAGCGTAGCTAGTAATAATATCAAGGGGAGGGTATAGTTAAGAAGGAACGGATATATTATTAATATAGTATTCCTTAGGGTAACCGCGCGTAGCCTTAACCTTCTAGCCTAACAAGCGGTAAAAAAGAGTCGCGAAAGCCTTATAGAAAGCGTTATAGTCTCCTATATTAGCGGCTAGGGAGAAAGCTAAAGATCTAGATAATAGGAGGTTAAGGAGAGGAGGAGGAGGCCCTTCTTATACCCCTTAAAGTAAGAGTAAAAATTCCGGTTACCGTTTAAGCAACTTACCCGTTTACCCCTTTCTTTCTATCCCAAGTTTTCTTATCCTAAGATAAGGTACCAAAAACCTACGAAAACGAACCCCGTTAGCGAAGGGACGAACAATAATAAACAGATTACTATTCGGTAAGAGTATCGGCGCCTAGTAAAGCTAATTAGGGATTTACTAGCCCTTATAAGTACAAATTCCTTAAAGGTATAAAATTAATACTACCCTTCCTCCCCAGAATATTAACTTTCTACCTATAGCTTTATAACCTTAGTAAGGCCGATTGTAACCCGTTCTACCGCTTTAAGTAAAGTATTAGTAATCTAAGCAACTATATTAGTAGCTTACTCTAGTAATACGTACCCGCTACCCTAGTCGCGCCCCCTATATAAGAACGATAACGTCCGATATAGCTTTATCCTACCTATATTCGACCCTTATACGTTACTATTACTCGAAGCCTCCTAAGTTAAACTTTCCCCCCGCTCGTATAACCCAGACTTATTAAGCCCTATCCTAGTAAGCCGTATTATAACCTACTATATACTTTAAATCCTGCTATAGATACTAGTAACACTAAAGGTCCTCTCTGGCTCTGGAATTAGACCGGGAGCTATAATCGTAATACGTCTCTGGGATATTTTTGTTAAACTCCAAACGTTAAAGGATTAAGCCAAATAGCTCTCCTTTAAGGATCTTTACCTTATAACCTAATTAGGCCTTACTGGTTTACCTAAAGGCCTCGTTTACATTTACGATATACCGGTCTCTAGCGTAGCGCCTAATAACGTTACTTATACGCTTATTAATACGCGCTTTATCGTCTTCTTCCTTTATATTAACAGTAACTACTGGGTAACGGCTATCTAGTACATCTATACTAGAAAGACCTACTTTTACGACTTACAGACGATGTTAGTTAAAAGGGGTACTGATACGGTTTAAACTCGCGAGGCTTAACTAGATATGTTCTATAAGGATGTCTTTAAGATTATACTTAAGGTAGTTATAAACAGGGACTAACAGTAGCGCTTTAAGTATATAGCTACAGGTATGGTTATCTAACTTTATTATCAGCCCTCGGTAATATAGATAGGTATTTAGGAGTACGGTTATTAGTATATAACTAACGTCGTTACTTACTTTCGATTTAATACGTTTCCTACTCCTGGCCCTAGCGTTAAACCTAATATTACGGAATTCTTCGATATCGTATAGTATAAGCACTTCTCGATAAGGGACTACGACTATATTTATACTATAGTCTACCTCTAGTAGCTTTTCCTTACCTCCTTACTTAACATCCCATTTAACACCGCCGTTAGCTTAGGTAAGACTCAAGCTAAGAAGTACTAGGACGTAATATAGGGATAGTATACGAATTTACTAATCCTCCCCTAGTTATTAGGCTCGCCTCCTCTAAACGTCGTACCGACTCCGACTACTTAAAGCCCCCGCTATTATCTTAAGGTTTCCAGCCTTACGGTCTCCAAATAGCGTTATTAAGCTTCTTTTACAGCCTCTAAGATAGGCGCGCGCTCTAAGTAGATAGAGAAATCTATAGATAACTTAGCCTTAGCGTTTACGGATCCAAGCTACCCCTCCCCTAAGGAGTAAGATTAAGTATCTCGTTAGTTAATACCGTTATCCGTTCGAGCTCGTCTGGACGCTACCTTAGCCTATTCCGATATTAATATAGATAGTCCTACTCTAAATATAAGCTTTCGTTAGTCACCCCAGACGGGTACGCCTTAGTAGCCCTAGCCTTAGTCGTTTAATACCCTTCGCCAAGACTATATAATACCCCGTTCAGACCGTATATCGATCGCCTTAAGCCCTTTGTCGAACCCTTCTTCCGTTATTTTTACGCTAGTAACGCTTCGCTATCCTTAGCTATAGTACTTATCTCGGTCTCCTAGTATTAGGTCGGATAACCCGTCTACGATTACTCTACGGATTACGGGGACCAGGGAAGTACCCCTGTTTAAGTATCGAGTATCTCCGGCTTAGTACTTATCCCCTAAGTATACTATTAATTTTTACAGCTAGGCGGCTTACGTAATAGTTAGACGAATAGTAGAAAGGGTAGTTTAAGAGAGGGCGGTAGCCGCCTAATTCCTTAGCGAGCGGCCTATAAGCCGCGCTAATCGACTTATTACCCGACAACGTCGTAGTTAGTTATATCTGGTACTATAAGTAAAAGCTAAAGGGTAGCGGAAGACTAAGATTAGAGGTGATTTATAGGCTAAGGGATAGGATTAGATTTTAGATACTTAAAGGTTATCGAGCTTGTTCGTAGGAGCTGTTACAGGCTCGAAGGGAAGTTTAAGTTAAGGTATAAGGTATACCCTGTATGGCGTTCCCGCCCCTGGGTAGTAGATATAGCGTTTTGGCCGGCTAAGCTACTAACGTAGTAGTGTATTATTCGTTTCTCGCGCCTCGATAGTTTTAGTTTAATTATTAATACCACTCCTCTCTTACGCGCTACAGCAGCCTACGTAACTTAATTACGTACAATTAAGCTTGTCGGGCCCTCTGAGTATGGTAAGAAGAGTGAGATAGTTAATTTAATTTATATCTTTTGCCATCTTTACGGCCGAACCCCTGACTTGTACGTCCTACTATGTGCGCGTCGAACCGCCTGCTTCAGCAACGACGACCCGCATATACCGATTGGAGTGGGTGTAGGGTATTTGTTTAAGGGTGTGGAAACCCCTATTTATTATTAATAGTACTCGAACCTTAATTACGAGAGGGGATATAAAGGACTAGCTATAGGAGCTCGCTCCCATTACTCTTCCTTCCTCCATTACACCGATTATTCTATCCGGTATTATTGGGATAAATCTTAATGGATTTACCTAACTTGAAATATTGATAATGATGATGTTGATAATGTCTAGAGGAGAGGGCGCGCCGAAGGCGCGTGTTGATGCACGACTATTTACAGGAGTGCTAGGAGTGGAGTACGTGCGCCAGTACGTGATCTATATACAATAATTATCGTAACATCTCCCTGCGGCCGAAAAAGGCAAGCGACGTCCTCGTCGCGACTCTCCAATCCAGAGATAAGAAGGAAACAAGAAGGTAGGGAGTATAGCTTATTCCTCGAAGGAAAAGACTGGCTACAGCGATCGTAAGTAGGCGGCGGTTATGTAATTGGGCCTCCCGGTACCTGTTTTGTAAGTACCGTCGCCGTTGTCTAAATAGTCGGTGAGGCTACTGTCGTAACGGTTGTTACAGGCGTGTAGGTTATCGTTACGAGTAGTCGAATCGATCGAAGGAGAAGGTGGGCGTTAAGAGAGTATTGGACGACAAAGTCGTCGGTAAAGATGGGGGCCTGGCCGGAGGGATCGGCGTGATGGAAGGGCGCGGACTTGCTTGTTAAGGTAGTCTAACCGGAAAAGTCGGAAGCGAAATTAGCTTCGTCGAATAAAAGAGTAAGTGCTAGAGAACGAGGGCGCCGGCGAGAGGTGGGCGTTAGGAGCTGGCTTTGGTATGTCTGTTCTTCGGAAAAGAGAGGGCTCGCGGTCGAGGCTTTTGAGAAAGTGGATCGGAGCGTCGAGAAGAAAAGTCTTGCGACTGGCTTAACAAAGAGGTCGCGACTTGGTGGAGGTTTACGATCTAAACGTATAGATTAAGCTATCTCCAACGCGGCCATTACTATTACGCCGAGCAGGTTGCCCTAATCAGCGCGATAGAGAGAGGGGAGCGCTTCCAGACATCGTTAACTTACTTAATTAAGAGGTTATTAGTACGATTCCAGTACAGGGCTTTACAGAAACAAGGGGACAATCGGGGCATAATGCAATTAGGTATGGTGTAATCGGGCATTATGCTAGGTGTCCTTTGATACAGCAACATGCTCATCGACGCGAAGCGGGTTTAATTAATACTTCTCTACAAACTTCCTTATCCGAATCACCTAGTCGATCCAAACCTTTACAGCATTATCTACCTTATAGAGGCGTCTTACCTCCTTCGAGAATCCCTGCTTTAGTCCATTACCCTTTATCCTAGATAAGATATAGCCGTCCTCGACGACAGCTAAAAGTTCCTCGTTATCGAGGAGCTTTATGGGTATATTTGGGCTTCCTTAAAGGTAATACCGAATTACCTGGGCTTATTCTTTCGAAAGGATAGGCCGCTTTATCGTAGTGGTTATGGTTTTACTATAAACCGGAGCTCTTACTCTAGGCATCTAGTTAAAGGTTATTGGTTAGTAGTAAAGATTGGTAGTAATTGGGAGATACTTACGATACTTGGCGATGTAATAGGTGGTAATTTTAAAGTGCTAGATAAAATAATTGGTGTAATGGAGGAAGGAAGAGCAGTAGGAGCGAGCTCCTACGGCCAGCTTTTTATCCCTGCCCGTAATTAAGGTTCGGTACTACCGATAAGGGTTTTGCAGTTTAGTCCACTCTAGCAGGCCGGTAAGGTAGTAATAGCGATATAGAGGCGAGAGGTAACGAGTTCGATTTACGTCGGGAGTATTTTTTTTTACAGAGTTAAGTATAGGGTAGAGTACACTTTTTTTTAAAACAGAACTATTCTATTAAACGACATTAGTACGATTCTATAGTGGGTACTAATTGTTAGGATAAATCTTAATGGATTTACTTAACCTAAAATATTAATAATGATGATGTTGATGATGTCTAGAGGAGAGGGCGCGCCGAAGGCGCGTATTAATGTACGACTATTTACAGAAGTGCCAGGAGTGGAGTACGTGCGCTAGCACGTGATTTATATATAATAATTATCGTAACAGGTACCTTAAAATTATTACCTATTATATTACCAAATAAAATTAATTTAAGACGGAACCAGTACCCCCCCCCTACATTCGAAACCATATCCAAAATCGCTAAAACCAACGCCATTGGAATCAGCGTACTCGACTCTCCCAGGAGGCGATATCGCATTAAGCGCGGGAGGAGGGCGTAGATACCAACGGCGATGGAGGAGGAAACTACGGTCGCGAACGAAGGCTGGACGCAAGCCAGTACGCGACGCGAAGTAATACGACGAACGGCCCTTAAGGCGACAACGGTACGCCACTATAGTAACGAAAGCGGTACGAAGCCGGCGAGATCGAAAGAAGGGCGAAGACCGATAACAACCTAAAGCGACTTTTCGAAAAATTCTCCAGCTTAGTATTAAAGAAAACGCTCGTAAGAGCCGTCCAGGAGGCTAACAACCTCTTCGGATACCTATTTACCAAAGATCGAATCGATATTATACCGACCGTAATACGCGATAATACCGACAGTAGACTACGCGATATCGAAAACTTAATTAAGAAGATAGATAAGAAGCTAGATAGAATAAAAGGAGATTAAAAGGGCGAACAGGCGCCCTATAGGTAGGGAGCCCCCCCCTTTTAATCCGAAGTTACCGTAAGGGCGATATAAAACTAAGGTAGGGGAGTAATAGTACAGGCTATAAATGGGATAAAGGAGTTTATACTACTAAAGAAGGTCCTAAGGGATATTACAGTAACGGTACCAGGAGGATACTTCGATAATATAAAGGTAAATATAATCGTAGAGAAGATTAATAAGGCTAACGCGACCGTAACCCGAAAGTAGGTTTATAAAGCTGTAACGATCCTGGGAAAGAGCCGCGATTTAGTAATATACTTCGAGAAGGATATATAGTAAGCCTTTAACGATCCGGCGAACGAATACTAGGTAGAGGAAGTATTCCCAGATTTAAGGGCTAGGATTAAAAGAAAAACGCTACTACTACTAGTAAAGGGAGTACTAAGGGCGGTACTAATAGATTACGAAGAATACCTAGCGATATTCCAGACCGAACTCGAAGAAACGAATAAGGTAACGCTAGCTAAAGTAATACTAAGGAATATAGGATATACGAACGAAGATAATACTCCCTTATATATAGTTTAGATCTTAGTCGAAGTAATTTAGCTTAAGGACGTAGCGAGGATATTAAAGGAAGGAATATACCTTAGCGCGAGGCGATTCCCTTACAAGAGGTTTAAAGGAAACGCGAAAGCGGTATAGTATTATAACTACGGGTAATAGGGATATAAGGCTAAGTACTACGCGACGAAGACGGTATATATGCTTTACGGAACCGGTATATACTTAGAAAGTACTAACGTTAAAGCGAGGGAGGTAATGTATAAGGTCTAGATATACCCGAAGGAGTATAAACTATCGTACGTAAACTATAACGGGAGATATACTACTTTTAGTACAGAATACCTAGTAGTTAGGGAGTATAGAAAAAGGGCGAAGGAAAGATTCCTAACTAAACCGACTTAATACTCGAGGTACTCTCTTAGGGCGACTATAGCGATAGCGGGAAAAGGCTATATCGTAAGCGCGACGAGATAGATATAGCCCCTAAAAAGGCTATACCTATACTCGTAGTAGTAGCAGCAGTAATAGTAACAATAATAATAACAATAACTATAATAATAATAATAACAATAATAACAATAACAATAATAATAATAACAGGATATAATACCGGCAGAGGCTAACGCTTAACTAATTATAGAAGAAATGGCTAATAAGAGACGTAGGAGAGCAGAGAGTATACTAATAACGAGAGTAAATAGAGAAGCCCTCGGCTAAAGAGTAATAAGCTTACTGGCTATAATAAGAATAATACGATAGGCCGCTAAAGCTACGACGATAACTAGTACGGCCTAGCTAGTCGGAATCTCCAAGGCTACGAAGGGTAGGCCTATAACGATGGCAGTACTAAATAAGGTAGGAAAGGCAAACGGCCTGTAGCTTATACTATACTAGGTCGAGAAAGGGGAGAGGGAGGAGCGAGAAAATGGCGAGGAGAGCGGGGAGAGTAGTAGAAGTAAGGAAATAATAGTAGACTTTACTAATAATAATAACTAATAATAGATAATATTAGGATACTATACTAGAACGTAGATAATAACTAGACTAGACTTAAACTAGCGTTAGAAAATAAGGAGCGATACGAAGTAGTAACGATCCAGGAGCTATTTAGGGATGTAGGAATAGGGGTACTGAAATACCTAAAGGGAGGGAGATACGAGATAATATATAGTAAAGGAAGGGTAGTACTATATATAAGTAAGGAAATTAATAGGAGGACGTAGACGGTAGAAGGGGGGACTAACTAGGCGTCGATTACGATAAGAGAAGGGACCGAGGTAATAACGATCTATACTATTTATTTAAAAGGGTATAAGTAGAGAGGATAGACGTCCCCTTTAGTAAACCTCTTATAGAAGGCGTTATCAGGGAGGGATATCCTTATAGGAGATATAAATACGTATTACCCTATATAGGATAGGGAGGATAGGACGATACTAGAGGTAGTATACCTCCTTCGGCTCGCGGACGCCTGGAACCTGGACCTATATACGCCAAGAGGAGAACCGATAAGAAGGGGAAGAAGGATAGGGGAAAGAGATGGTACGATCGACCATATCTGGATAATATAAGACCTTCTAGTAGTCTATAACGGAACGGAGGACTACGTAGGATCGGACTATATACTATAAGTCGTAATAATATTTAGGACGAAAGCGATTAGAACTTAGGAATTTAACGAAGTAGGAGGTTATAACTAGGCGAGGATGGACTGAGAAAAGGTAGGGAAGGGAGTAAAGCTACTCTCGAAACTAGACCAGATTACTACAGTAGAAGAGCTAGAAAACGCTATAAATATTATAATAGAGGAGTTATTTCGGATCGCGGAAGAGTTAATACTAAAGAGAAAGAATAATATAGGGAGTAAGGTAATATAGTAGAACTATAGGGTAGGGGAGGTAGTTAAGGAGGTAAAGAGGGCGGAGAGGAGATAGAGGAGATATAGAAACGATTACTCGTATTAAGAGAGAAAAGAGGCGATTGTAAAGTAAGATAAGGAGATAGCGGTAGTATAAAGGAGATGTTGGAGGAATACGCTAGACGTTATAGGGAGGGAGACAAACCTTAGGAATATATAGAATATTAAGAGGTAGGCGAGGCTAAGGAGCTACTAAAGACCGGACCCCCCCGCCCTACCAGCGCTCCGAAGGAGCCCCGAAGGACTACAGGATACGATAATATACGAGTAAAAAGCTAAAGTACTCAGGGAAAGATTCTTTTTAAAGGCGATAACCGATATATCTACGATCCTAGACTAAGACTAGGGCGAGGACTCGTTTACGAACTCGATCCGGCTTCGGTAAGAGGATACTAAGGGGGAGATTAACGAAATTATTAGTAAGCTAGCTAGTAATAAGGTATTAGGCCTAGATAGCCTCTTAAATAAGTTCCTAAAAGTATATAATTAGAAGGGGAAACTAGCCGATATAATAACGTATATCGTTAAGGCGAGCTACAAGTTTGGCTATTATCTAAGCCGATGGAAGGAGGCTATAGTCTACGTGCTAAGGAAGCCAGGGAAGATAGTTAACGACTAAAAGGAGGCCGGAGCCTATAAACCGGTTATACTACTTAATATAGCCGGTAAGATAATAAAGGCGTTAATAGCGCTAAAGCTAAGTAAGGCCGTAAAGAGAGCGAGGATTTTCCTAAAGCTATAGATAGGCTTTAGAACGAAAAGGTTAATAAACCTGGTAATAAAAGTAGTTACAGATATAATCTATAAGAGCTGGAGCCGAGGCGTTATCGCCTCGCTCTTATAGCTAGATATAACCGGGGCATTCGATAGGGTAGACTAGATATGGCTTTACTATATCCTAAGGGGCTAAGGATTCGAGAAAAAGCTTATTAACTAGCTAAGAAGCTATTTCGATTAAAGGACGGTTCGACTAAGATTCGACGGAAAGACCGTACTAAAGTAGTATATTATATAAGGAATACTATAGGGATCGCTACTTTTACTAGTCCTTTTTATCCTATTTATTACGCCGCTTTATATAAGATTAGACGGAGTAGGGGGAATTATATTAATAGGCTTCGTAGACGATACGAATATTATAACGGTCGTATACGATATAAAGACGGCGTGTAAGAGGCTAGAATAAGTATATAAAGTTTATAGCGAATAGGTAAAAGAGGTCGGGATAACCTTTAACCCAAAGAAGTCCGAACTCCTTTACTTTATAAGAGGGAAAGCCGTTACTAATAAAGTCTACCTTCTCGGACTAAGGGAGGAGGGACTAGTACTAGTACTATCCGCGAGGTTCCTCGGAGTCTAACTTAATAATAAGCTTAGCTTTAAAGTATATAGGAAGTAAATAAAAAGGAAGCTTTAGACGTAGTTACTAGTACTATCGAGACTTGTCGGGAAGACCTAAGGGGTTAAGCTACTTAAAATACGCGAGATTTATACAAAGGTAATCCAAAACGTAATCTTATACGCGGCTATATCGTAGTATACCTTAATAGCGATAGGGGGAATACTAAGGGGAATAGCTAAAGTAGTAGATATAGCGTAGTTAAAATGCCTAAGGATTATAATAGGGGCGTATAAAGCCGCCTCTATTAGGAATATAGAAACGGAAGTATAGTACCCGCTAATCGACCTGTACCTATCATAGTAAGTAGTAAAAACAGAGTAAAGATTCTATAAAACGGGAATAACGAGACTTCTTAAGGAGTTCGAGCCGAAGGTAGTATCGATTCTAAAGATAAGGAGAACTAGGGCGGGCAGAGAAAGGGTAAAGTTACAACTAAAGAAGCTACTAAAAAATAGTAAATTAATTAAGACGGAGTAGGCTAGGAAGTAGCTAGAGGTTTACGTACCTACCGGTTCGAGACTAGAACGACTAGAACCGTACAAGCTATAGCCACCGCCTTGGTACGAACTAGAGGTAAAGGAATTAACGCTTATAGAATGGTATTAAAGGAGGGAGAAAAAGAAGGGAGAGTCGACGGCTAGAAACCCGAGAAGTATCGAGGCCGTAAACCTTTTCGTAATAGCCAAAGGAGAGACGACGCTACCTATATAGCTATACACGAAGATGTCGAAAGTAAAAAGTTTTATATTTACGTAGATAAGGACCAGAGCGATAGGATTTAACGCCTTCCTATTTAAGATAAGGGTACTAGGAGTAAACTCCCTAAAGTACGAAAAAGGTTATAAAAAGGAAACTACGCTATACGTAGTCTTTAGGTACAAGAAGTAGGAGGAGGAGAGACGAAGCCTAGAGATAAGGGAGCTAGTAATAAACGGGTATAGTATAAGGGCGGCTTTAGAGAGATAAGAAATCGCGTAAAGGGTAGTAATATAGCTGATAAAGATTAAGAGACTAAAGAAGTACTTACTAAATAAGGAATTCGAGGAGGACGAAGAGGAAAGAGATAAGGAGGTTAGAAAGCGGAACGAGGTATATATAATAAAGAGAAAAAATAAAAAGGTACTTATAGGAGGAAAGAAAACTTAAGGGAGGGAGATTAGAAATAGAACCGAAGGAGGTATAAGTACGGAGAGAAGGAGGCGGTAAAAGAGCTTTTTTTATAGTTACCTAGCTAATTACTACTAAGGGGGCGTAAGGCCTAAGAGGAAAATAACGTAAAAATAACCTAGTTAAAGGGATAAAGTATACTACGAAGGAGGCCTAAGGTTAGTAAAAGTAACTAATTACTATTTAAAGAGATCGGTAAAGTTATTAGTAGTATTACCGCTATTAGTATTACCGTCGTTATTATAACCAGAATCGTTATCGGAAACCTTACTATCAGAATCGACCTCCAGTTTAGACTTATAATTAGGGACGACGAAGCTTCCGTCGTTATTTCGCTCTAAAGGAGCGTCGTCGTTAACGCGATTAGTAAGCTCCTAAATAAGATCGTTAATATCCTCGACGCGACTGATAAGACCTTAAATAAGCTATTTAAGCTTAATAAAGCGAGAGATAGAGGACCGTTAGAAGAAGGAGGTTAGAAGGAGTATAGAAGGAGAAGGAGAAGAGGGGATAAACCTGGACGTTTAGAAGGGTACTAACCTAAGCCTTAAAAGGAGTAATAATATTACGAACGCTAGAGAAGAGAGAGTCGAAATTCGGACGAAAGAGTTTTGAAAGTAGACTAACGTTAGGGAGAGGAGCGTCGTAAAAACCGCTACTAAGACCGCTAAAAGACTAAGCGACGGAAGAACTTAGGCTAATACCGAGAGCGGAAGCGAAGGGAGTAAAAGCGAGGGGAAGGGCTAAGGAAGCTAAGGTAACGGTCGAGACGGGAGCCGAAGGAAAAGCGATACTAGTTAGATTAATAATAGAAGCTAAAGCGGGAACTTAACTAACGTTGGCGTTTTAGCGAGCGGTTTAAAGGAGAGGCTTTAACGCGTCCTATACGTTTAGAAAGCGGGACTTTAAACTCTGGGGAGGACTATTAGAAGAAGCGACGTAAGCTTTTTTAAGCTTAGCTAGAAGGGAGTTATACTTATCTATCTAAGACTAAAGGTTTAAGGGAATCTAAATAAAGTTAGCCAGAAGTAGGGGAGAAAATAGGCAGAAAGGAAGGAAACGACTTACGAAAATATACCAGCTATAAGTAAGCTAGTAATTCTTATACTTAATCTAGCTAGGAAGCTTCTAATAAGGACGAGTAAAGCCTAGGCGGAACTCGGTACCGAGGAAGGCCTTACCGAGAGTCGTGACGTAGGTAAAGTAAGATAGCTTATAGGGAACTAATATATTACTAGACGAAGTTAGTAAAAGAAAGGACCGAGGAAGAAACGGGGACGAGGACTTACGAATCGATAACCGCCTTCGTAATTTTCGTAAGAGAAGCCTGTTTAAGGCGAGCGTTCTTAACCTCGAGGTCAGCCTTAGTTAGCTTCGACCTCTTCTTAATAGGAGTCGAATTAGTAGCCATAGTAGGGGAAGAGGCGGAAACGGCACGCTTACAGGCTAAGGAGAGAGCGGAGGCGGTAACGCCGCCCGTAAAACTAGAAGTAGGAGCTATGGTAAGAGTAGTTAAATAGCCGAAGCCAGGGCGAAGTAGAGTAGAGATGGAAAAGGTTAGTTAGTAAAGGAGGGAGGGGGTAGAAGAAGGTTAGCGAAAAGGTAGAAAAAGAGAAAAAGGGAGAGTCCTAGAGGAAGTAGAAGGCCGATTAAATAGGTTAATAGGTAACCAGATCGGGAAAAGTAAGGCCCCCCGAAAGTAGGGCTAGCTAAGACCCTAGGGCTAGGCCTTACAGCCTAAGCTTTAGAATAAAGGATATACGAATATTAGAATACTAGTAAAAATATACGATAAGTAGCAGATACAGCGACGAGGGCGGACTGTAAAAGGGGAGAGAGGACGCCGCCCTTATATATATATATATATATCCGTATATATATTTCCTTTGTGATACGCGCCTAAATAGGTAAAAACTCCTTTGTTATCAAGCTGGATGAACGAGATCTAGTATTTTGGATGGATGAAGACTGAAGAAAGAGGTCGACCAGACCTCGTACAGAGACCCGTACGCGCGGTAAAAGAGATTAAGAAGAGGGACCGTATTTCTATATAGAATAGCTATAAGCTAAACGGAATAAGAAATATAATAATATTACTAAATATCGTAAGTATCTTTTAATTACTACTAATCTTTACTACTAACCACTTTTAACCAGATACCCGAAATAAAAGCCCCGTTTAGGACGATACTATAATAACTATTATAGTAAAGCGATTGGTTCTTTCGAAAGAATAAGCCTAGGTAGTTCGGTATTACTTCTAAAGAGGCCTAAATATACCCGTTAAGCTCCTTGATAACGAGGAACTTTTAGCTATTATTAAGGACGGTTATATCCTATCTAGAATAAAGATAAAGAGTAATAAACTAGAGAAGGGATTCCCGGAAGGGGTAAGGTATCTTTATTATTAATACAGTCCGGTTGTATGCCGCTGTGCTTTGCATTATTTACTACTTAAACTACTTAGCTAGCTAAGTCCGAGGCAGGCAGTAAGAAAGGAAGCGGAAAACCTCCTTACTCGGTTATTTCTATATCTTCCACTAATCTAATCTAGGATATCTACCCTTATTATATCGAGTGGCCTGTAAAGTACGGTCTTAGTAGTGGCTCCACCCCTGGAAGTCGCATCCAGGTAATTAGCGATAACGTGGTTTACCAGTAAGCCGCGTACTTTAATAAGCCGCGTACTTTTCCAGATATCGCGACCTTTATTAGTAATTGCTCCACTATACTATAATAATATAATGTCTATATAAACCAAAGAAGCGAGAATCATCCTTACCATCAAGGCTATCCGTACGACCTAAAAACTTTCCCGCCGATACGTAGCTACGATCTACAATATCCCCGAAACGACACTCCGCGACAGAATAAAGGGAATTCCTCCTAGAGCTAGTAACGCCAACCCCTATCTAAACCTGACGACAATAAAAGAGGATGTAATTATCCAGTATATACTCGACCGAGATTTACGAGGATTTTCGCCCCGGATCGCTAACGTTAGATATATGGCTAATCTTCTGCTTCGGAAACGAGATACGCGTCCCGTTGGAAAGAACTAGCTAGTACGCTTTATTATACAACGCCTGGAGTTAAAGACGCGTTTTAATCGCGTCTATAACTATTAAAAAGGCCTTTATAAAGACCTTGTAATTCTTAAGCCTTGGTTCTAATTAGTTACTAATATGTAAGCGAAATATAGTATCGTAGATAGCGATTTTTATAACTTCGACGAGATAGGCTTTATAATAAGTATAATTCGGCTTAGGATAGTTGTTACGCGTTCTAATTAGGTCGGGAAACTAAAGGCTATTTAGTTAGGGAATTAAGAATAGACGACCGTAATTTATAGTATTACTGGCCCTCTAGTACAAGGCTTTACAGAAACAAGGGGATAATCAGGGCATAATGCAATCGGGTATAGTATAACCGGGCATAATGCAATTAGGTATAGTGTAATCGGGCATAATGCAATTAGGCATGGTGTAATCGGGCATTATGCTAGGTGTCCTTTAATATAGATATAGTAATATAATTATCGACGCGAAGCGGGTCTAATTAACACTCCTTTACAAACTTCCTTGTCCGAATCACCTAGTCGATCCAGACCTTTACAGTATCATCTACCTCGTAGAGGCGTCTTACCTCCTTCGAGAATCCCTACTTTGGTCTATTACCCTTTATCCCAGATAAGATATAGCCGTCCTCGACGATAGCTAAAAGTTCCTCGTTATCGAGGAGCTTTACGGGTATATTCGGGCCTCCTTGGAGGTAATGCCGAATTACTTAGGCTTATTCTTTCGAAAGGATAGGCCGCTTTGCCGTAGTAGTTATGGTTTCGCTACAAACCGGAGCTCTTACTTTAAGCATCTAGTCGAAGGTTATTGGTTAGTAGTAAGGACTGGTAGCAATTGGGAGATACCTACGATGCTTATTCCTGCGGCCAGCTTTTTATCCCCGCCCGCAATCAAGGTTCGGCACTGCTGATAAGGGTTTCGCAGTTTAGTCCACTCTAGTAGGCCGGCAAGGTAGTAACAGCGATGTGGAGGCGAGAGGCAGCGAGTTCGATTTACGTCGGGAGTATTTTTTTTTACAGAGTTAAGTACAGGGTAGAGTACACTTTTTTTTAGAACAGAACCATTCTGTTAAACGACACATAGTATTACTGGCGACGGCTTTATAATACCTCCTTTTTTAGTAGTAAAGGGCCGCTTCTACCTTACGAGTTAGTACTTTAAATACTAGATTCCTAATAATTAAGTAATTAAGATAACGCCTAATAGATAAACAGATAATATAATTAGTTTAAATTAGTTATAGTATTTTAATAAGTATATTAAAGGCCGCTGGATAGGTAGATATTAGATACTAGTTCTTAATAGCTATAAAAGCTATATTAACGCCGAATTCGAAAAATATTATAAAGAGAATAATATTATTACTATTTACCTACCTCCCTATTTCTTATATTTAATCTAGCCTTTAAACGTAGGTTATTTTAACGTCCTTAAGAAGATATATAGCGTTAAAATCGAGTACTTTATTAAGGCCTGAATTACCTATATCGCGAAGCCTAAGTTCTTCCTTACGTTTAGGGTTACCTTTTACCGTACTTTTTCCAAAGAAAACGTTCTCGGGGGCTTTCGAGGGTCCGGACTTATCCCCTACGACCCGTAAGCTGTACTTTCGAAGCTGGATATAAAGTTACGAACGTTAATACCTCCTAAAACTAACGATAAACCGCCGATACCTTAGGTCTCCAAGACGCCTATAACTACTAACGAAGCCCTTTTATAGTCGACTCTTATTAAAGGTCGAATTACCAGATATTAGGGAAGCTCCTCGATACCAATTTTAGCCGCTGTCGACCAGCTTTCGAAAGGAATATAAACGTTTGCTTATTTGGTCTACCTGTTAAAGGCCGAGGTATAGATATTACAGGAGGCTAATACGGCACTTTCGAAGCGACGGAGGGCTAAAAAAATACGTTTCCAGGATAGAGGGGCCATTAATGGAAGCTAAGCCAGGGAGATAATGGAAGAAAAGGGTATGGTTAAGGAGGAGGAGTGCGTCGAAGAGGAAAATAGGGGGCCATCCAAGAGGCGTCGGACGGGTACGCGGCTCTATGGCATCTATCGTAAAACCGGTTACAATGTAAGGATATATCCAGATACTGGAGCGATTAATAGTTTAAGTAATTCTGAGTAGTTTTAATTGATTGTATGTGTTTTTGGTAGACTTTTAGTAATTTATAGTCGCGATGTCTGGAAAAGTGCGCGGCTTATTAGGGTGCGCGGCTTACTGGTAAACTACGTTATGTAGGCTTGTAGACTAAGGTAGTTGCAGTGCGAGTGGAGCTCGACGTCTTCGGCACTAGCTAATTAAAATTTAGGATATATAAAAAAAAGTAAATATATACGAGGCATTATCCTATTAATAAAGAGGGGTTCGGACTAGCCTTATTCTATCTTTATAAGCCAGTGTTCCTTACATATACGCGACTCCACTAACGCGACGGCAATCTAAACGGTCGTATGTTCTAGCACGGTTTCTTAATTTAGACTGCTATAAATACCAACGTAAATCAAAAGATATAACCGATAAACGACGTATCTCGGCCGTAAGCTCCGTCTGCGCCGTTAGTTATAGTTAGGGCAGCTTAGCGTATTTAGGAACGCTAAGGAACCTGGCTTTGCTACCCTTTAAGTCCGGACTTATCCACCTACCGCTAATGATCCGGAACCCCTTACCTTTATCCATCTTCTCGACCGGGGTCCTAGACTTACCCTTCGTCACCACTAAGTTAGTTGTCTACCCCTTCTACGGGTACGGCGTAGGGCTGCCTTAGTAAATACGTCGCCGAGGGGGACCCTTGTATATTCTTTGTTGTAACATCCTTAACGGAAATCCTTCCCGCAATTACGCGCGTCCTTAAGCATCTTTAGATTGGTCTACAGCGTAGTGCTGGTATTACTAATTCGGGGATAAAAAAAGTAACTGTAAGACATGTGGTGATTGTTTTTCTAAAATATTCAAAAGCCTTAACTACCGATGCAGCACAAACACCTCCTCGCCCCTAAACGCGATATCGGGCTTCTCCCTAAGAACCCGATCTGGCCATAGAAAGGCGGGAAATCTATTTCGTCTGACCTGCAGTTCAGTGACCACCCCGTCTTCCTTGCGCGCGACGACCCAAATCTGGCTTCCCTGCTTGCCAACCCAATATGGCTTGTTAGGCTGAAGCGTCCACTCTGATCTCAATCCTGGACGATAGAAAACAGCACTCGTCGAGGCGGCTATAGGGCGTGGGATGCCGCCAGTGAGGTTAGGACAGACAGCCGTCGCGAGCATTGAGCCGCCTTGCCATTGCGTTGTCAAACCTTTTCGACATGGGTGGTTCCGGGTCTCTAGGCACAGGCTACTAACGACGGCAAAGGATGCGCAGCACTCCGAATCCTGGAGCATGGCGCACCAGAGCTGGTTTTTATCCTTCTCGGGGCGAATCTGGACACAGAATCGAGCGTCGGTGGCGTGTGGCCAAAGGATGGAAAAGTATTTCCTGCTTTGGTCGAAGCCAGTATCTCTCAGAACCTGAAGGAGCTTGGTGAACACCATCCGCATGCACTGTCGCTCAGCAGGGTTGAGATTCCCCGCCCACCTGTGGAATTCGTGTTCTGCCTGTATGGCTGGAACGGCAGACGACTTTAAAGTATCCCATCCCAGAATGCCAAGACTATCGACGTATTGAATGAGCGGCTCCTCGATAAGAAACCGTAGGGGAACTCGGCGTGCCACTCCGGTGCAGAGGCTGACTTGAACGCCCCAGGGTTCGTCGAAGAGGGAGAAGGTGTCATCTCCAATCCACCGATCCAGAAGAACCCGTTTTAGTGGAACCCCAGACTGCTTCGTCATCGAGAAGGCCCCTTGGATTGTGCAAGAAGGGGGATTTATTGCGGCCATTCCCTGGATCTCGGTTAGGCTCCACCAGTCTGGTGAGGTGCCAAGGCGGGTGAGGTACGGTTCCGATTCTCTCCGGATCTCAACGGAGACTAGAGGGCAAGTTGTGTTTATGGTTACGAAGGGCCGTGTGCCTTGGTAGGGACTCAATCTGGAAGCAGTGCCAGCGGGAGGTGAGCAGGAACGTAAACCCAGCAGTGTGGTCTTCCCATCACTCTCGGTTTGTTCGGTAGCTGCCGGCTGGCATTCGGCCATTATTCCAATGACGATTTCTTCCCAGTAACTGAAGGTTTCTGCTTCATTCGGCTGTTCCTCTTCTTCCTGCCCCCAATGAAACAAAGGGGCTTTTCCAGTGGAGCGAGGATCGGGTCGGATGAGGCCTCCCCTGATGTATAGCCCCGTGAGGGTAGCCAAGTAGGACGGGCTTGCAGTGCTGGTGTTACTGACAGTGTATGCCGGCCCCCATAGATCTGCCACTTGTTCACATGTCGCTCGAAGATACAGCCTTCCGATCGTTGCATCCCGCGTCTGAGTGTTTTGGCCAGGAACTAGTCTGGACACGAAAACCCCATCGCCAACCATGTCGCCAAGACAAGCTAATTGTCGTCGCTCAACGACGATATATGGCGCATCCCCGTGAGTCGAGATCCCTCGGAGAAGTACTTTGGTGAGTGGGGTAGTGAGAAAGAATGGATGAAGCTGTCCGGTGTATGCCTGGGAGTATAGAAGGAGACTCATGCTGAGGAGTTGGATGGCGAGTGAACAAATGTGAAGTTGCCCGTCGATGGTCAGTGATTTAAGCCTCGACCAGCTTTCAGTCGAAGATAAGATGCTGATGACGTCGTCGATGCTCATTATCGCATCCGTTTTGCCTGACACCCGTTCGATTGATAGTATATTGGCTCGAATATCGGTAACCATGATGTGCAATCGGCCTAAGTCCCGAAACCGAACGGTATTCATGCGTATAAGACGACCTCCAAGGGACTGCGTTGATTCTTCGTGAGCTTCGGTGAGTATTGTAAACTGGTTGCAGCAAAATCCAGCTTGCTGAATCGCTGTAGCGGCGGCTGTGAGGCGATTTATGTAGATGTGAAGCAGTTGTGTCATTTCCAGTCTATTAGACATATCCCCAGCTCCCTGATTACAGGATTGTTAGGAGTTGCGAGAACCATTATCACACCAGTTCGACGTACACGTACCAGCAATGATGGCCATGCCTCTTCCCCTTTGGGCGCATAGGTCCCACTTTCCCCGCCTGTGAAAGACCATTCTTGTTCAGCCCCATACACAACGGAAGCGTTCGATCTTGTTAAAGTAAGTCCTTTCAAGTCATCCGGCTGGTTGTCTCGAGGTATTAGTCCACCAAGTCCGCACAGTGTAGCAACTCGTTGTTGCATCTCGTCCCTGCGAAGATGAAGTGATATGGGGTCGAATGATAGCGCTTCTCCTTGATTTGGTGTCCGGTGCGCGCATGATGTCTGGTGAAAATCCCAAAAGTCATGGTCGTCTTCCGGTAGCTCTTTGCTGGTAGGTTCGAAATCCAATTCGGGCAACTTGTCAAAAAACAGTGAACATTCCATTGAGCGTGACGTGTCGAAGAGGGCTTGCGTCATCTCTGTAATACAAGAGCCCGTTTCTTTCAGGTCTAGAAGCCAAGCAAATTCGCCTTGGGCGATCCCATCGAAACTATCGTCGGCAAGCAGAGTCTCCACCTGGGCTCTGTCGCCGGCGATTAGCGCTTTTCTGAGAGCCCCCGAGTCGTCGACATCAATAGTATTCTCCTTCGTAGCCGGGCCGGGTTCTGTTGTGAGCTGGTGCTCTGCGTTGCCGAGCCCGGTCGGGGATTCTAAGACGGTGTCCAAGATCTCGTCCCGCTCCTTCTTAGCCTCGGTCAGCAGTACCTTAAGGATCCGTGTAGGGCCTGTTGGAGGGGCTGTTTGCTGTCTTCCGAGTCTCGGGCTGGATGGTGTAGCACTGCGTTGGCCGTCCTGGCTGGGCTCTGGGGGCGGACACGGATTTCGACTTGCGTCATCATAGTGAGGGGACGCTGTGCCGGCGCACGGATCG
>Ga0247817_10000289_pt1 | contig 30560 bp, 30 predicted proteins | sample UWRJL212509R1_FD_178010 | JGI IMG/M metagenome (GOLD analysis project Ga0247817, IMG submission 178010) | Plant litter microbial communities from Arlington Agricultural Research Station in Wisconsin, United States - UWRJ-L212-509R-1 | ecosystem: Environmental > Terrestrial > Plant litter >...
CACTGCCGGTCGGATGCGCAAGAACCGTATTCGCGTGCTGGTGGGTGATGAGGTGTTGTGTGAAATGACGCCCTACGATCTGTCGAAGGCGCGTATCACCTACCGCTTTATGCCTGGTCGCGGCGGGCCAGGGCCGCAGTAATGCAGCCGGGCGTGACTGCGCCCCAAAACGCCCATCGGCTAATTCTCGCATCGGCCAGCCCGCGCAGGCGCGAATTGCTTGGCCGATTGGGGATTGTTCCCGGTGGCGTAGATCCCGCTAATATTGACGAGACACCGCTCAAGGGCGAGCTTCCGCGCGTATACGCAGTGCGGATGGCGCGCGAGAAAGCGCTGGCCGTTGCTGGCGGTGAGGCGCACGTACTGGCGGGCGATACCGTAGTCGCGCTAGGCCGCCGCATTCTGCCCAAGGCAGAAGACGAAGCCACCGCGCGCACCTGCCTCGAACTCCTCTCCGGCCGCCGCCACCGCGTGTTTTCCGCTGTGGCGCTGCTCGCGCCCAATGGCACAATTTGCGCAAAGCTGAGCGAGACGCAATTGCGTTTCAAGCCGTTGCACGAAACGGAAATCGCTGCCTATCTCGCAAGCGGGGAATGGCACGGCAAGGCGGGCGGCTATGCCATCCAGGGCGCAGCAGAAGCCTTGATCACGTGGATGGCTGGCAGCCATTCGGGCGTGATCGGCCTGCCACTGTTCGAAACGCGTGCATTACTCAAGACGGCGGGGTTCCCAATTGGCTGACTGGCTCATCGAAACTGGCATCGGCGAAGAACGCGCGCTGCTGGTCGATCGCGGCGAAGTGCTGGCCGCACGCCTGCGCTGGCCGGGCGAGTTGGAAGCGGGCGAAATTGCCGAGGGCGTGCTGATAGCGCGCTTCAGCGGAACGCCGCGCGGCCGTGCTCGCTTTGCCAGCGGCGAGGAAGCCTTGGTTGACCGCTTGCCGCGCGAAGCCGCTCAGGGCCGTACAATGCGCTTCGAAATCACCCGCTCCGCAATGGGCGAGGCAAAGCGCCGCAAACCCGCTCACGCCCGCCCATCTGACGAACCGTGCCGCCCCGCGCCGACTTTGCTCGAACAGCTTGGTGGCCGCGAATTGCGCCGTTTCCCGGCTGGCTGCTGGGAAGAAGTATGGGCCGAAGCGTCCGAGGGCATCGTGGCGTTCCGTCAGGGCGCGCTGCAATTCAGTCCCACTCCAGCGATGACGCTGGTGGATGTCGACGGGCATCTGCTGCCGCGCGATCTCGCGTTGGAAGCAGTCGATCCACTGGCACGCGCGATTGCACGATTCGGGCTGAGCGGATCTATCGGCGTTGACTTCCCGACCTTGCGCGAAAAAGGCGAACGCAAGGCGGTAGACGGCGCGTTGGGCGTGGCGCTGGCCGATTGGGACCATGAACGCACCGCCATTAACGGCTTCGGCTTTGTCCAACTGGTAGCAAAGCTTGAAGGTCCGTCGCTGCTGCACCGCCTGCATTTCGCCCGTAGCGGCGCAGCCGCGCGGATGCTGATGCGGCGCGCAGAAGAAGTGGCCGAGCCCGGCGTATTGCTCCTCACCGCGCATCCGCAGGTTATCGCTAGCATCCTGCCCGATTGGCTAGCCGAACTGACCCGCCGCACTGGTCGAGAAGTGCGGCTTGCCCCCGATCCCGGTCTTGCGCCGCACGCCGCCTTCGCGCAGGCTGTTGCCCGATAAAGGGAATCACGATGACGACTGGCCGCCCCTGCCCGATCTGCAAAAAGCCGCGCAACCCTGAGCATACCCCGTTCTGCTCTCCGCGCTGCCGCGACCGCGATCTGGCGCGCTGGTTTAACGAGGACTACGCCCTGCCCGGTCCGCCTGCCGATCCTGAAGCAATCGTACGCGAGGAATGATGTTTTTGGTTGCCGCATCGCTTGTGCGGAAAACCGGCGCCCACTTTTCCGCGCGATGCTCTAACCCCTTGCCAACCGCGCCCTGCTTCGCCATAGGCGCGCACTCACTCGAACAGAGTGAACGTCAAAACTGGTAATGCCTGGGTAGCTCAGGGGTAGAGCAGTCGATTGAAAATCGACGTGTCGGTGGTTCAAATCCGCCCCCGGGCACCAGTTTTGATTCCGGCCTGTTCCGGCCCGGACATTGAAGACCGTGCAAACCCTCGGTATTTCTTTAGCCATCTTCCACACTATTCCGGGCCATTCCGGGGCGAGCCGCGTTTATCTGGGGGCATTTGGGGGGCTTTGCGATTTAGCGCTAGGGGCACGGGATACTGACCGTCGCGCAGTGCAAATCTGCGGGTCCGTCGAGCAAGCCCGTGAAACTGTTCGACAACGGCGGGCTACATCTGCTGGTGCAGCTCGCCAACGACAGCAAAATCTAACGTGCGCCGAGCATTTCAACGAGCGTTCTGGTGATCGACACGAACACTCCGACAGCGACCGCCAGCCTTAATAATTCGGGTTGACCTGGGCGCCCCCCTCCGCAAACCTCTCGCATATGATGTGGGTGGACGCTATCAACGCCCTCGACGGTCGTATTTTCTTTATCCCGTATTGCGCGGACAAGGTTCTCATTGTCGATCCCGTTACAGGCACCGCAGAGTTCAATAATTTTGGGCTGAATTTCGGGGGTGCCGGGCGAGTATGTGATCGCGCGGCACATTGGGAATCGACGGGGAAATCTATTGCGCCCCGCGCGATGCGACTTTCATTTTGGTTATCGACCCCGCGGCCAACACAGCGGAAATGTCAAATTTCGACGTAGATTTGTCAGAGGTCAGCAAGTACGCGTGCTGCTACACGATGAGTGATGGGCTTATATATTTTCCGCCATACACCGCAAAAACCATGCTTGTACTAGGTACCAGCGCGCACCGCGCTGTCCGGGTTCCGATTCCCGGGATAGACGACCTTACCTCCAGCGCGCTTTGGATTGGTGGAATTATAGGGCCGGGTCGCAAGCTGCGGTGCCCCCAAGTGGCACTGACAAGTTCTTGAATATCGGGTGATACCGCTAACGCGTTGGGTTTCTGAGGATATAGAATGCGAATTTTTGAAGGCTCTTGGAAATCGGCGAATGCCGAGCGCACCTTCGCGGTGCCGATAGAGATTGGAGGGCGGAAGCTAACTCTGGAAACCACCGTTTATAGTCGGTGGCAAGAATTTTTCACTACGGATCGGCTTGATGGGGCTGTTGTCCAGTTACTCCCTACAGCGATGCGACTAGGCGAAAACATTAAGGTTGAAGGGGCCATATCCGCGGAGTTGGCTTGGCTTCTCGAAACGAACGGCATTCCACTGCTTGCAACATTAAAAAACATGCGCACCGTCAGGATCGAGGCGAGAGAGTACACGACTACCCCTCTGTGCAACCCTAAGTTTGATGCTGCGATGGGTTTTTCCGGAGGAGTGGACTCTTTCTCGGCACTATTCGATCTTCTGAAACGCCCGAACTTGGGTCCGAAGCTCGATGTGCTTATGTTCAATGACTTCAGCAGCCGCCGACGGCGAGACCCTGAGGCAACTGAGTTAGATGTGAGCAGGGTTCGGAATCTCACCCAGCGTTTGGAGCTAGAGTTCTGCGAAATTCGGTCAAATATTGCCGAGATCGACGTGGTTGGATACGGTCTGGCGCACTCGACGTCAAACGTGGGTGGGGCCTTCCTGCTTGCCGGCCTTTTCCGGACATTTATTGTCGCCAGTGGATACGATGCTCAAATGCTTGGGAGAGACCCGAGCGATGCGGCAAGCATAGAGCCTGCACTTCTGCAGTCCCTGTCGCCGCCGGGCCGGCATGCCTACCTTTTCGGCGGGCACAAAACACGGGTCGCCAAGACACGCGACATCATAGAAGAGCCTGAGGTCCAGACCGGCCTAGATGTATGCCTTAGTCGATCACCCAATCACCTTAACTGTGGCGAATGCGAGAAGTGTCTTCGGACGCTCGCCGCGATCGAGATACTGGGCAGGTTGGATAAATATGACCGGCTATTTGATTTAAATGCCTACCGCCAAGCACGCGGCTCCTTTTTTTATCGGATGAAAGTGTCGAACCAAGTGTTCTTACGCGAGCTTCGGTTATTGGCCGAGGCAGAGGGCCATCAGATCGCGCGCAGCATCATTTGGAAGGGTGCGCTGTCCCACAGTAAACTACTTGTAGCGCGGTATATAAGAAAAACTCGAGGAACCCTCGGGCGAAGAATCCGCCTTCTGCGCGCTCGATTGGCCACCCACTCCGGGTAATCCCGCCCATTACCCCACCCCCTGCTGGCCTTCTCGCGAGCGCGCGGGCTTGTTCCGCCCATGACCAGCGCCCCCTGCTTCGCCAGCGCGTGTTCGATGCGTGCGCCGCCATCTGTCCACCCGGCACACTGGAGGATCCCGGCTAGAGGCTGGCGATCAACAACCTGCTCAATGCGCTCGGCGCGCCGGTAGATCGCTCAGATGCGAAGGGGGGGGCAGCCGACATTGCGGTCGATCTGCAAAAGAAGCTCTCCGCCCGTTTCACACTTGGCGAACTGATCAAGAGTGAAACGGCATCGCGACGCGGCATTGCCAACATTCCCTGCCCCGCAGAACTCGCGGCGCTGCAGCTGCTGTGCATTCATGTGCTGGAGCCGGTGCGCGTTCACTTTGGCAGGCCCGCAGTTAGTACCAGCGGCTTTCGCTCACCCCTGTTGAATGCGGCAATCAAGGGCAGCGCGAGCAGCCAACATTCCCGGGGCGAGGCTGACGACTTCACCATGCCTAGAGCGTCCAATCTGAAAGTCTGCCGCTGGATACACCGGCATCTCAACTACGATCAGCTGATCTATGAGTCCGGCGAAACGGGCTGGATCCCCTGCAGCTATTCCGCCCGCCAGATGCGCAACAGCGAGCTTAGCGCGATGCGCCGGGGCGGCAAAACGGTCTACCTCACGGGCATCATCGCGTGACTGGGCATGAGCTCAACGCCGTGCTGGCCTTCATGATGTTTGCCCTGGGGATCACCATTCCCAGGGCGCCCTTCATCGGCGGTATGTCTATCGCGCTCGGCTGCTGCTTTGCGGTGATGGCCATGCGCCCGCTCGAATCGCGCTGCTCGATCTGGCTCACGCTGTTCATGAGCGCACTGTCAGCCCGTAAAGCAGTTCGACAGCGGCGAGCTACTACATTTGATATGTGCAGCCGTCGGTCGTGAAGAGCTCGCGTCTCAAGGGGCAAGCCACGTCTCGATCGCCATCGGAAGTTTGTGGCGCGGTGCCGCGTCATGTCGCGCGATCAGAATATTCGCGACGGCTGACGCTCGCCGGGCAGGCGACGAATGCGAGTGAGAATATGCGCTTCCCGTTGAGAACCTTCCGCCACAGGTCGGCGTGTGCAAGGATTTGGAAACAATTTGGAGTTAACCCAGAGAATGGGGCGAGTTTTGGATGGCCAGACGAACCACCGGCACAGCCTGCGAGCTAGTGGAGCGCGATCAGTCGTCGCTTTATGATGCTGGCAATGGCACGCCGATCAAAGGAGAGAGGCGGAATGTTAACGAAAGCGTTGCGCAGCATCTCAGATAGTTCAACGGCTAGGCGAGGCGAGATCGTTGGAATTCAGTATCTCAGGGGGTTAGCAGCCGCTGCCGTGGTGGTCACGCATGCTTCCTCTACCTCCGCCTTCCCAAAGTATTTCGACAATCCATCACCAAGCCGTTTTCTGGACGCTGGCAATGTCGGAGTTCCCCTGTTCTTTGTTATCAGCGGGTTCATCATTGCTATCGTTAGCCTGAGAGAGGGAACTCTATTACCGCGAATAAAAAAACGTGAGTTCTTTGTTCGGAGGTTTGCCCGCATCGTTCCTTTGTTGTGGCTTGCGGTGATCAGCTACGCTCTATTAAGGCTGCTGGGCAGAGGCTTCGTGGACGTTCCGGCAACGTTGCGCTCAATGGTGCTCTGGCCCGTTGGAGAGGTCGATCCAAAGAACGTGTGGACACTCCGTCACGAACTCATTTTTTACGTCGTATTTGCGGCCACATTTCTTGGACAGCGGTTGTCCAGATGGTTCCTCATGGCCTGGGTGATTGCGCCCTTGATATTGGGCTTTACGGCCTATTATTGGGGATCGGCAGTAAAATCCGAACTGTTGCAATCCATATTCAATGGAGCCAATCTGTTTTTTGGGGCGGGGGTCGTGTTGGCGCTCTTTTGGCTCCGGAAAAAACCCGAACCGATCAAAATCAGAGCGGATGCCCTGCTCTTCATGTGTGGCTTCTTGCTTCTTACGGGCGCGATGACGATTGCGCGCGAAAACACCAGCCCGACTGCCGTACAGCTTGTCGCCCTAATTCTATGTAGTGGGCTTGTGTTCGCCGCAGTGCGATTAGCACCTCATGGAAAGGGCAATCGAGCGGGACTGCTCTTCGGAAATGCCTCATATGCCATCTACTTGTTTCACCCTCATATCCTTTCGGCTCTGCTCGGTGTGTGGGCTAAGTTGGCGCCTGGAACTCACATCAATGTGGTAATTTGGGGCACCTCGCTAGCCGCCGTTTTCGCGGGTATAGTTGTTCATGTGTTGATCGAGAAGCCGTTGGTCAATGTTGCGTTGATAATGTTCGGACAACGTCCGAAGAGTTCTCTTGGTGAGCCACATCGAGCCACATCGAGCCACATTGGAGAGCAAGCTGCTCAAGGGCGATAGTGTGGGGAGGGCGCGAATGTCTGCACTCGCTCGCAAGGCCTGCCTTACGGCCTCATGCCCGATGAGGATCGAAGTTGATCCGTATTCAGCGCGCATCCGACTGAATAGGACGGCGAATGGTTCCTTTGACTGCCACGACAGCGCTGCTTTGGCAGATTGTACCAAGTTCTAGCTGACGCGAAAGAATATGCCCGTCTCGCAAAAGGCATTACACAGTATGCTGACAAAATACGTTGGCATCCCCGCGCTCATCAGCAGCGAAAGATAAGTCAAGTCAGTAAATGGCCTGTTGCTTTTACGGATGCTCGCTCTGGCCTCCGACTTGATTTGACAGGCCTTCGATCTGCTTAATCACACGCCCAACGCAGGCAATGAGCAGGTCAAGTACATCAACGACATTACATTTCGCAAATATTGATTCCTCCGCAAATCGCAATACACGACACCGCTTATTAAATACTCAATTTAATATCTCAATTTTTCTAAATATCAATTCATATATAATTATACATATTATTATATGTAATTATAAATAATTAATTAGTACTAACTCTCCCGCAATATCAAATAATTTTAAATAATCGCCGCAGTACTAATAAAACACCTTCCGCTGAGCGAAGGCGTAGCCCCCCCTTTTCTCGGCTGACCGAGGCAGTGGAAGACGCGATGTCGTGAGCTTTCCGCCCTCCGGCGGACTGGCGCACCGTACGGGCGCTCGAAGGTGCGGCAGCGCCGTCGGACGTGACCGAACTGACAACCCCGGCACCAGCAAGGCGGGCGGCGACATCAAACAGGAATCCACTCGCCTGCTACCCGGAACCAGTTCCACTCTGGGACAGCCACGAGCCAACTCTTCTTAACAAACGATTAATCTATATTGAAAGCCACGTTCTGATTCATTGGCAACTGCGACCGGGCACTTCCCGGCATGGAGTTGCTTGGCCTAAACGGGGGTTTGTCCAATGTCATTCTTCAGCTTCATTTCCAAATCCGTTTCCAAATTCAATTCCAAGTCCAAGAATAACCGCGATTGCGATGATCGCAATGACGGCAAACACCACGACCATGACGGCGACAACCGCGATGGTGACAAGCACAATGACTGTCGCGATGAAAAAGACGATTGCGGCTGCGACGATAACTTTGTGATCGATCGCAATACCGTGATCATCAAAGGTACGAGTGGAAACGACCGGCTCATAGCCAGTGAGGGCGAACAGACAGTCTACGGGCTCGGCGGCAACGACAACATCGCAGGCCGCGCCGGTGACGACCAGCTGTCGGGCGGTGACGGCAACGATACCATCGCTGGAGATATCGGCGACGACATCATTTGCGGCGGCGCAGGCGACGATTACCTGCTGGGCAACCGCAGCAATGACGACCTGTCTGGCGGCAAGGGCAACGACCAACTCTACGGCGGCGAGAACGACGACGTGCTTCGCGGAGGCGATGGCAACGACTTCGTCAGCGGCGACGAGGGCGACGATGCGCTTTACGGCAACAAGGGCGCCGATGTGTTCGCATATGGTAAGCTGAACGGCACGCTCGCATTTGGCGACGACGTCATCAAGGATTTCGAATTCGATGGCCGCGGCCGCGAGGGCGACACAATCAAGATCGTCAATCTGGGCACGGCGTTCGACACCTATGCCGAGGTCATGTCAGTGGCACAGCAGACAGCGGACGGCGTGCTATTCGACTTCGGCAACAACCGTTCGCTGCTGGTGGAAGATGTCCGCATTTCCGAACTTACGAGCGACTACTTCGTCTTCTGACGAGTTTCGGCGGGCATCCGTTACGTGATGCCCGCCCTTACAATGACGCAGCCTTAAACTGACCGACGCAGCGCACGAAAAAGGCCCGCCGAAGCGAGCCCTTTCCTTATTCGTTGAGAGATCAGCTCATCCGAACAATGGTCGAAGAATCTTCCGGATCGTTCACATTAACCGACGACCACGTGCCGTCCGGGCCGACTGTTTCGGTGAAGCAATTGACGGCTTCCTCGGTATCCAGCTTCGAACACCAGTTATCCGGCTGGTCGAGCGTCCAGGTGCCGGTGGTCACCGTGCCTTCGGCGTCGGTATTCGAATATGTGCCGTCGGCATTGACCGTTTGCGTCATCACTTCGCCGTCTGCGGAGGTAATCTCAAAAGTGCCAGCGGGTGCCTGGCCATCGGCAGCCATCACAGCAACGGCTGCGGGCGCGGTGGTGGTTTCTTGAGCCACCGGAGCGGCCTCTTCAGCCCCGGAGCAGGCGGTTACTGCAAATCCGGCGGCGAACACGGCAATGAATGCGAGCTTTTTCATAATCAATCCCCTGTTGCGAGATGGCAGATATACCACGCCGAACGGCCCGTCGCCATGATCTAGCGCAACAACCGCGCCCGCTAAAATCCAGCGATTGAAAGGCCCCGCGGCACTGTTCAATTGCCACCCGCCAGCCATTAGTGTAGCGATGCGGCATCGCGCCCCGGCCTTGGCGAAGCAGTGCTTCGTTTGCCGGGGCGCTCTTATTTCACGTTGATAGAGGTTTCCCCCATGTCCCGTCGCCGCCAGATCTACGAAGGCAAGGCCAAGATCCTGTATGAGGGCCCAGAACCGGGCACGCTGATCCAGTATTTCAAGGATGATGCGACTGCGTTCAACGCCCAGAAAAAGGGCACGATCAACGGCAAGGGCGTGATCAACAACCGCATCAGCGAACATGTGTTCACGCGGTTGGCGCATATCGGTATCCCTACGCACTTCATCCGCCGTCTGAATATGCGCGAGCAACTCGTTCGGCAGGTTGAGATTATCCCGCTCGAAGTGGTGATCCGCAATGTCGCGGCTGGCTCGATTTCCAAACGCCTCGGGATCGAAGAGGGTGAGCCTTTGCCGCACACCCTGATCGAATATTACCTGAAGTCGGATGAATTGCAGGATCCGATGGTGTCCGAAGAACACATCGCCTGCTTCAACTGGGCCGGGCACGAGGAAATGCAGGATATTGCCGCGATGGCGATCCGCATAAACGATTTCATGTGCGGTATGTTCGCCGCAGCCAACATCCGACTGATCGATTTCAAGCTGGAATTCGGGCGTATCTGGGATGGCGATTTCAGCCGGGTGATCCTGGCTGACGAGATCAGCCCGGATAACTGCCGCCTTTGGGATATGACGAGCGGCGAAAAGCTCGACAAGGACCGGTTCCGGCGCGATCTGGGTGGGGAAGAAGAAGCCTATCAGGAAGTCGCCCGCCGTCTCGGCGTCTTGCAGATGGACGAAAACACTCCCGGTGATGTGCTGGATATGAGCGCACACCGCAGCCGCTTGCGTAATTCCCCCCCGGCCAAGCCGACCAAGAAGTAATCAGGCGGCGAGCGCCGCCTGCACATCACCTAGCAGCCGTTCCGCCCCGAAGTGGGCGAAAACGGCTGCCATGTGTGCGTCGTTGCCGTGTTCGAGCACATTAGTGCGCCACAATGCGGTGAACTGCGAGGTCCGCCATACCGTCAGCGGTTCGTGCCCGCCCGTCAGACGAAACGTCGTCCCCGCCAGCCGGGCCATCGCATACAGCCAGATGTCGTCCGTGGTTGGGCAAAGGCGGCGAGCCAATCCGATGTCGAGCACTGCGGGATCGAACCGGTCCAGCCGCAACAGTACCCCGCCAACTCCGGTGGGGAAATTGAGGATCGAGGCATCGCGCGCATCGGTGTCGTGTGCCCACCACCGGTAGCCGAGTGGCTGGCCGAGCGGATCGAGCGCCACCCGGTGGATGCGTTGGCACGCGATTTCGCCCGGTTGATCGCCTGCGAGCAACTCTCCCAACCAGTGCGGCGGGTAATAGGTGTCGTCATCACAGATCGCGATGCGAGCGTCCGGGAAGTGCTGCAAAGCATGAATATATTTGGTGTGCGGGCCGTGATCGTCGCACGCTATGATGCGCAAGCCGAACGGTTCCAACTCGCGCACATCGTCCGGCAGATGAGCCATGTCGGCATGGCCGATCCACAACAACACCGCTTCGGGCCGCAGTTCTTGCAACAGCAGACTTTTGAGCGTCAACGCCAGCGTGGCAAAGCGCGGGGCGTATGAGGTTAGCGAAACGAACAAGCCCTGCTGGCGGCCGCGTCCCTGCACCAACCTGATCGCGCGCGTATACCAAGCCCGCTCGATTGCTCGCCGGGCAGCATATTCGCGGTAGCCAGAGGTGAATAGCCCCCGGCGCACTGGCGGCAGCGGCGTCATTCTGAAGTTCATTGCTTGGGCGGTCCCGTGCAGCATTGGTTGCCGCCTCCCGCTATTGCGCGATTGTTACAGAACCGAACGCCAAAGCGTGGGCGCCCCAATCGATCCATTGCCCGTTCAGCCGAAGCGCGTCATGAAGCGCCCATGAACTTGCGTTTTCTGCCGGCGGTAGTCGCCGCTCTCACCCTCTCGCTTCCCCTTCCCGCCGCCGCTCAGGCGCCTGAATATTCCGAGCAGCGACCAGCCGCCGCTCGCCCCGACCCGTGGCCATTTGCGGCCAGCGATCTGCCGGTCGACCCCGATTTCCGCGTCGGCGTGCTGCCTAACGGGATGCGCTACATCATCCGCCCCAATGCCACGCCGGCAGCGCAAGGCATGGTACAGTTATGGGTCGATTTCGGCAGCGCGGCGGAACGCGAGGATCAGCAAGGCTGGGCGCATTTCATCGAGCATATGGCGTTTAACGGTTCCACCAGCGTGCCTGAGGGCGACATGGTGCGCCTGCTCGAACGCGAGGGGCTGGCGTTCGGCGCGGATACGAATGCATCGACCGGGTTCGACACCACCACCTACAAGCTCGATCTGCCGCGCAACGATCCGGCATTGCTCGGCACCGCGTTGATGCTGATGCGCGAAGTGGCGAGCGAACTCACGTTTGACGAGGCTGCGGTGGCGCGCGAACGCGGGGTAATCCTATCCGAACGGCGCGTGCGCGATACCTTTCAGTTGCAGAGCGTGATGGATAATCTGGCGTTCCTCTATCCCGGATCGCCGTTGGCTGAACGGCTGCCGATTGGCACACTGGAAAGCATCCAAGGGGCCACCGGCGCGGGCATGCGCGAATTGTGGTCGCGCTATTACCGGCCCGAGAATGTCGCACTGATAGTGGTGGGGGATTATGATCCGGCGGCGGTGGAAGCCGCTATTACCGCTGAATTCGGCGATTGGCAGGCCGACCCGCGCGTGCCCGCCCCCTCGCTTGGACCGGTTGATCCGGGTTTGGCGGGCCAAACCGACATTTTCATCGACCCGGCTTTGTCCGAGGAAATTACCATCAGCCGCAACGGCCCGTGGATCGGCGAGCCGGACACTGTCGCCAGCCGCCGCACGCGGGTGCTGCGCCAGATCGGCTACGGCATCGTCAACCGCCGCTTGCAGCGCCTCGCGCGGGTGGAAGACGCACCCTATCGCGGGGCGGGGATCGGCGTATCCGATGTGTTTACCGTCGGCCGCACCGCCAATCTGGTCGTGCAAGCAGGCGAAGGCGATTGGACGCGCGCGTTGGCCGCTGCGCAGCAGGAATATCGCCGCGCATTCACTTTTGGGTTTACCCAGGTAGAGGTCGCCGAACAGGTCGCCAATCTGCGCAGTTCGATCGAAAGCAACGCAGCCGGCGCGCAGACCCGCCACAACGCCAATTTCGTCACTGGCGCGCTCACCCTATTGCGCGATGGGCAGGTGCCGACCACGCCGCAAACCGCGCTGGAACGGTTCAACCAGTTTGCGCCCGAGATCACGCCCGAATTGGTGCTCGAAGCGCTCAGCAGCGAGTTTATTCCGCTGGAGAACCCGCTGATCCGCTTCGAAGGTCGTACTGCTCCAGAAGGCGGTGCGGATGCACTGCGCGCGGCATGGAACGCGGGCATGGCGGCGGAACTGGCCGCAGGGGCGGACGAGGCAGTGGCCGAATTTGCCTATACCGATTTCGGCCCCGCTGGCACGGTGGTGTCGGATGAGGTCGAGCCTCTCCTGAACATCCGCCGCATCACCTTCGCCAACGGGTTGAAACTGAACCTCAAGCGCACCGATTTGCAGGCCGACCGGATTATGGTCCAACTCAATGTCGATGGCGGCGATATGCTCAACACGCGCGAGAACCCACTGGCGACTGCGATGACCTCCTCATTGCTGGTTGGCGGATTGGGGCAGCATACGCTCGACGAGTTGCAATCGATCTTGGCGGGGCGGCAGGTGTCGCTCGATATCGGTTCCAGCGACGAAACCTTCCGTATGCAATCGACCACCACACCGGGCGATCTGGAACTGCAATTGCAGCTATTCGCCGCCGCGCTCGTCGATCCGGGTTTCCGGCCCACCGGCGAAGCGCAATACCGGCGCAACATAGCCAACTATTTCGCGCAGATTTACGCCACCCCGGGCAACGCTCTGTCCACTGCGATCGGCGAAATCATCTCGGATGGTGATCCGCGCGAAACGCTCCAGCCGCAGACCACGTACGAGGCGTTGAGCTTTGCCAAGCTGCGCGCCGACATCATGGACCGCTGGCAACATGGCGCGATGGAACTGGCGCTGGTCGGCGACATCGACGAGGATCGGACCATTGCATTGGTCGCCGCCACGCTCGGCGCGCTGCCGCCCCGTGAAACCGCATTCGGTGAATATGCCGATAGCCGCACCCGCAGTTTCACCGCCGACCGTTCGCCGCGCACCATCCGGCACGATGGCGCAGCCAATCAAGCACAATTGCTGATGGCATGGCCCACGCGCGACGATAGCGACCAGCGCGCGAGCCAGACGCTCGAACTGCTTGAACGGGTGATGGGGGTGGAACTGTTGGATAGCCTGCGCGAAGAACTCGGTCAGACCTATTCGCCCAATGCCGATGCCAGCCAGTCTGCCGTGCACCCCGGCTTCGGCACCTTCGATATTTCGGCTGCGGTTGACGTCGCCGATCTGGAAGCGACCCGCGCGGCGATGCTGTCCACCATCGAACAACTGCGTGCCGCTCCGGTGAGCGACGATGTGCTGCTGCGCGCCCGCGCGCCGATGGTGGAAGCCTATGCCAATGCGCTCAACAGCAACGGCGGCTGGATGACGCTGGTGGACCGCGCGCAAAGCGAAACGGAACGGCTCGACCGGTTCGTTGCCGGGCGTGCGATGCTCGAATCGCTCACCCCGGAAGATGTACACGCGGCGGCGGAGCAGTATCTCGATCCGGAACAGCGGCTGGAATTGGTGGTGTTGCCGCGCGCACAATAGCCTACTTGGGACAATTCCGCCGCTCACCCTTGCGGCGTGCTTAGGCTTGTCGCATAGGCTCAGGCGCATCACCCCAGCATTTTATAAAGGCCCCAGCCGATGAAGGTCCGCATCCACGTCAGCCTGAAACCGGGCGTACTCGATCCGCAGGGCCGCGCCGTGCACCATGCGCTAGAAGGCTTGGGCTTTGCTGGAGTGTCCGATGTGCGCGTGGGCCGGTTGATCGAACTGGAAGTCGCCGATGATACGGCGGATGATGCGCTGGATGCGATGTGCCGTCAGCTGCTCGCCAACATGGTGATCGAAAATTACCGGATCGAGAAGCTGGAGACGGCCTGATGCGCGCCGCAGTCATCACCTTCCCCGGCTCCAACTGCGACCGCGACCTGGCGGTGGCGTTGGAAAAAGTCTCGGGCCGCGCGCCCCTGCGCGTATGGCACGGCGATCACGCCCTGCCTGAAACGCTGGACTTTATCGCGCTGCCGGGCGGGTTTTCCTACGGCGATTATCTGCGCAGCGGAGCGATGGCGGCGAATAGCCCGATCATGCGCGCTGTGGTTGCCGCGGCGGCGCGCGGCGTGCCGGTGCTGGGCGTGTGCAACGGCTTCCAGATCCTCACTGAAGCTGGTTTGCTGCCGGGCGCGCTGATGCGCAATGCTGGGCAAACTTTCGTGTGCCGCACGGTCGGCCTGCGCGTGGAGAATTCCCAGAGCTTGTTCACCGCAGGATATGACGCGGGTCAGGAAATTCGCGTTCCGGTAGCGCATCACGACGGTAATTATTTCGCTGAAGAAGCGGTGCTGGACCGGTTGGAAGGCGAAGGCCGCGTGGCGTTCCGCTACACCGAGGCAGTCAACGGATCGCGCCGCGATATTGCGGGCGTGCTCAACGATGCCGGCAATGTGCTGGGCATGATGCCGCACCCCGAACGCGCAATCGAAGCCGACCACGGCGGCACAGACGGCCGCGCGCTATTCGAAAGTGCCGTGCGGGGGCTGGTTGCTGCCTAAGAATTTTGGGCTGGTGTAGCCCTGTGATCCTTCGACGGCTCAGGATGAGCGGGTTTTGCGGTCGAAGGCGTAACGCAAAGCAAGCCGAGATGGCTCCGGCCCCGTTGGGGCCGCAAGGCCGAACGGTCGCCCACAGGTGCTCCGGAGCGAAGCGTAGGAATTGCACCGAGGACGCTCGCCCGGATGGGCGAGCGAAACACAAATCAGGCGGCACGGGGCTTCATCAGCAACGCCCGCGCCTCACGCGCTTCCATCGGACGGCCGAAGTAATAGCCCTGGATCTTGGTGCAGCCCAGTTCACGGATCATGTTCGCCTGCGCTTCGTCCTCGACCCCTTCGGCGGTCGTGGTCATTTCGAGGCTGCGTGCCATCGCTACCACCGCATTGATGATCGCAAGGCTCTCACGGCTCCCCTGCGCCGCGCCCTGCACGAAACTCCGGTCCACCTTGATGGTCGAGAATCGCAGCGTCCGCAAATAGCCGAGCGAAGAATAGCCGGTTCCGAAATCGTCTAACGCGATCGAACAACCAAGCGCGAGGATTTCTTCCAAAGTCTGTCGCGCCGTCCGGCCATCGCGGAGGAACACGCTTTCGGTGACTTCCACTTCCAGCCGCGCGGCGGGCAGACCGGTATCGGCCAGCGCTTTCACCACATTGCTCGAAAAGCCGGGTTCGAGCAGTTGTTCGCCCGATACGTTCACCGCTACCTTGATATCCGAAGGCCAGCGCACTGCTTCTCGGCATGCTTCGTGCAGCACCCAATTGCCGATTGGCACGATCAGGCGGGTATCTTCGGCCACCGGGATAAATTTGCCTGGAGAAACAAAGCCATGCTCGGCGCTGTTCCAGCGAAGCAACGCCTCGAAACTGACCACTTTTTCGCTGATCGAGTTAACCACCGGCTGGAAATGCAAATGCATCTCCTGATTGCCGATGGCACTGCGCAGCGAGTTTTCCAGCCGCCTTCGTTCCTCGGCATCCGCGTGCATCGACGGGATATAGGCAAAATGCCCGTTCCCGCCTTCATCCTTAGCGCGATAGAGCGCCAGATCGGCGTTGCGCATCAGCGTTTCCACCGATGATCCGTCACGCGGACCGACCGCAGAACCGATGCTAGCGCCGACGTATAATGTATGGTTATCAACGGTGTACGGTTGCGCCAGGCTCTCGATAATAGCCGCGGCTACGTGCTCTACCCGACCAATATCGCCGGCATCGCGCAGCACCACGGCGAATTCGTCGCCGCCCAGCCGCCCACATTGCTCGTTCTCGGTCATCACCCGCATCAGCCGGTGCGAGACCTGCGCCAATAGCCGGTCGCCGACTTGGTGGCCGAGCGAATCATTGACCGATTTGAACCGGTCGAGATCGATCATCATGAACCCGCAGCGGCTCTTCCACTGGTCGGAATAGCGCAGAGCTTCGGCGAGCGCTTCGGTCAGCATCAGCCGATTAGGCAGGCCGGTAAGCGTATCGTAGCGCGCCAGATAGGCAATTTTCTCATCCCGGTCGCGCTGCTCGGTCACGTCCGAACCGACCCCGCGGAACCCGATAAAGCTGCCCTGTTCATCACGCATCGGGGTACCGGAAAGCTCCCACCAGCGACGACCACCGGGTAGATAAACCTGCACCAGGAGGTTGGAGAAGCTCTCCCGCCGTTTCAACCGCTCCGCCAGATCATGCAAGCTGCGCGGGAAATCGCCCCGTTCCCAGGTTTCGCCAGCAATCAGGCGGATCAGGCTTTCGCCTTCGATCTTTTCCGGATCGCAGCCCAAGGCATAGGCAAAGCGCGGACTGACAGCACGAGCACGGCGATTGGTGTCGATCTGCCACAGCCAGTCGGCTTCGTTTTCCTCAAATTCGCGCAGCAGCAAGGATACGACCTCGTCCTTTTCCACCACACCAGCCTCGGCAATCCGCGCGGACAGATAGGTTCGTGCAGTCTCGAGCGATCCGTTGACGATCATTCCGGCAAACGCCACGCTTGCCACGACAAACAGCCAATCGCCCATCAGCGCGAACGACATTGCCCCCGCAGCCCCGGCCAGCAATGCAAACACGATCGGGGCAAGCGGCACTGACGACATGTTCGCTGCCGACCCCGCGACCAGCATCGTCACCAGCGCCCACAGCGCGTAATGTTCTGCCTCGGTGCCTTGCCGGCCGAACACCAGCATCGCCACCGCCCACAGAATCGCGCACACTGCTACTCCGAGCGCATGACTGATGAATTCAGTGCGGGCCATTTGCCGCCGTTCGATATCGGCCAGCATCTGATCGAGTCGCGCTGCGTTCCACAAGGCCAGCAACAGCGCGACGGCCCACGCCGCAATCAAGGGTAGTATCACCACATCGGCAAACATCGATATCGTGATGATCCCGGCGGCCACATGGGCGAGCGCGCGCCGGACCGAGATTCGGTATAAATCAGCATAATGCAATCCGCGCAGCCGCGACCAATCCCCATCGACAGGATCGCTCAGGCCAAGCACCTGCAATGCACTGAGGTGCAAGGTCTGAACCGGCATGTTGGGTGGTGGACTACTCACGCCGCATAGATAAGCGCGTAATGGTTAGTGCCGCGTAAAGCTCAACGGTTTTTCCCATGGCCGCGTTAACTTATTCGACAGTGACGGATTTTGCCAGGTTGCGCGGTTGGTCCACATCTGTGCCTTTGATGCACGCCACATGATAGGCGAGCAATTGCACTGGTACCGCGTAAACCAGCGGCGCAATCAGCGGATGGACTTGCGGCATTTCGATGGTGGCAAGGCACCCTTCCCCCGCCTGCGCGATCCCGGCCGCATCCGAAATTAGCACCACCTTGCCGCCGCGCGCTTGCACTTCCTGCATGTTGGAGACGGTTTTCTCGAATAATGGCCCGGATGGCGCGAGCACGATCACCGGCACCGCTTCGTCGATCAGCGCGATCGGGCCATGCTTCATCTCGCCGCTGGCATAGCCTTCGGCGTGGATGTAGCTGATTTCCTTGAGCTTCAGTGCGCCTTCCAGCGCCAGTGGATAATCCGCCCCCCGCCCCAGATACAGCACATCGCGCGCCGGAGCGATCAGATGTGCCATCGCACCGATTTCCTCGTCATGCGCCAGCGCGGCGTTGAGCGCGGCAGGCGCTTCGAGCAGGTGGCGGACGATTTCCGCTTCCTGTTCGCTATTAAGCCGCCCCTTCTTCACAGCAAAATGCGCAGCAAGCGCTGCCAGCACGGCCAATTGGCATGTAAACGCCTTGGTGCTGGCAACCCCGATTTCCGGACCGGCATGGGTGGGCAGCAGCAGGTCAGCCTCCCGGGCCATCGAACTGGTGGGCACGTTGACTACCGCGGCGATTATCTGCCCCTGCGCTTTGCAGTGGCGCAATGCCGCCAATGTGTCCGCCGTCTCGCCGCTTTGGCTGATGAACAGTGCTAAACCGCCGTCTTCCAGCACCGGATCGCGATATCGGAATTCGGATGCGTAATCGATGTCCACCGGCACGCGGGCGAATTGCTCGAACCAGTATTTCGCCACCATTCCAGCGTAGTAGGACGTGCCGCAGGCCACCAGCGTGATGCGATTGACGGCGGAAATGTCGAAATCGATCTGCGGCAGAGCGACCTGTTGTTCCACCGGACGCAGGTAGCTGCGCAGCGTTTGCGCGACGACCGTGGGCTGTTCGAAAATCTCTTTCTGCATGAAGTGGCGATAGTTGCCCTTCTCGATCGCCGCAGCAGATGCGCCCGAGGTTTGCACGGCGCGCGTAACCGCCACCCCGCTGGCATCGCGCACAGCAGCGCCGTCGCGGGTGATCACCACCCAGTCGCCTTCTTCCAGATAGCTGATCTGTTGTGTCAGCGGCGCCAGCGCCAACGCATCCGAGCCAAGATACGTTTCGCCGTCGCCGTATCCCACCACCAGCGGCGAACCGAGCCGCGCGCCGATCAGCATATCGGGGTAGTCACGAAAGGCGATAGCGAGGGCAAAGGCACCCCTTAGCCGGGGCAGGACGGCCTCTACCGCCGCCTCGGGGGTGGCGCCCTGTTCGATCTCGCGGCTGACGAGGTGGACGACCACCTCGGTATCGGTCTGGCTTTCGAACACGCGCCCGTCGGCGATCAGTTCGTCGCGCAGTTCCTTGAAGTTTTCGATGATCCCGTTGTGCACCAGCGCCACCAGCGGCGTGGCGTGCGGATGGGCGTTGGCCTGCGTCGGCGCGCCGTGAGTAGCCCAGCGGGTATGCGCGATGCCAGCCTCGCCGGTGGCAGGGTTGCGTTCAAGCTCGACCACCAGATTGGCGAGCTTGCCTTCCGCGCGGCGACGGATGAGTTGGCCGTCATGCAGCGTGCAGATGCCCGCGCTGTCATAACCGCGATACTCCATCCGTTTGAGGCCATCGACCAACCGCTGCGCAACAGGCTGATTGCCGACGATACCGATGATTCCGCACATGGATTTGGGCCTTAGCTAAATTGTATAGGGGACACGGATGCCGGGCATCTCTGCCGGAAAATCCTTGGTATTTCGTGTGACGAGGACGCGCCCGCGAATCTGCGCCGTTGCCAGAATAATGGCATCAGGCGTTTTGAGCCGCGGTCGTTCCCGGCGCAGCGCGGCGGCCCTCCTCGAAATCTCCTCATCGACCTCGTCCAGGCCGAAACGCGACAGGAAAGCCATCGCATCGCGCACAATCGACTCATCGCCCTTCGATAGCACCTCAATCCAGGCCATGCGGCTGATCCAAGGCCGCGCGCCAAGGCCGACCGCGCGCCGTATTTCGGTACGTGCAGGCGGAAAACCCGCGAGAGCATCGATCAAGATGTTCGCATCGAAGGCAAACCCGCTCACCGCTCGGCCGGGTTCTTTGGCTGAGGATATTTTCCTGCCAACATATCCAGATAAATCTGCCGCTGGCGATCATCCTCCTCATCGAACATCTCGGGAGATTCGGCGCGAACCTCCTCGTAATCTTCGTCCCAATGGCGGGTCCATTCGGCGCGGCGCTTGCGGTCATATTCGGCGGGATCATAAGCAACCCCGCGCCGCGCCCACAGGCCAAAACCGGCATCGATCCAGCCAGTGTCGCCCTCCGAAGGTTCAGCGCGGTAATGTGCAACCGCCTCACGCAAAACCGCCGCCCGGCTTTTGCCTTGTTCACGCGCAATGCGGTCCAGCCGTTCGATTTCATCATCGGGCAAATCGGCGAGGATGCGGGTCATTGATATACTGATATCATATCATGATATCGCTGCAAGCGTGAATCGTCAGTTCGGGAAGTTGGTATCGACGAAGGTATGCGCGAACTGCACCGGGTCCGGCTCCTCGCCGGTCTGCTCCAGGAATTTTACCCTGCCCTTGTTCCAGACATCCAAGATTGCAGCTTCCATCCTTGCCGGAAACTGCATCCGGCCCGCAACGATCTCGCGCCAACTGCCCTTACCGCCAAACGTCTCTCGAAAATAGGGTTCTGCTGCGGTCAGCCAATCCGCATTCGCTTGGTCAAGCGCGCCGATTGCCTCGAGCACATAGGAATCCAGCAAGCGCAGGAACGGCTTGCCATCGTAGCGGTCGCTCATTTCCGGTCTGCCAGCTTCTTCTTCATCGCATCGTGGAAACGGTCCGCCCATCCCGGTTTGACCAGTTGTTCCGCACGCACCATCCGCAATTCGCCCTCGGCCACATCGCGTGAAACCGCGCTGCCCGCCGCCACGATGGCATCCGCGCCGATCGTCACCGGAGCAATCAGTGCCGAGTTCGAGCCGATGAAGGCACCCCGCCCGATCACCGTCTGGTGTTTGAAATAGCCGTCGTAATTGCACGTGATCGTGCCCGCACCGATATTCGCGCCTGCGCCAACTGTGGCGTCGCCCAAATAGGTGAGGTGGTTTGCTTTTGCCCCCTCGCCCAGTGTGGCGTTCTTTACTTCGACGAAATTGCCGATCTTCGCGCCGCGTTCCAGCACCGCGCCGGGGCGGAGGCGGGCGTAGGGGCCGACCTCGCAACGCTCGCCCACTTTCGCGCCTTCGAGATGGCTGAACGCACGGATCTTCGCGCCGCTCGCCACGGAAACGCCGGGGCCGAACACCACGTTCTGCTCCACCACCACATCGGCCGCGAGTTCTGTGTCCCATGAGAAGAACACGGTATCAGGCGCGCGCAAGGTAACTCCCGCTGCCATGACTTCCTCTCGCCGCAACGCCTGCCACTGCGCTTCAGCCAATGCGAGTTCCGCGCGGCTGTTGATCCCGCCGACTTCCTCAGCGGTATCGGTCGTCACCAACGCGCAAGTCCGCCCCTCCGCGATTGCGATATTCACGATATCGGGCAGGTAATATTCGCCCTGAGCATTGGCATTGCCGACTCGCGCCAGCAGCGCAAACAAGTCATCCGCCCGCGCCGCGAGCAGGCCCGAATTGCACACGCGGCAGGCGCGTTCCGCCTCGTCCGCATCCTTCCATTCGACCATTCGAGCGATGCGCCCATCGTCATGTGCCAGTACCCGGCCATAGCGCAGCGGATCCTCCGGCTCGAATCCCAGCACCACGGCGGCAGGAGCGTCCTCAGCCCGCAACCGCTCGATCATCCCGCGCATCGTGGCGGCGCGCACGAACGGTACATCTCCGTAGAGCACCAACACATCGCCATCGAACCCGGCGAGCGCTTCTCCCGCTTGCTGCACCGCGTGGCCGGTGCCCAGCTGAGGCTCCTGCACCGCATATACTGCGCGATCCCCCAAGGCCGTCTGCAACTGGTCGCGATATTCGCCGACCACCGCCACCAGATACGCCGGTTGCAATTCAGCGGCTGAGGCCAGCAAGTGTTCGATCATCGGCCGCCCGGCGATTTCGTGCAGCACCTTGTGCGCCGAGCTGTTCATGCGGGTGCCCTTGCCAGCGGCGAGGACGATGACGGCGATTTGGCGGCCAGAATCTGATGTGCTTTGGATCATGGCGTGGCACATGCCAGCAAATCATTGCAGTTTCCACATGCTGCGGCCAAAGCGCCTGTCGATGAGCAATTTTCCTTTCGCAGCCGTGCTGTTCGACCTCGACGGAACTCTGGTCGATTCCAATCTCGATCTCGCCCCCGCTGTAAACCACGCCTTGGCGCTGGAAGGGCGGGAGCCGGTAGCGCTCGCAGATGTGCGCAAGTTCATTGGCGGCGGCGCGGCTTTGATGCTCGAACGAGCGTTGCAAGCGACAGGCCCTGCGGTGAGTGAAGAGCGGTTTGCCGAACTGAACGAATCGCTGATGGCGCATTACATCGCGCATATCGCGGATAACACCGTGACCTTTCCCGGTGTAGTCGAAGCGCTCGAAGCGTTGCTCGCGCGCGGCTGCAAGCTGGCGATGTGCACCAACAAGGCGGAGGAACCTGCGCGCGCGCTGCTCGATGCATTGGACCTTACGCGCTACTTCACCTCGATTCACGGCGGCGACACTCTTGGCCGCGAACGCGCCAAGCCAGCACCCGATATGCTGCTGGCAGCAGCGCGCGATTGCGGCGGCGGACGCGCGGCGATGATCGGCGATTCGACGTTCGATGTGCGCGCGGCGAAGAATGCCGCAATGCCTGCGTTGGTGTTCGCCGGGGGCTATCCCGATGTACCGTTGAACGAGATTGGTGCAGACGCAATGTTCGCGCATTATGACGAACTTGTTGGGGTGCTGGCGGGGCTTTAGTAGCAGGCCGTCATCAAACCAGCTTCAGCAGCCGCCGCTCCATCACCGCCAGTACGCCCGCCAATTCGTGCCCGCGTTTCAGCACTTGCCCGCCCTCGCCATACAGCGCCCACATGCCCTGCCGCATCCGCAAGGCGGGGCGCTTCTCCACCCGCATCTGCGGAACATCGGCAGTACGGCGGAAAGCGCTGAAGACTGCAAAGTCCTTGGTGAAATCCATCGCGTAATCGCGCCATTCACCGGCGGCGACCATTCGGCCATATAGGTCGAGAATGCGCATCAGTTCGGCGCGCTCGAAACCGACCTGGCTCGGCCCGCGCTGGCCGGGGAAAGGAACAATATTCGGACCGTTCCCGACACTAGTCATCAGCTATCGGTGCCGCTCAACCGCCCAAGTTCTCCAAGGCTGCGTTCACCCATCACCGCGGCTTGCAAAACGGCCAGCTCGGCTCTGAGCAGGGCTACCTCCGCTTCGAGCGACTGCACCCGGTCGTTGCGGCTGGCGGCTTCCACGGCGGGCTCGCACGGTTCGCTCGGCTCTGCACACGGCGTGCCGTAGGGGATGAATTCGCGTAGCCAGGTTTCCGCCGGGACCAGCGTGGAACGCGCCTTCAGCCCGATCATTGTCGCGCCTTCGGGCACATCATCCGTCACCACCGCATTCGCGCCGACGCGTGCTCGCGCGCCGACAGTGATCGGGCCGATTACCTGCGCACCAGCACCAACGATCACGTTGTCGCATAAGGTGGGGTGGCGCTTGCCGGCTTTGCCGTTGGTGGGGTTGGTTCCGCCGGGCGGGAGGCATTGGTAGATCGTGACGTTGTCGCCGATCTCCGCCGTCTCGCCGATCACCGTGAAACCGTGGTCGATAAACAGATTGCGCCCGATTGTCGCACCCGGATGAATGTCGATCGCAGTGAGCCAGCGCGCCCAGTGGTTGACTGCCCGCGCGAGGAAAAACAGCCGCGCCCGAAACAGCCGGTGCGCCAGCCGGTGATAAGCCATCGCCCATACGCCGGGGTAAAGCAGGATCTCCCAGCGCGAACGCGGAGCCGGGTCGCGTGCGCGGATCGAGTCCAGATAGGCGATCAGACGTTCGAACATAAGGTGGTCAGTTTCTCACCAAAACGGATTTGGGGCAAGTGGGGTGGCGGGGGCGCAGTTACAACGGTCGTCTTTACAATAGCCACGGCTCGTCCGGCCCGACCACTTCCTCCAATCCCGCGCGCCAGATCGCCAGCGTTGGGGCGGCTTTGCGTTCGAGGCTGAGCCGGTCAATCGCCAGCACCAAGCGTTCTAGCGCGGCCTGAGATCGCCCGGCACGCGGCACAAGATACGCAGCCGCATCGGCACCCAGCGGTAACCCGCGCTCCTCACTCAGCGACAACAGCAGATCATGTGCCATCGCATCATCCGGTTGCCCGATTTCGAGTTGCAACGCCGCGCCCAGTCTTGAGCGCAGATCGGGCAGCGCAATATTCCACGGCGTTTGTCCGCCCACCAGCAGCAACGCAGTGCCGTGTTCCTGCGCGCGGTTCCAGCGGTGAAACAGCGCGGTTTCGTCTAGCGCCTGCGCATCGTCGAGCGCTTCTCCGCGCCCGCTTTGCGCAAACCACCGTGCGAGCAGCGACTTGCCCGAACGCGGCGCGCCGGTGAGAATTGCGGTGCGGTAAGGCCATGTTTCGGGCGCTGCGAGAGCGGCGGCGATATGCTCGTTCGCCGCGCCGATCACGATTCGCGCCGGGCCAGTGCCCGCCGGTGCCAAAGGCAGCGCGATCTGGCTCATTATTTTAGCGCGAGATCGCGAGCGCGCCGGTGCCCTCGACGACCTGCCACCCGCGCGCACGCAGCGCCGCTGCCAGCGCGGACATATCGCCAGCAAAGGTCACGCGCATCACCGATGTGCCGCCAATCGCGGTGCTGTTTACCGCAACTCCGCCAACGCCCGGAGTACCGCGCAGCCCGGTGAGTGCGGCATCGAATGCGCGCGCGTCGCTGGTGGCAACCTGCACCGAATAGCTGCCACTGGATGCAGGAGGAGCAACGGCTTCGCCTTCAACCACCGTACCAGTGGTTGCCGCACCGATCGCGTTTGCCGCCCGTGACGCTGCTTCAGACGCCAGCCGCGCTTCTTCAGCTTGATCCAGCCGCGACTGTTCAAGCAGCGCGCGGATAGCCGGAGTCATCTGGAAATTATCGACCGACAGCGATGGATCTGGCCGCAGCGTGCCGTTCGCCAGGGCTCCGGTGAAAATCGTATCGAATTGCTGCACTGCACGGTTGAGCATCGCGCGCAATTGCGGCTCGCCCTCGGCGCGCATGGTGAATTGCGCGAGCAAGCGATTATCCGGGCCGTGGCGGGCGGTGAAGCGTCCTTCGATAGGGCCGCCGGGCCATTCGCGGTGGAGTTCCGCAATCGGCACCAGTACATCGGCCGCGCCGAATTGGTCGAGCACATCGTTCCACCAGATGCGGCTGCGGCGGCCAGTCTGGCCGTATGTGAGCAACAGCGATTCGCCGCCCGCACCTGCTGGCCGCACATAATCGACCGCGCTCGCGCCGAACTGATATTCCGCCCATGCTCGCTGCCACGCATTGCGCGTTTCGAACATCGTGGCCGAGCCGCCCGAGACTGTCACCGGTAGCAGCAGCATCGGCGCAGATCGTGCGCGTTCGCCCCCGCCGCCGAGCAGCGAACCGGCGCGCTGCCGATCAAAAATCACTCCGAGCCGCGCGACATAACGGCGCGGGCCCACATGTTCTTCCTCCACCACAATCGCGGAGACGAGGCCGGAAAGCTGCGAATCGGACATTTCCGGCCCGCCGATCTTCGCCCAGGCCAGCCGCTGCGCTTCCAGCCAGCCATTGTTGCGCGCATCTGCCGGGTTGTCGCCAGTGGCGCTCACATCGATCCCGCGCACCTCGATATCCATCGTCGTGGCGACCGGCGAGATGCCGCGATCCCCGCCGACTTGAGCCACCAGCGCTGCCACCGCGACCATTATCAACACGGCAAACGCCGCCACGCCCGCGAAGGCTGGGAAGCGGGGCGAGAATCGCCTTGAAAGGGGGAACATTGCTTGCATCGGGGAAATCGCGGGCCTTTTGCCTAAAGGCGAGTGGAAATCCAAGCGCGAAAGCCTAAAGGATGCAGCCATGAGTGCGGATAACAACACATACACCTACGCTAAGGCGGGTGTTTCGATCGACGCGGGCAATGCTCTGGTCAAGGCCATCGGCCCTCTGGTACGTGCCACACGGAGGCCCGGAGCGGATGCCGAAATCGGCGGGTTCGGCGGATTTTTCGACCCGAAAGCAGCAGGTTACGCCGATCCGCTACTGGTCGCGGCCAATGACGGCGTGGGCACAAAGCTGAAGCTGGCAATCGATTCGGGGCGGCATGACACCGTCGGAATCGACCTTGTTGCGATGTGCGTGAATGATCTGATCGTTCAGGGGGCAGAACCGCTGTTCTTCCTCGATTATTTCGCCACCGGTAAGCTGGACACCGGCGTAGCCGAGAATGTGATCGCTGGGATTGCGGAAGGCTGCAAGATCGCCGGATGCGCGCTGATCGGCGGCGAGACGGCGGAAATGCCCGGCATGTATGCGCCCGGCGACTATGATCTGGCGGGCTTCTGCGTGGGCGCGGTGGAGCGCGGCGAGCAGCTTACCGGCGACAAGGTTGCGCCGGGCCATGTGTTGCTCGGCCTCGCTTCGAGCGGCGTGCATTCCAACGGGTTCTCGCTCGTGCGGCGGCTGGCGGCGGACAAGGGTTGGAAGCTGGACCGCCCCGCCCTGTTCGATGCCGATGTGCTGCTGATCGATGCGCTGATGGCCCCCACCCGCATCTATGTCGCCAGCCTGCTGCCAGTTGTTCGCGCCGGGCTGATCGATGCCCTGGCGCATATCACCGGCGGCGGCTTGCTGGAGAATATCCCGCGCGTGCTGCCCGAGGGCGCTCACGGTGTGGTCGATGCCGATGCGTGGGAACAGCCGCGCTTGATGGCGTTCCTGCAAGCACAGGGCAATATCGAGCCGAGCGAGATGGCGCGCACGTTCAATTGCGGGATCGGGATGGTACTGGCTGTATTGCCCGAGCATGTCGATGAAGTCACCGCACGGCTTTCCGAGGCTGGCGAGCAGGTTTTCCGAATCGGTGAAATCGTTGCTGGGCCGAAGGGCTGCACAGTGCGCGGCTCGGACGAAACATGGAGTGGGCGCGGGACTTGGGAAGCGCGGCATGATGCCTGAAAAGGCCAAAGTCGCCTGCCTGTTATCCGGCAACGGCACCACAATGTCGGCGCTGCTTTATCACGCCAAACTTCCCGGTTGCCCGTACGAGATCGTGCTGGTGGCCAGCAATGTCCCCGATGCCCCCGGGCTGCGGATCGCGGAAGCTGAGGGAATCGCCACGTTCTCCCACGCCCAACGCGGGATGACCCGTGAGGCGCACGAGGCGGTGATGGACGCGGCGTTGCGCGCCAGCGGCGCGGATTATCTCGCTCTATGCGGTTATATGCGCATCCTTACGGCGGATTTCGTGGCTGGGTGGGAAGGCTGCATGGTCAACACCCATCCATCGCTGCTGCCCGCTTACAAGGGGCTGGAAACCCATGCCCGCGCCATTGCTGCTGGCGATTCGTACGGTGGCTGTTCAGTCCATATCGTGACGCCGGAACTGGATGGTGGGCCATTGCTCGGTCAGGTTCCCGTGGCGATCCTGCCTTCCGACACCGCCGACAGCCTCGCCCGCCGGGTGATCCTGGCAGAATACCAACTCTATCCCCGGATGCTGGCAGATTACGTCGCTCGCCCGTTCAACGCCGAATGGCTGCTCGAACAAGTCCGTGAACGTGCGCTCGCCTTGCCCGAAGCGGAAGAACAGGGCAGCCACGGCGCACCAGGTTGGCGCAGCGGCGGCAAGAGCGGCAAGTTCTTTGCCATCTTCAATGATCAACACCACGGCACCGATCATATCGCGCTGTTGGTGAAAACCAGCGGGCCAGACGAATTGGCCGGGCTGGTGGAAGCGCAACCGCACGCTTATTTCAAACCCGCTTATTACGGCGCATCCGGCTGGGTCGGACTGATCCTCAACCGCTCCGGTGTGGATTGGGACAATGTTTCCGAATGGCTGATGCGCAGCTGGCAATCGGTCGCGCCAAAGCGGTTGGCCAGTCTGCAAACAGCTGCGGACGCGTTCTAGGCGGCGTGCCCCCGCCCCGCCCTCATCCGCTGACCCGTTCGCCGCGTGTTGACCGGGTGAATGACTGGCTCGACGCAGCATGGCGCAAGAATTGGAGTTCGCGGCCTTCGCTCGATCCTGCGGAATTGTGGTCCAAGGCTTTGCTAACAGCACCGGCGGCGGGCGAGCCTGCTGGGCGCAATGCAGCTGAAGCAGCGGATTTCCGGCTGCGGCTGGATCGGCTGTGCGATGCGCTGCACTCGGAATCACGGCTGAATTCGCTCGGCCTGACCATGGCACATGGGCAATTGGTGCGGGTGATCCGTCACCGGTTGCAACTGGGCGCATTGTGGGAGGCGCAGCCTGAATTGCCTGACACCCCGCTCGCCGCGCCGATCATCGTGGTTGGGCAGATGCGCAGCGGGACCACCCGGCTGCACCGCCTGCTAGCCGCCGATCCGGCTCACGCAGCCACGCGGTTCTGCGACAGCTGGTCGCCGGTTCCGCGCAGCCCCGACACGCGCCCGATGTGGAGCGGCTTGTCGCTGATCGTGGCGCGCACGCTCGATCCGTGGCTGGATTCGATCCATCCGTTCGGCGTGACCCGGCCCGATGAGGAACTGGGCTGGTTGGCGGGCGCACTCGATCATTGCGCTTACGAGGCGCAATGGCGCATCCCGAGCTTCACCGCCTTCAGCGAGGCGCGCGATCCTGCTCCGGTCTACGCCGAATTTGCGCGGGTGCTGGCAACCGATGCTGCGTGGCGCGGCAATGCCGGGCTTCCGCGCGTGCTCAAAGTGCCGCAATTCGCGGAGGATTTACCCGCCCTGCTCGCGCAATTCCCCGATGCGCGGGTAGTTCGGACACGGCGCGATCCAGCCGACACTTTGCCGAGCGCGATAAGCTTGGTCGCCAACCAGATGACCATGCAATCCGACGCGGTCGATCTGGCTTGGATCGAGCGCGAATGCGCGCGCAAGCTGGCGCTGCGTGAGGCGCGGATGGATGCGGCGCTGGCGGGGTTCGGTGGGCCGATGGCCGAAGTGGATTTTGCCGCGCTCGACGCCGATTGGCTGGACGAGATGGAGCGCGTTTACGGCGGGCTGGGTCTGGAGTTCAGCGGTGCTGCTGCGGCGGCAATGCAGGCCGAGATGGGCCGCGCAGGGCGTTCGGCGCACCAGTCGCACGGCGCGAGCTACCGGAAATTCGCGCAGGCTTGAGGGGCGCGAAACCTACTTCCTCGCGCCCCTCATAACTTTGTAGGATTTAGCCGACGATTTCTTCAGGCTTGAAGAAATACGCGATTTCGATTGCGGCGTTTTCGTCCGAGTCCGAACCGTGAACGGTGTTGGCTTCGATCGATTCGGCGAGTTCCTTGCGGATCGTGCCGGGTTCAGCGTTCGCAGGGTTGGTCGCGCCCATGATGTCGCGGTTGGCTTGCATGGCGTTTTCGCCTTCGAGAACCTGCACCACTACCGGGCCGGAAATCATGAAATCGACCAGTTCGCCGAAGAACGAACGCTCAGCGTGTACGGCGTAGAAGCCTTCAGCCTGTTCGCGCGTCATCTGGATACGCTTGGATGCGACCACGCGCAGGCCAGCTTCTTCCAGCATCTTAACGACTGCGCCGGTAATGTTGCGGCGGGTTGCGTCGGGCTTGATGATCGAAAACGTGCGAGTTACCGCCATGAGGAGTTCCTTCGGGATGTGATGGGATTTGGAGCGGCCCACTAGCGCCCCAAGCCCGAAGCGGCAAGTGCGCCTATTCGGGAAGGGATTGGCCGGGGGCGCTTTGCCCGATAGCCAGCGTGGCGCTCGTCTGTCCGCCTGCCCCGCTGGCAGTGAAGCTGAAATTGAGCCCAGCGGGTGTTTCCCCGCCGATCTGGTGCAGCCCGTTGGCGCTTACTTCCAGCGAGATCGGGATTTCCGCGGCCTCGGCCTGCTCACGGTAGAATGCGACCAACAATTCAGGCGCGGCAGCGGACTGCAAGGATAGCAACGTGTAGCTCTGCCCGTCCTGTTTGATGCTGGTGCGGCTAACTTCCTGCGCGCCGGGGTACGGCGTGAACCCGCCCGGTAGCGGCGCATTGCTGTCCGCCATTGCGACCGCTGCGCTGGGCGCGGCGGGATGTGCAGCCGGGGGCGCTTCCTCGGCTGGGGCTGGCTCGGAACCGCAAGCGGCGAGCAGGCACAGCGCGGGAAACAAACTCAAACGGTGCGACATCATGGCCCTTTCACCCAGCGCCCATTCCGCTGGCTCCAGTAATTGCGCTCCACCCCGGCAGCCATCCCGAGTTCGCGCCAGGTGCCGCGCGCATTATCGATAGTGGTGCCGTCGAACAGCAGCATCACGCGCTCGAAGCCCGCCCCGGGATCGCGCCACTGCCCGTCGGCGAGCAGCAGATACGCCGCATCATTGGCGTTGAGCACGTGATCGGACAACAGGATCGGCTGGCGCGCATCGTGCGCCCCGCCCGCCATGCCGTTGGCGAGAAATTCCTCCGGCGCGCTATCCCATAATGCTTCACTGATGGCTTCGCGCTGGCCCTGTTCAGCCGCGACCACCAACAACCGCTCCCCCGCCTCGCGCGTTTTGCGCGCCAGCATGGCCGCTGCTGCGGGGGCCGGGTCGTTGCTCAACTGATAGAAATCGACGCGCATATTTGTTGGCCTACCGCTTCGCTGCTTGAGGCATATTTGTTGGCCTACCGCTTCGCTGCTTGAGGCATATTTGTTGGCCTACCGCTTCGCTGCTTGAGGCGGGTTAACCCTTCCCGCCCCTGCACCGGTCAGAACAGTAACGCACATTAT
>Ga0247817_10000291_pt1 | contig 30481 bp, 27 predicted proteins | sample UWRJL212509R1_FD_178010 | JGI IMG/M metagenome (GOLD analysis project Ga0247817, IMG submission 178010) | Plant litter microbial communities from Arlington Agricultural Research Station in Wisconsin, United States - UWRJ-L212-509R-1 | ecosystem: Environmental > Terrestrial > Plant litter >...
CTTCTCCTTCTGGCTGGATGCACCCCGCCAGCGCTCGCGCCGGTGACCCCGCCCGCGGCCAGCGATGGGCCGAGCGCACCGGCAGAGGTTCCGCTGCCCGAGGATGCCCTGCTCGAGGTCACCGCGACGGCCACGGCCGACAACGGCGCCGCCCTCAGCCTGCGGGCTGTCGTGCACGAGTCGCTCGCGTGGGATGACCCGGCTGCTGCATCCCTCGCCGATCTCATGAGCCAGGTCTGCGACGGTTCGCTCGAGACCAGCGTGTACCAGGATCAGCTCTGGAGCTTCACGAGGATCGACGTGACAGCAACGCCGGTTGACGGCACCCCGGCCTGGCCGGAGGGCAGGAGGTTCCACCTGTTCCCGATCGCCGGCAACGACGCGATCGCGGCTGACGGCGCAGTGGTCGACGACGAGGACGTCGACATTGCGATGCCGTTCTGCCTGCGCGACAAGTACCTGCCCGGTGCGGGCGCCGGCACGATCGTGCTGGGTCTCGCCGGCGACACCGACGAGGTGACCGCAGCGGGCAACTTCACCCGCTGGGCCAACACCTTCTACGGCTTCGGCACCATCGAGGTGCAGTCACAGACGGCGGCCGACGTCGGCATCACCCTGAGTGAGTGCACCTATGCGGTCTCCGACCTCGGGCTCAGCCTCGGCGGTGAGAACGAGAGCTGGGAGTCCACCAGCTCCGACACCGTCTGCAGCGTCGGCGCTCCGTTCACCGGGGCGAACTGACGCCCTCAGCGAAATACTCTCAGGGGAGTAGCCTCCCGGCGTTTGCGACCCCGCGCGGCGGCTAGCGTGGAACCCATGAGTTCAGTCACATCCGCACGCCGTCGGCCACGCAAAGACGACGGTCCGCGCGCGAGCTTCAGCCAGCTGCTCCCCTACCTCTTCGAGCACAAGAAGCTGCTCGTTGTCGTCGTCATTCTGAGCATCGTGGGCGCTGCGACATCCCTCGTTCAGCCGCTTCTCGTGAGCCAGGTCATCAGCGTCGTCGAAGCGGGCGGCGGGCTCGGCATCATCGTCTGGGCACTCATCGGGCTCGTTGTGCTCACGGCGCTCGTCAACGGCTTTCAGCACTACCTGCTGCAGCGCATGGGCACCTCGGTCGTTCTTACGGCGCGCTACCAGTTGGTGCGGCGGATGCTGCGGCTCCCCATTCGCGAATTCGACACGCGTCGCACCGGCGACCTGGTGTCGAGGGTCGGCGCGGACACGACCCTCCTCTACGCGGTGATCACGCAGGGCCTCGTCGACGCGGTCGGCGGAATCCTGCTGTTCGTCGGCGCCCTCATCGCGATGCTCATCATCGACCCCGTGCTGCTCGGGCTCACGGTGCTCGTCATCGCCGTCTCCGTCGTCGGGGTGGTGGCGCTGTCGGGTCGCATCCGCGTCGCCAGCCGCAAACAGCAGGAGAAGGTCGGTGACCTCGCCGCCTCCGTCGAACGAGCGATCAGTGCCATCCGCACCATCCGTGCCGCGAACGCCACAGAGCGCGAGATCACCGCGATCGAGAAAGACGCCAAGGGCGCGTGGACCATGGGCATCCAGGTCGCCAAGATCTCCGCCCTCGTCGTGCCGGTCGCCGGTATCGCGCTGCAGGTGTCTTTTCTCGTGGTGCTCGGAGTCGGCGGCTACCGGGTCGCGAGCGACGCCATCACTGTCGCGAACCTCGTCGCGTTCATCCTCTTTTTGTTCCTGCTGATCCAGCCCCTCGCCTCGGCGTTCGGCGCGATCAACTCGGTCAACCAGGCGCTCGGTGCGCTCGGTCGCATCCAGGAGATCATCGGCCTGCCCTCCGAGAACGAGGACGACGAACGTCTCGCCGGCGACGCTGCAGCCGCCGTGGTGGATGACTCGGCGATCACCTTCGAGAACGTCGAGTTCACCTACCCGAAAGAGGCAGTGGCGCTGCGCACCGCGGTCACTGAGACACTCGAAGCGCCGGTGGTTGAGCCTGAAATCGCGCCCACCGATCTCACAGTGCTGCGCGGGGTCTCCTTCAGCGCCCCACGCGGCCAGCGCACCGCACTGGTCGGACCATCGGGAGCGGGCAAGAGCACCATCCTCGCCCTCATCGAGCGCTTCTACGACCCGAACGCCGGAGTCGTGCGCCTCGGTGGCGTCGACGTGCGCGCCATCGACCGACTCGACCTGCGCAGCCAGATCGGCTACGTCGAACAGGACGCCCCGGTGCTCGCCGGAACCATTCGCGAGAACCTGCTGCTCGGCTCCCCCAGCGCGACCGATGCCGAGTGCATCGAGGTTCTGCACTCGGTGAACCTCGGCGAGGTGCTCGACCGCAACCCGCTCGGCCTCGATGCTGCGGTCGGCGAGGACGGCGTGATGCTGTCGGGCGGAGAGCGGCAGCGGCTCGCGATCGCGCGCACGCTGCTCGCGGCTCCCCCGATCCTGCTGCTCGACGAGTCGACGTCGTCGCTCGACGGACTCAACGAGCAGATGCTCCGCGAGGCCATCGACGCCGTCGCCGAGAACCGCACCCTCATCGTCATCGCGCACCGGTTGTCGACGGTCGTCGACTCCGACCAGATCGTCGTGCTCGACCACGGCAAGGTCGTCGGCGTCGGAACCCACTCGGAGCTCGTGAAGTCGACCCCGCTCTACAAGGAACTCGCGAAGCACCAGCTGCTGGTGTGACCCGCGGTCGCTGAGGTTCTCGGCCGCTGAGGCTCTCGAAGCGCCGGTCGCTGAGGCACTCGAAGCGCCGGTCGCTGAGGCTCTCGGTCGCTGAGGCACTCGAAGCGCCCTTCGAGAGCCTCAGGGAACGTCGGAGCCCTTCGAGAGCCTCAGGGAACGTGGACGCCCTTCGAGAGCCTCAGGGAACGTGGTGTCAGGGACCGACCAGCGCGTACATCGCCACGGCCGCCGTCGCCGCGACGTTGAGGCTGTCGATCCCGTGCGCCATCGGGATGCGCACGATCGTGTCGGCGGCATCCAGGGCTTCGGGCGTGAGCCCCTCCCCCTCTGCGCCCAACACCAGGGCCACCCGCTCCGGCGCGGTCGCGGCGAACTCGCGCAGCGACACCGAGTCATCCCGCAGCGCGAGGGCCGCGATGTGAAAACCGTCAAGCTGCTCACGAAGCGTGGTCCAGTCGCCGGCGCGCGTCCACGGCACCTGCAGCACGGTTCCCATCGAGACGCGGATGGCTCGGCGGTAGAACGGGTCGGAACACCGCTCGGTCACGAGCACCGCGTCGGCGCCGATCGCAGCGACCGACCGGAAGATTGCGCCGACGTTCGTCGGATCCGCGACGTTCTCGAGCACGACGACCCTGCGCGCGGTGGCGAGCAGGTCCCGCACCGCCGGCAGCGCGGGCCGGTGCATCGACGCGATGATGCCGCGGTGCAGCACGTACCCGGTGAGTTCTTCGAGAAGGTCGCCGGGGCCGGTGAAGATGGGGATGTCGCTGTCGCCGTAGCCGGCCACTTCGAGAGCCTCAGTGACCTCGATGACCGAGGCGCCGAGAGCGAGCACGGAGCGCGGCGCGTGTCCGGCCCGCAGAGCGCGCTCGAACACGAGCAGGGATTCGGCGAGGTAGAGGCCGTGCTCGGATCCACGCGACTTCTTGAGCGCGACGTCGGTGAGGTGCGCGTAGTCGGCGAGCCTCGGGTCAGCGAGGTCGGTGATCTCGACGATCATCAGGGTGCCCGTTTCTCAGTGCGCAGCGTAGAACGTGACGATCGAGGCGCCGTCGACAGTGCCCGCGAGTGCCGTGCGACCGTCACCCGTCATGAAGTAGCGCGCCTCCGCAAGTTCGCCGTTCCAGACGCTCAGTTCGCGAGCGGGAACCTCGGCGAGCTCGATGTAGCCGGTCGCGACGAGCGTGTCCTCGTAAGCTCCGGCAAACCGCACCTGCCCGACGACGTAGGCGCTGTCGTCGATGGGCTGCTGAGAGACGGCTCCCTGCGGGAACTCGATCCCCACGGCCTCCTCGACTTCTTCCACCGACGCCACGCGGTCGCCGGGAATCAGGGCGGGAAGGAGAACCTGCCCGATGTTGACTCCGCCCGTCACGGCGAAGGCAGCGATTCCGCCGAAGACCAGCCCGATGGCAACGAGAGAACCGAGGATGATCCAGACGCGCGAGCGAGTGGGTGTGATATCCACCTCGTCGTCGAAGACATCGAGATCTGTCACGCGAACGGCACCAGCACGTACTTGGTGTCGAGGTACTCTGCGATGCCCTCTGAGCCGCCCTCACGGCCGATTCCGGATTGCTTGACGCCGCCGAAGGGTGCCGCGGCGTTGGAGACTACGCCGACGTTGAGCCCCATCATCCCGGTGTCGAGACTGTCGACGAGGCGCAGGCCGCGCGCGAGGTCCTGGGTGAAGGCGTAGCTCACGAGCCCGTACTGAGTGTCGTTGGCCTTGGCGACGGCGTCGGCCTCATCGGTGAACGGCACGATCGTGACGACCGGTCCGAAGATCTCCTCGCGCAGGATGTCGCTACCGGCCACGACCTCGGTGAGCACTGTCGGCTGGTAGAAGCTGCCGTCGCCGTCGACGCGGGAGCCGCCGGTCACGAGGGTCGCACCGCGAGCGATGGCGTCCTGCACCAGCTCGTCCGCCTTGTCGACAGCGCCGTCGTTGATGAGCGGGCCGATGCCGACACCCTCCTCGGTGCCGCGGCCGATCTTCATGGCCTTCACGCGCTCGGTCAGCTTCGAGGCGAAGGCGTCTGCCACCGACTCGTGCACGATGAAGCGGTTGGCCGCTGTGCAGGCCTGGCCGATGTTGCGGAACTTGGCGATCATCGCACCCTCGACCGCCTTGTCGAGGTCGGCGTCGTCGAAGACGAGGAACGGCGCGTTGCCGCCGAGTTCCATCGAGGTGCGCAGCACGTTGTCGGCCGCCTGCTTGAGCAGCGAAACCCCGACCGCCGTCGAGCCGGTGAAGCTCAGCTTGCGTAGGCGCGGGTCGGCGATGATCGGGGCGGAAACCTCTTTCGACGTCGACGTCGTGAGCACGTTGACGACGCCCTTCGGCAGGCCGACCTCTTCGAGTAGCTTGACGAAGTAGAGGGTGGTGAGCGGCGTGAGCTCCGCCGGCTTCACGATGACCGTGCAGCCGGCCGCAAGAGCCGGGGCGATCTTGCGGGTGGCCATGGCGAGCGGGAAGTTCCACGGAGTGATGAGGTACGACGGTCCGACCGGCTTGTGGGTGACGATCATGCGACCGGTGCCCTCCGGGTTCGAACCGTAGCGGCCCGAGATGCGCACGGCTTCTTCACTGAACCAGCGGAGGAACTCGCCCCCGTAGGTGACCTCGCCACGAGCTTCGGCGAGCGGCTTGCCCATCTCCAGGGTCATGAGCAGGGCGAACTCGTCGGCGCGCTCCTGCAGGAGGTAGAAGGCGCGGCGCAGCAGCTCGCCACGCACGCGCGGTGCCGTGGCGGCCCAGCTCGCCTGTGCGTCGGCCGCGGCATCCATCGCCCGAGAAGCATCAGCAATGGATGCATCGGCGATCGTCGCGATGACGGCACCGGTTGCCGGGTCGTGCACGTCGATGGCACGGCCGGACGTCGAGTCGACCCACTCGCCGCCGATGAACAGCTGGGTGGGGACCTTCGCGAGCAGCGCGGCTTCAGAGATCGTCATCGCACGACCTCGACGCCGGAGTCGGCGAGCTCCTCGAGGGCGGCGACGCTCGACTCGGGGGCCACGCCCGCGACGAGATCGGTGAGCACGCGCACCTGGCGGCCCGCGGCGACGGCGTCGAGTGCCGAGGCGCGCACGCAGTAGTCGGTCGCGATTCCCACGACGTCGATGTCGGTCACGTCGAGCTCGTCGAGCTTCTCGGCGACGGTGTCGCCGTCGGCGGTCGTACCCTCGAAGATCGAGTAGGCCGGCTTGCCCTGGCCCTTCTGCACGTGCACGTCGACGCTCGAGGTGTCGAGGGCCGGGTGGTACTCGGCGCCCGTCGTGCCCGAGACGCAGTGCGCTGGCCAGGTGTCGACGAAGTCGGGGGTGCCAGCGGCGAAGTGCCCGCCGTTGTCGTTGTCGCCGTCGTGCCAGTCTCGCGAGGCGAAGACGTGGTCGTAGCGACCGGGGTTCGCGGCGAGGTAGTCGGTGATTCCCGCGGCCACGGCCGCGCCTCCCTCAACCCCGAGAGCGCCTCCCTCGGTGAAGTCGTTCTGCACGTCGATGATGAAGAGAGCGCGAGTCATGGCTCCCAGTTTAGGCGCGCTGCCCTAGTTGTTCGCGAGGTTGTCGCCGCACTCGTAGACGGCGGTCGTGAGGGCGTCGACAGCCCCGACCGCCGAGTCGGGGATGCCATCGCCGATGCCGTAGAAGGCGAAGCCCAGGGTCGTGCCATCCTTCGCCTCGATGACGCCCGCGAGGGTCGTCGCCGAGGTGATGTGGCCGGGCTTGGCAGTGACCTTGCCCTTCGCCTCCGAGCTCGCGAAGCGGTTCTGCAGGCCTCCGGTCTCGCCCGCGATGGGCAGGGAGTTGTAGACGTACTGCAGGTCGTTGGCTCCCGACTTGGCAGCGATCATGAAGCGTGCCATGAAGTCGGGGGAGATCGCGTTCTTGGCGCTCAGACCAGAGCCGTCGACGATCGTGAGCGTGGTGACATCCATTCCCAGCGGCTGGATGGCCCCGCCGATCGCCTGCTGCAGCGAACTCGCCGAGCCGCCGAGGCCGGCTTTGACTGAGACGACGCGCGCGAGGGACTCGGCGAGCGTGCCGTCGCTCGTGAGGAGCATCTGGTTGACGAGGGTGCTCACCGGTTGCGACTGCACTTCGCCGAGCTTGGTCGTCGAAGCGTTGGTTCCGACGGTGAGTGTTGCGACGGGCTGTCCGGATGCCGCGGCGATCGCGTTCGCGAACGCCTCACCCGCGCGCTTGACCGGGTCGTTGCCGCGCGCGCTGACCTTGACCGTCGGATCCGCGCGGTCGCCGTCGACCTGGAGCGCGGTGACCCTGGACTGGTAGCCGTTGGTGCGGTCGGAGTTCGACCAGGATGCGTCCCAGTTGTCCTTCGGGTTCCAGTACGAGGAGTCGAGGATGATATTGGTGATCGGCACACCCGGGTAGGCCACGGTGTAGGCGTCGACGACCTGGGTTGCGAGTGCGCTCACGCGGGCCGCTCCCTTGTAGACGCTCTCACCCGAGTTGAGGCGCGTGAGGGTCGCGTCACCGCCGCCCACGAGCACGACGGTGCCGGGGCTCGAGCCTTCGAAGACCTGGGTGCTCAGGCGGTAGTCCGGCCCGAGGACGCTGATGGCCGCGGCGCCGGTGAGCGCCTTGAGCACGCTCGCGGTGCGTGCGGGCTCGGTCGCGGCGCGGTTGAAGAGCACCTCGCCGGTCGATGCGTTGATGACGGAGGCGTGCAGCGTCTTGAGCGCCTCGTTGCTCGCGGCGTCACCGATCGTGCAGGTGCGGAGCCGGCTCGCGGCGGGAAGTGTCTCGGGAAGCGCGCGGGGCACGGAATCGTCGATGATCGCGGCGGGACCACTCGCCGACGCAGTTCCGCCGGTCGCGACGCCGAGCGCGACAGCGCCGGTGCCGAGGAGGACGAAGGCGAGAGCGAGCGCGCCGATGAGGTACGCCGTCGGATGCTTGGCGATGAGCGCGGCTATGCCGGTCTTCTCAGGCTTTTCAGCGGACTCACCGCCGGTCGCGGGCGCCTTGGTGCGCTTGGCCGGCTTCGCCGATGCCGCCTCGCGCGCCTCGCGGCGACTGAGCGGCTGCTGGGGCGTCGGCGTCAGCGGGCCGAACTGGTCACTCACCCGGGTAGACCAGGCCGATCTGGCGGCGCACCTCGTCGAGAGTGCCCATGATCGCCACGGTCTCGGCGGGAGAGAGGATGTCACCCGCGGTCACTCCCGCTGCGATCAGACGTTCGGCCTCCCAGGCCTGGTACTGCATTCCGCGGTTGGTCACCTCCGAGACGTAGGTCTCCACGACCTCGTTGTCCGCGTTGTACACAGTGAAGCTCGTCGGCGCGTAGAAGGTCTTATCGATGGCGACCCAGCCGCCCGTGCCGATGACCGACGCGGTGTTGGGGCCGGCCGTGTCGAGCGCGGTGTGGAGCACGGCCTGGGCGCCGTTCTCGTAGCCGAGGAGGATCGCCGTCTGGCGGTCGACGCCGGTCGGGGTGGGGCTGGAGATCGCGTGCACTGTGGCAGGCGCTCCGAGGATGTCCCACGCGAACGACACAGGGTAGATGCCGAGGTCGAGAAGCGCTCCGCCACCGAGTGCAGGGTTCTGCAGGCGGTGCGAGGGATCCTTCGGGAGGTTCTGGTTGTGGTCGGCGATAACCGTGCGCACCTCGCCGATCGTGCCGGCGGCGATGATCTCACGCAGGCGCACGATGTGCGGCAGCCAGCGGGTCCACATGGCCTCGAGAACGACGAGGCCCTTCTCCTCGGCGAGCGCGACAACCCCGGCCGCCTCAGCGGCGTTGAGCGTGAAGGGCTTCTCGACGAGCACGTGCTTGCCGTACTCGAGCGCGAGGGTCGCGTTGGCGACGTGGTACGGGTGCGGGGTCGCTACGTAGATGACGTCGACCTCGGGGTCGGCGGCGAGGGCCTCGTAGGAGTCGTGCGCGTTGGCGATCTCGAACTTCGCGGCAAAGGCGTCAGCGGAGTCCTGCGAGCGCGAGCCCACCGCCGTGACGCGGAACCCGTTCGAGACGAGGTCAGTTGCGAAGGCATCCGCGATGCCGCCTGTGCCGAGAATTCCCCAGCGGATTGCTTCGGTCATGACAACTCCCATCGTGGCCACGAAAAACGGCCCTCCCCATTATGGCGAGTATCGCTGCAGACCGCCCGTCAGGAGGAGTGCGAGACCCGGCCCAGGCGCACGGCCCAGACCGTGGCGGCGATGCACGCGAACGCTCCGAAGAGCAGGGGCGCGAACCATCCGATAGTCGCCACAGAGACGATGGATGCGACGGCAAGAGCCAGCGCGGCGAACAGCCAACCGTGGCGGGCGACGAGGTTGCGGGTGTGCGCGGTCATGTACCCATCGTGGCAGGAGCCGGGTGCGGGTGAATCCACCGCGGGATGTATCTGGTGAGCCGCCTGTCAGAATCGAACTGACGACCTTCTCATTACGAGTGAGATGCTCTACCGACTGAGCTAAGGCGGCGTGGCCCGGCGTTAGCCGAGGCACAGCACGATAGCTTAGCCGATTCTCGCGACGCTCACGTCACGCCTGCTTCACGCCTGCTTCACGCCGACTTCACGAGCCGGCGAGCACGCTTTCGAGCTCCGCGAAGGAGGCGCGAATGCGTGCACCGAGCTCCACGATGTTCTCTTCGTCAGCCCAGGTGGTCCAGGCGTGGCGCATGGCGGCGAAGGCCACGAGGGCGACAAGCCGGGCGCGTGATTCGAGAAGATCCGGGGTGGATGCCAGTGCCGCGTCATCCACGACGAGTCGTTGGGCGACCACCTCGGCGAGGTCGGCCTCGAAGCTCTTCATCGTGGCCATGCGGAGCGCGAACAGCTGGGGGTAGTCGCGCAGGATCGTGCGGCGGCGGTACGTCATCTCATGATCGAGCGTGGTGGAGTGGGTGCTGTCGCCCAGGAGGGCACCAAGCCCGGCAGCCAGCGTCTCCCCCGCCGGGGCGTGGATGAAGCGTGCGATCGACTCCGCGGCAGGAAGCGTCGGACCATCTCCGACGAGGGCGGCCTCTTTGGTGGCGAAGTAGTTGAAGAAGGTGCGCGGCGAGACGTCGGCAACGCGGCTGATCTCATCGACTGTCACTCGGTCGAGTCCGCGGTCGCCGACGAGGTCGAGCACGGCGAGCTGGATGGCCCTGCGGGTGGCGAGGCGCTTGCGCTCACGAAGGCCGGGAGCAGCAAGGCCAGGAGCAGCATGGCTAGGAGCAGCGTGGCCGGGGGCAACGTCCGAGGTCATAGCTCAATTGTTGCATGACGTGCAATATTGCAGTCGGCCGGCGGCTTGGTCTCGACAGGCTCGACCACCGGGACGGGTCAGCAGTTCGGGTCTTCGGAGGGCACTGTGCCCTTCGTGAAGTACGCGTCGACAGTGGAGACCACGCACTCGTCGCCCTGCGTGTACGCGGTGTGGCCCTCGCCGGTGAAGGTGACGAGTTGCGCGCTCTCCAACTGCTCGGCGAGCGCGACGCCCCACTCGTAGGGCGTCGCGGGGTCCCCCGTCGTTGAGACGATGAGAACCGGGTCGGCACCCGCACCCGTGACGGCCTTCACGTCTGAACCTCGGTAGGCGAAAGGCCAGTTGGCACAGACGGCGTCTCCTCCGGGCGTGAGCCTCGTCGTCGTCGGCGCGGCGGCGAGGAGCTCTGCGTCCTGCTGGGCGAGCACAGCGGCATCCGTCTCGACCGGGTAGTCGACGCACGAGATCGCGATGAAGGCCTCGAGTGAGTTGTCGATGTAGGTGCCGTCTTCGTTGCGCGAGTAGTAGTAGTCGGCGAGGTAGAAGGCGGTGTCGGTCACGCCGTCCATGACTTCGACGAACAGGGCATCGAGCTCAGGCCACGACTCTTCGGAGTACAGGCCCATGCTCAGGGCGACGTCGAGCACACCGCCATCCATGAGCCGACCGTCGGGCGCCGCGATCGGGGTCGCATCGAGGCTGTCGTAGAGCGCGCGCACCGTCGCGAGGTCGGCATCGAGGTTGCCGGTGAACGGGCACTCCCCCGACTCCGGGCAGGCCTCGAGGTAGGCGTGCAGTGCACGCTCGAAGCCGATCGACTGGGTGAGGGTGATGTCGAACGACGAAACTGTGGAGTCGGTCGCGCCGTCGAGAACGATGCGGCCGACCTTCTCCGGAAAGCGGTCGATATAGAACATGCCGATGTCACTGCCGTACGAGAAGCCGAGGTAGTTGAGCTTCTTGTCGCCCACGAGGGCGCGCATGAGGTCGAGGTCGCGCACCGTGCTCTGCGTGTCCACGAACTCGAGCGACGGCCCGGTCTGCGACAGGCAGGCTTCGCCAAAGGCGATAGCGGATGTCTCGAGAGCAGCGGTCCAGGCGTCGGAGTTGCGCGGGGCGTCGGGCAGGTCGTAGATGAAACCGTCGAGTTTCTCGTCGGAGTAGCAGTCGACGGGCGTCGAGCGACCGACCCCGCGCGGATCCCACCCGATGATGTCGAAGTTCTTCTGCAGTGTCGCGCTCGCCGCATAGTCGACGTCGTCGTGCACAAAATCGTAGCCGGATGCACCGGGGCCGCCCGGGTTCACGAAGAGCGAGCCGAGCGCGGTTCCGGTTGCCCGGTGGCGCGAGAGCTCGAGGGAGATGTCGGTGATCGTGCGGGGGTTGTCCCAGTCACGGGGAACGCGCACGCTCGTGCACTCCGCTCCGTCGCCACAGTCGATCCAGGTGAGCACTTGCGAGTAATAGGGCGCGAGCGCGGGCTCGACGTCTTCGCCGGTGGGAGTCGAGTTCTGCTGGCCGCCGGAGTTGAGGCATCCGGTGAGAACCAGGGCGAGTGCGAGCGTGCCGGAGAGCAGGGCGAAACGGGCGGGTCGGGTGGTGCTTCTGAGAAGCTGCTTCACGCTCGTGAGCCTAGCGCCTCAGCACAGCGGATCGGCAGCGGGAATCTTTCCACTCGTGAAGAAGTCGTCGACCGTGTCATCCACGCAGGTGTTGCCCTTGTTGTAGCCGGTGTGGCCTTCGCCCTCGCGAGTGACGAGGTGGCCGTTCTCCAGTTGCTCGGCGAGCGCCTGCGACCAAACGTACGGCGTCGCCGGGTCGTTGGTCGTACCGACGACAAGGATGTCGGCGGAGCCCGAGGCGTGGATCGGCCCGTACTCGCGCTTGGGCGGGAAAGGCCAGTTGAGGCACGTGGTCTCGCCGTAGGAGAACTGCTTGCCGAAGACCGGGGCCGCCGCGATGAGCTCGGCGGACTGCGCCTCCCAGTCGGCACGGTCGCCCTCCGACCCGTAGTCGAGGCAGTTGATCGACAGGCGTGCCTCGAAGGAGTTGTCGATGTACTCGCCCTCCTCGCGACTGTTGTACGAGTCAGCGAGGATGAAGGCGACGTCGGTCTCGCCCTGCAGCACGCTCGTGAAGAGAGTGCGCAGGTAGGTCCAGGAGTCCTCGTTGTAGAGCGGGAGGATGATCGCCGTCGTCATCGTGCCACTGCCGAGCTCGCGGCCGTCGGTGTGACGCAGCGGGCTCAGGTCGAGACGGTCGAGGAGTGCGCGCACCCGCTTCTTGGAGTCCTCGGCGTCGCCGGGGAACGGGCAGTCGTCCTGCGACTCGCAGTCGACGAGAAAAGCCGTGAGGGCGCTCTCGAAGCCCTTGGCCTGGGTGAGGGTGACGTCGAAACTCGTCGACTCAGGGTCGAGGGCGCCGTCGAGCACGAGCCGCCCGGTGTTCTGCGGGTAGAGCTCGGCGTAGGTGGCACCGAGGATCGTGCCGTAGGAGTACCCGAGAAAGTTGAGCTTCTTGTCGCCGAGGATCGCGCGCAGCAGGTCGAGGTCGCGCGCGGCGCTCACCGTGTCGACGAAGGCCAGCAGGTCGCCGGTGTGCTCCACGCAGTCCTCGCCGAACTGCTTGCCCGCAGCCTCCAGCTCGTCGAGCCATGGGCCACTCGCGAACTCGCTCTTCGGAATGTCGTAGAGGAACGAATCGAGCGCAGCAGCGTCGTCGTAGCAGGAGATCGGGGTTGAGCGACCGACACCGCGCGGGTCGAAACCGACGATGTCGTAGCTGGCCTGCAGCTTCTCGCTCGTCGCGAAATCGACGGAGTCGTGGATGATGTCGAAGCCCGACGCCCCCGGTCCTCCGGGGTTCACGAGGAGCGAGCCGAGGCGGTTTCCCCCGGTCGCGTACTGGCGGGTGAGAGCCAGTTCGATCGAGTCGGTCGACGGGTTCTCCCAGTCGAGCGGGGCTGTCGCAGTCGCGCACTGCACGCCCTCGCCGCAGGAGTTCCACTCGAGCACCTGGCTGTAGAACGGCTCGAGCTCGGTCGCGACCTTCTCGCCGGTCGGGGTCGAGGTCGACGGGGCGACAGGGCCGCAACCGGTGAGGGCAAGCGCAACGACGGCAACCGTCGCGACGACGACGGGAAGTCGCTTCATCGGGTCCTTTCAGGAGATTTTTCGGGTCTGCGAGCACTGATGAGCATCGCCTCGAGCGCAAGGGCGGGCGTCACATTGCTCTCGATGCGCTTGCGGGCTGTCGCGATGGCATCCATCGTCGCTAGGGTCTCCTGCGCTGTGGCGCTGGATGCCGCGGCAACGAGCTGCGAGTGGATGCTCAGGTTGATCGGCTCAGAGTCGACGCCGAGCTGCATGAGCAGGATGTCGCGGTAGAGCGACATGAGGTCGACCATGATGCGGTCGATGCCGTCGCGCAGGCTGCGGGTCGCGCGGCGCTTCTGGTCTTCTTCGAGGTTCTTGATCTGCGAGCGCAACTGGGGCGGGATCGTGCCGCCCGGCGCGACACCGAGGGAACGCAGGGCGCTGTCGCGCTCCTCGGCGTCTTTCTCCTCGGTGATCGACTTGGCGTCGTCACCCGCGAGCTCGAGCAGCGCCGCGGCCGCCATGACCGCGCCGGAGACCGTGCGGATGCCGAGGGCGATCTCGAGCGTGCGCGCCCGGCGGTCGCGGGCGTCGGCGTTGGTGGCGAGGCGGTGCGCCATGCCGATGTGGCTCTGCGCCTCGCGCGCGGCACGCGTCGCCGTCGGCAGGTCGATGCCGTCGCGGTTGGCGATGAGCTCGGCGACCTCGTCGACCGAGGGCACTCGCAACCGCACGGTGCGCACGCGGGAGCGGATGGTGGGGATGAGGTCTGCGGCGCTCGGGGCGCACAGGATCCAGACGGTGCGGGGCGGCGGCTCCTCGAGCGCCTTGAGCAGCACGTTGCTCGTGCGCTCGACCATGCGGTCGGCGTCTTCGATGATCATCACGCGGTAGCGACCGACCGACGGCGAGAACTGCGAGGTCGCGACGGCGGCCTTGACCTCGTCCATCGTGATGATGACCTTCTCGGTGCTCAGAACGCCGAGATCCGGATGCGTGCGCGCGGCCACCTGGCGTGCTGTCGCGTCATCCTTCTCGCCGTCTCCGGTTGAGAGCAGGGCCGTCGCGAACGCGTAGGCGAGGTTGGAACGACCGGAACCGGGCGGCCCCGTGATGAGCCAGGAGTGCGTCATCGACGAGTCGCCGCTGCCGCCGAGCGCAGACGCGGATGCCGCGGCAGCGACAATCGCGATGGCTTCAGCCTGCCCCGTCAGTTCATCCCAGACCGCCATGCTCCGACCCTACGCGAGGAGTGCGACAACGCGCGCACGGATGGCAGCGGCGATCGTTTCGACGTCGTCGGTGGCATCCAGCAGCAGAAAACGCTCGGGCTCTGCGGCCGCGAGGGACAGGTACGACGCGCGCACCCGCTCGTGGAAGTCGTTCTTCTCCTCCTCGAGCCGGTCGTAGACGCCGCCGGCGATGCGGGCACGCCCGATCTCCGGGTCGAGGTCGAGCAGCACCGTGAGGTTGGGAAGGAGGCCCTCGGTCGCCCAGAGGGAGAGCTCGCGCACCTCTTCGGCGCCCAGCACGCGGCCGGCGCCCTGGTAGGCGACGGACGAGTCGAGGTAGCGGTCCTGGATGACGACGGCTCCGCGCTCGATCGCCGGTCGCACCTTGGTGGCGATGTTGTGGGCGCGGTCGGCGGCGTAGAGCAGGGCTTCAGCACGCGGAGCGATGTGCCCACGCCGGTGCAGCACGATGTTGCGCAGCTCGACGCCGAGGTCGGTGCCGCCGGGCTCGCGCGAGTGCACCACCTCGTGGCTCTGCGATTCGAGCCACTCGGTGAGCAGGCCGACCTGGGTCGACTTGCCCGAGCCGTCGCCGCCCTCGAACGTGATGAAGAGGCCGGTCACCGCTACTCTTTCGTCGCTGCTGCTTTGGGAAGGCCGGTCTTGGGAGCGGGCTTGCGCGTCGCCGCCTTCTTGACGACCGTGGTGGCCGTCTTCGCTACGGCTTTCTTGGCGACGGGCTTCTTCGCGGCAGGCTTCTTGGCGGCAGGCTTCTTGGCCGCTGTCTTCTTGACCACCGGCCCCTTCGCCCGCTTGTCGGCGAGCAGCTGCACGGCGCGGTCGTAGTCGATGTCCTCGATCTGCTCACCGCGCGGAACCGTGGCGTTGGTGATCCCGTCGGTGACGTAGGCGCCGAAGCGGCCGTCTTTGATCTTGATCGGCTTGCCGCTCTCCGGGTCTTCTGGAAACTCGGCGAGGGCGCTGGATGCCGCGCGGTTGCCGTACTTGGGCTGCGCGAACACCTCGAGCGCACCGGGCACGTCGATGGCGAAGATGAGGTCTTCACTCGCGAGCGTGCGGGTGTCGGTGCCCTTCTTCAGGTAGGGGCCGTAGCGACCGTTCTGCGCGGTGATCTCTGCGCCGGACTCCGGGTCGAGCCCGACGACGCGCGGCAGACTGAGCAGCGCGAGTGCGGTGTCGAGGTCGACTGTCGCCAGATCCATGCTCTTGAAGATGGATGCCGTGCGCGCCTTGGGCGGCACGACCTTCTTGACCTTCTTCTCCTTGAGCTCGCCGGTCTTCTTGTCGAGCACATACTCGGGCTCGGGAGTCGGGAGCTCAGGCTCGAGCTCGGTGACGTAGGGGCCGAAGCGGCCGTCTTTCGCCACGATGTCCTTGCCGTTCTCCGGGTTGACGCCGATGACGCGGTCGGTGACGATCGGGGCGTCGATGAGCTCACGTGCCTTCTCGGCGGTCAGCTCGTCAGGGGCGAGATCCTGCGGAACGTTGATGCGGCGCGGCGGCTCGTCACCCTCGGCCGGAGCCTCGAGGTAGGGGCCGTACTTGCCGATGCGCAGGGTGATGCCCTCATCGATGACGATCGAGTTGATCTCGCGAGCGTCGATCTCCCCGAGGTTGTCGACCACGGTGCGCAGACCCCGGTGGGAGTCGTTGCCGAAGTAGAAGCCGGTGAGCCACTCGACCCGGTCGGCCTCGCCACCGGCGATGCGGTCGAGGTCGTTCTCCATGCCCGCGGTGAAGTCGTACTCGACGAGGTCGGCGAAGTACTCCTCGAGCAGGCGCACGACGGAGAAGGCGATCCAGTTGGGCACCAGCGCCTGGCCGCGCGGCGTGACGTAGCCACGGTCGACGATCGTCGAGATGATGGCCGCGTAGGTCGAGGGGCGACCGATGCCGAGCTCTTCGAGCGTCTTGACGAGGCTCGCCTCGGTGTAGCGGGGTGGTGCACTCGTGTCGTGGCCCTTGGCCTCGACCTCGGTCGCAGCGAGCGACTGGCCTTCGGTCAGCGGAGGAAGCTTGGCCTCGGTGGGCTCGGCTGCGGCGTTGCGCTCCTCGTCCTGGCTCTCCTCGTAGGCGTGCATGAATCCACGGAACGTGATGATGGTGCCGCTCGCGGAGAACTCGGCGCTCTTCACCTCGCCGGCTGCCTCGGTCGTGATGGCGAGGTCGGAGACCTCGACGGTCACGGTGGCCGTTGAACCACGCGCGTCGGCCATCTGGGATGCGACGGTGCGCTTCCAGATCAGGTCGTAGAGCTTCCAGTCGTTGCCGCGCAGCACCGACTGCAGCTCGCTCGGCGTGCGGAACGTCTCACCGGAGGGACGGATGGCCTCGTGGGCCTCCTGCGCGCTCTTGTTCTTGCCGGTGTACATGCGCGGCTTCTCGGGCACGGTCTCCGCGCCGTAGAGGTTGGCGGCCTGAGTGCGCGCTGCGGTGATCGCCTGCTGCGACAGATTCGGGGAATCCGTTCGCATATAGGTGATGTAACCGTTCTCGTAGAGTCCCTGCGCCACACTCATCGTCTGGCGGGCGGAGAATCGCAGCTTGCGGCCGGCCTCCTGCTGGAGGGTCGACGTCGTGAAGGGAGCCGCGGGGCGACGGGTGTACGGCTTCGTCTCGAGGCTCGACACGGCGATTGCCACGCCGTCGGAACGGATCGCTGTCGCGATGGCTTCGGCTGCGGCGGCATCCAGTGCGATCGCATCGGACTTGAGCGCACCCTTGTCGTCGAAGTCGCGGCCGGCGGCGATGCGGGTGCCATTGATGCGCACGAGCTTGGCGTCAAACTGGTCTTTGACGGAGTCTTTCGAGGGGGCGAGGGTTGCGGTGAGGTCCCAGTAGCTCGCGCTGCGGAACGCGAGGCGCTCACGCTCGCGGTCGACGACGAGGCGGGTCGCGGCGGACTGCACGCGGCCGGCGGAGAGCCCGGGGCCCACCTTGCGCCAGAGCACGGGCGAGATCTCGAAGCCGTAGAGGCGGTCGAGGATGCGACGGGTCTCCTGTGCGTCGACGAGTGCCGTGTCGAGCTCGCGGGGGTTGTTCTTGGCCGCTTCGATCGCGTCTTTGGTGATCTCGTGGAACACCATGCGCTTGACCGGGACCTTGGGCTGGAGCACCTGCAGCAGGTGCCACGCGATGGCCTCACCTTCGCGGTCCTCATCAGTTGCGAGGTAGAGCTCGTCGGCGTTCTTGAGCGCGCGCTTGAGGTCGGCGACGGTTTTTTTCTTCGCGTCGGACACCACGTAGTACGGCTCAAAGCCGTTCTCGACGTCGACGGAGAACTTGCCGAGGGAGCCCTTCTTGAGCTCGGGTGGGAGGTTTTTGGGCTCGATGAGGTCACGGATGTGGCCGACAGAGGCCTGAACCTCGTAGCCGTCTCCCAGGTACTGGCCGATCGTCTTCGCCTTCGCGGGCGACTCGACGATGACGAGCTTTTTCGTGCCAGGCACGTGACTCCTCTTATAGACAGTGAAATGCTCGGGGCATCGGCCCCGTCAGGCACACGATACACACGTCCTCCCTATGGTCACCTAATCGGTCCCCCGAGTTGGCGGGCCGACGAGCTCGCCAGATCGGCCGCTGAGACCGCCCGGCGACCCGCTCAGTTCTCTCACGGCGGCGGCCCCGCGGTGGCTGACGCGTCGACCCCGAACCCGAGGATCGACGTCGAAACGCGCACGGTTGCGACGAGCCCGTCGAGCTCGCACGCGTCGAGCCGCGCACCGTTTGCCTCCGCAACCTGAGCCGCCACGACGCACGGCACCCCCGACACCGCACCCGACCGGGCATCGGCTGCCGCGAGCGCCGCGGCGTCAGCCGCGCCCGCCGCCTGCTGCTTGCGCGCGAACGCGAACTGGAGTGGGAGCAGAAGGGACGTCAGGCACAGCACCGCCGCGATGATCGCCACGGACAGCACGGAGCCCGACCCGCTCTCACCCCTCACAAGCCACTCGCTTTTCACAAGCCGCCGGCCAGCGCACAACTCCGCGCGCGCAGCGTGAGCCCCAGCACGGCGCCGACCGGGGATGCAGCGCGCACCGACAGTCGCGCGCACACGAGCTCCCCGCTCGAACTCGAGCCGAGCGCGGCGCCCGGCACAGCCCGCGCGACCCTGCCCGCGACGGTACCCGGCGGATCCCCGCGGGCAAGGGACCGTGCCGCATCGGCCGCGGCATCCTGCAACCGCACCTGTTGGCCGGCGAGCTGCACACTCGCGAGGGCGCACGCGAGCACGAGCACGACCGCGGGCATGACCGTTGCGAACTCGGCAGTCACACTCCCCCGCTCGCCGTTACCCGCCGTACGACAGCGCATTGCGGATCAGGTCGGTGAGGATGCCGCGCACCTCGTCGCTGCGCATGATGACGACGAGGAGCCCCGCGAACCCGACCGCCGCCATCGTCGCGATCGCGTACTCGGCGGTGGCCGACCCCTCTTCACCGTGTGCCGCGCTCCCGCGCGCTCGCCTGAACAACCTCATGCCGTGCTCCCATCGATCTTCGGGGCACGAGCAGGTCAAGTCTCGCGGCATCCACGCGTCGGCACGGCACCATCGCGTGGATCGGTGCACCAGCTCAGAACCCGGCGACTGTTGACGAGATGACGGCGATGAGAAGAGGCGCGACCCCGACGAGCATGAAAGCGGGAAGGATGCACAGCCCGAGCGGCAACATGAGCCGCACCGCGAGCACCGATGCCGCCTCGAGGGCGCGCGCAGCCGCATCCCGCCGCTCCTCGTCTGCCTCGCTTCGCAGGAGCTCAGCCGCGGGAACCCCCGCGGCCCGCGACAGCTCGAGCACCTCGTCGAGGCGCGCTGCCGCGCCGCTCGTGTCGAGCCCGCACGCCGTGATCGCCTCATCGACAGATGACGAGGCGCGGTCGAGTGACGCTCCTCCCGCCATCGCGATCGCCATGAGATCGAAGTGGAGCCCGGGAGTGAGGTCCCGCGGTTGCGCCGCCCGAACCAGCCGACGGTTCCACGCCCGCGCCGCAATGAGGAGCAGCGCTCCTGCGACGAGGCACGCGATGCCGGGCGGCGTCGTGAAGAGCACCTTGAGCGTGTTGAACCCGAGCACCATGCCGAACAGCACCCCGACCGCGGGCAACGCCATGACCATGCGCGCAGTCGCGACCGGGCCAGCGAGAGCCGTCGCCGACTCACGGCTGGCCTGGGCGAGCGCCCGCAGCGAGGCCGCGAGACTGCGCAACGCAGGGGCGAGGGGCGCGCCCGCCTCCGTCGCGACCCGCCACGCTGCGGCCAGCCCGCGCCAGGCACCGCCGCGCTCGACGAGAACAGCCGGGATGGATGCCGCGCGCGCAACCTCCTCGTCGACATACGACCACGCCGACACCGGTGCCACTCCCGCGGCGAGCAGTACGGCGAGCCTCTGTACGACTGATGCCACCCGCTCGAGTTCCTCGCGCGTCACGCGATCGCCAGCCGGTCGCGGTCGTCGAGGGTGAAGCGGCCGGCCTGGGCGAGGCGTCGCACCCCGTCGACGCGCTCGAGGTGCAGCACGGCCCCGATCGCGCTGACCGCTTGTCGGGCTACGGCGGTCGGGGACATCCCGGCGAGTGCGCCGAGTGCTTCGATTCGGGCCGGAACGTCGCGCAGGGAGTTGGCGTGCAGGGTGCCTGCGCCTCCGTCGTGCCCGGTGTTGAGAGCGGAGAGCAACTCGCGGATCTCCGCCCCGCGGCACTCACCGACGACGAGACGATCGGGACGCATGCGCAGTGCCTCGCGCACGAGTCGGGACACCGACACCTCTCCTGCCCCTTCGAGGTTCGCCTGTCGTGCCTCGAGCGCGACGAAGTGCTCGTGGGAGACGCGCAGTTCCGCGACGTCCTCGATCGCGATGATGCGCTCACCGGGATCTGCAGCGGAGAGCATCGCCGACAGGAGGGTCGTCTTGCCGCTGCCGCCCGCCCCGGTGATGAGTACGTTCTCCCGCCTGTCGATGAGCGCCCGCACGGCCCCGAGATTGGGAAATAACCCCGCGGCATCCAGCTCGTCGAGGGTGAAGCCGCCCCGCCGCGGAATGCGCAGCGAGATGAGCGTGCCGTGCGGCGACACCGGAGGAAGCACGGCGTGCACGCGGATGCCGCCTTCGAGCCGGGCGTCCACGCACGGGCTCGCCTCGTCGATGTGACGGCCGCCGAGTGCCATGAGTCGCACGGCCAGGTCGCGCGCCTCCGGCTCGGACAGCGGCGGGCGCCTGGCCCGAACCGCACCCTCACCGCGGTCGACCCACAGCTCGCCCGGAGCGTTCACGAAGACGTCTGTCACGAGGGGGTCGGCAACAAACTCCGCAAGCTCGCCGAAGGCGACCGGGAACGACTCGGATGCCCCTCTTTTTGGGGCGCCGCTTTCTGGCGCCATTTCGAGCGGTTTTTTCGCGGGAGCGCTCCCATTTCTCGGGCGCTCCGCGATGAAACTATTCACGGGATTTTCGAATGACGCGGCGAGCGGCGAGGACATTCGGAAAAACTATCCCTAAGCCCGATTTGGGCGCCCGTCGCGCTCGTCGCCCTGCGAATAACTCATCAGGCAAACAGCCTGTGAAGGACTCGTTAACGCAAAAAATCCCAGTAAAACACTGGGAAAAAAGAGGGGCGGCGTCCATTGGGGGGAACGGACGCCGCCACGGCAACGCTGATTGGGGGGAATCAAGATGCGCTGCCATGTCAAATCAGAATTTGACGTTCTCAGTGTACCCCGCTAGGTCCCCCACGCAAGGGATCCGTTCACACTTTGCAGGTCGCTCACAGCGAGCGGTCTAGGATCGATTCCACTCACTTCACCAGTTCGCCGTCATCCCTGGCACCGGCGAGATCGACAAGGATAACGATGTCCAACTCTTCGATTGACAGCCTCCAAAACGAGACGCGCGTCTTCGCGCCCTCCCTCGAGTTCGCCGCTTCGGCGATCGCGGATCCCGCGCTCTACGAGCGAGCAGCCGCCGACCGGCTCGGCTTCTGGGCCGACCAGGCGCGTGCCCTCGACTGGCAGACGCCATTCACGAAAACCCTCGACTGGAGCAACCCGCCCTTCGCCACCTGGTTCGAAGACGGCGAGCTCAACGTCGCCTACAACTGCCTCGACCGGCACGTGCTCGCAGGCAACGGCGATCGCGTCGCATTCCACTGGGAGGGCGAGCCGGGCGACACCCGAACCGTCACCTACGCGGAGCTCACCGCCGAGGTCAAGCGCGCCGCCAACGTGCTGCTCGGGCTCGGGGTGCAGGCGGGCGACCGGGTCGCCATCTACCTTCCCGTCGTTCCGGAGGCGGTCATCGCGATGCTCGCGGTGGCACGCATCGGCGCCGTGCACTCGGTCATCTTCGGGGGCTTCAGCGCCGAGAGCATCCGCTCGCGAGTCGCCGACGCAGATGCCAAGGTCGTCATCACCGCCGACGGCGGCTGGCGCAAGGGCAAGGTCTTCCCATTGAAGGCGGCGGTGGATGACGCGCTCGCCATCGACGACTCCCCCGTCGAGCACGTGCTCGTGGTGCGTCGGGGCGAGAACGACGTCGCCTGGACCGAGGGCCGTGACCTCTGGTGGCACGAACAGCTCGAGGCGGCGGAGCCCGAGCACGAGGCGCAGGCGTTTCCTGCGGAGCACCCGCTGTTCATCCTCTACACCTCGGGCACGACCGGCAAGCCCAAGGGCATTCTGCACACGAGCGGCGGCTACCTCACCCAGGCCGCGTTCACCCACAAGAACGTCTTCGACCTGCACCCCGAGACCGATGTCTACTGGTGCACGGCGGATGTCGGTTGGATCACCGGCCACTCCTACGTCGTCTACGGCCCACTCGCCAACGGGGCCACGCAAGTGCTCTACGAGGGAACACCCGATACGCCGCATCCCGGCCGCTGGTGGGAGATCATCGAGAAGTACAGGGTGTCGATCTTCTACACGGCGCCCACGGCTATTCGTTCGTTCATGAAACTCGGCCGCCAGATTCCGCAGAAGTTCGATCTGTCGAGCCTGCGACTGCTCGGATCGGTCGGGGAGCCGATCAACCCCGAGGCGTGGATCTGGTACCGCGACGTCATCGGAGCGGGGCACACCCCGATCGTCGACACCTGGTGGCAGACCGAGACCGGGGCCATAATGATCTCCGCGCTGCCCGGCATCACCGGCGCGAAGCCCGGGTCTGCGCAGGTGCCCATTCCGGGCATCAAGATCGACATCCTCGCCGAGGACGGCACGCGCGTAGACCCGCCGCACGGTGGACTCCTCGTGGTGTCGGAGCCGTGGCCGTCGATGCTGCGCGGAATCTGGGGCGACCCCGAGCGCTACCAGGAGACCTACTGGTCGAAGTTCGCAGGCAAGGTTGCAGAACCGCGCTACTTCGCCGGCGACGGCGCCCACGTCGACAAGGATGGCGACATCTGGCTCCTCGGTCGCGTCGACGACGTCATGAACGTTTCGGGGCACCGACTGTCGACCGCCGAGATCGAATCGGCGCTCGTCGCCAACCCGATCGTCGCGGAAGCCGCCGTCGTGGGAGCCGCGGATGAAGCGACCGGCCAGGCCGTCGTCGCGTTCGTGATCCTCAAGTCCAACCAGGCCGATGCCCAGACCGCCGAGGAGGCCAGCACGCTCCTGCGCGCCCACGTCTCCACCACGATCGGCGCGATCGCGAGGCCGCGCCAGATCTTCATCGTGGCCGAGCTGCCGAAGACCCGCTCGGGCAAGATCATGCGGCGCCTGCTGCAGGATGTCGCCGAGGGCCGCGAGATCGGCGACACGACGACCCTCGCCGACACGTCGGTGATGCAGATCATCAGCGACAAACTCCGCTAACCCTCAGGCGGCGAGGAGTCAGATCCGGTCGGAGGTACCGAGCGAGGGGTGTTGCTCTGCGAGCGAGTTTCGAGTCATTCCGACGGCCACGCTTTTCGGCCGTCGGATTGACTCGATGTTTGAGCGGAAGAGCAATGCCCCTCGAGCGGTACCAACCCCCGAGATTTACGCGAACTCGACGATGATCTCCACCTCGACGGGCGAGTCGAGCGGCAGCACCGGAACTCCGACAGCGCTGCGGGCGTGCAGCCCCGCGTCTCCGAAGATCTCGCCGAGCACCTCGGACGCGCCGTTTATGACGCCGGGCTGTCCGGTGAAGGAGGGGTCGGATGCCACGAAGCCGGTGACCTTGACGATGCGGGTCACCCGGTCGAGCGATCCGATCACGCTCTTGACGGCGGCGAGCGCGTTGAGCGCGGAGGTGCGTGCGAGTTCCTTGCCCGAGGCGTCGGACACTCCCGCGCCGAGCTTGCCGGTCTCGGGCAGCACGCCGTCGACGAACGGCAGCTGTCCGGCGGTGAAGACGAGGTTGCCGGAGATGACCGCGGGAACGTACGCGGCTACCGGCTTGGTCACCTCGGGGAGGGTGATTCCGAGCTCGTTGAGACGGTCATCCACTGTGCTCATTATTCGTCTTCCTTCTTCTCGCGCTTGAGGTAGGCGACAAGCCCGCCTTCCGGTCCCTGGACGACCTGGACGAGCTCCCAGCCCTCAGAGCCCCAGTTATTGAGGATCGCCGACGTGTTGTGCACGATCAGCGGCGTGGTCAGGTATTCCCAGGATGTCATTTGACGGCTTTCGCTCAGCTTTGCGACTCGTGTCGTCGCGTACCATTGATCATATGTCTGCCCAAAACTCCCAGCCCCGCGGTGTGCTCAGCGCCGCCCTCGGCATGGTCGGCTTTAGCGCGCTTGCTGGTCTTCTCGTCACGGTCATGGTTACCCCCGCTCTCGCCGTCACCGGCATGACCGCGAGCAACACGATCAACATCTTCGAGAGCCTCCCCGAATTCGTCACGATCAACGCGCAGCCCCAGCAGAACGAGATCTACGCGGGCGACGGCAAGAACAAGGACGGCACGCGCAAGTACAAGCTCGTCGCGACCGTATACAACCAGAACCGCCAGGAGGTGAAGTGGGACGACGTCTCGCAGTACCTCAAGGACGCAACGGTTGCCGGTGAGGACCGCCGCTTCTACGAGCACGGCGGCGTCGACATCACGGGTGTCATCCGTACGGCTATCGGCAACGCTCTGAGCGGTGGCGTCGAGGGTGGAGCATCGACCCTGTCGATGCAGCTGATCAAGAACATCTTCATCCAGGACGCCCTGCAGCTCCCGACCCGTGAGGCACAGCTTCAGGGCATCGAAGACGCACAGCGCACCACCCTCGAGCGCAAGCTCAAGGAGATGAAGCTCGCCATCGGTATCGAGAAGCGGTACTCGAAAGACGACATCCTCCTCAAGTACCTCAACATCGCCGGCTTCGGCGGTAACACCTACGGCATCGAGTCGGCCGCGCAGCGGTACTACAAGACCACGGCGAAGGATGTCACGATCGCCCAGGCCGCGAGCCTCATCGCCATCGTGCAGGAGCCGGGTGCCCGCAGCCTCGACAACCCCAAGAACTACGAGAAGAACAAAGAGCGTCGCGACGTCATCCTCGGCTTCATGAAGGCGGAGAAGTACATCACCGCCGCCGAGTACGACGAAGCCATCGCGACCCCGGTCGACGAGACGACAGTCACGCTTCAGGACCCGAAGAACGGTTGTGTCGCGGCAGACAAGTACGCGAAGAACTTCTGCGACTACGTGCTCCGCAGCGTCAAGGACTTCGAGTCCCTCGGCACCACTGAGGCAGAGCGCAAGGCCGCATGGGCCATCGGTGGCTACAAGGTCTACACGACCCTCGACCTCCGCCTGCAGAACGTGGCCCAGGAGACGATCCGCGCCTACGTCCCCAGCAAGGAGACCCGACTGCAGCTCGGTGGCTCGACCACCACTGTCGAAGTCGGCACCGGTCGCATCCTCGCAATGGCACAGAACAAGAACTTCGACGACACCCTTGAGGGGTCGAAGAAGGCCGGAAACTCTGCCATCAACTTCAATACCGACTTCACCTACGGCGGTTCGAGCGGATTCCAGGTCGGATCGACGTACAAGGTCTTCACGCTCATCAACTGGCTCAAACAGGGGTTCGGACTCAATGAGGTGGTGAACGCCAACTCGCGGGTAGAGCAGCAATCCACCTTCGCCGACCGCTGTAATGGTCCACACGGTGGAACCTGGAAGCCTCGAAATGACTCCGGTGAGACCGGAACCCGCACGGTCATGGCGGCAACCGCCGGATCCGTCAACGGTGCGTTCATGTCGATGGCTCAGCAGCTCGACCAGTGCGACACCCGCGACATCGCGATCTCGCTCGGCGTGCACATCGCCTCGAAGAACCTCTCGGATCTTCCTGACGATTCCGGTCTCCGCACCAACCCCTCGGTGATCCTCGGTACCGACAGCATCGCGCCGCTCACGATGGCCGCCGCCTACGCGGGCATCGCGAACAACGGCAACTACTGCAAGCCGATCGCCGTCGACCGTTTCGTGGACTCGGAGGGCGCTGAGCTCCCCGGCCAGGACCAGGAGTGCACCCAGGCCCTCGACCGCGAGGTCGCAGCGGCAACGCAGTACGCCCTCGCCGGCGCCATGCGCAGCTACGCGTCCAACCCGCGTGACGGTGTGCCGATCATCGGCAAGACCGGTACGACCAACGGCTCGGTGCAGACCTACGTGATCGGTGCGACCAAGAAGGTCTCGACAATCGTCTGGGTCGGAAACATCAAGGGAACCTTCCCGATGCGTACCTACCCGAGTGGTGGTGTGCTCCGACACATCATCGGACGGATCATCTTCGGCAAGGCCAATGAGCTCTACGGTGGCGGCGCGTTCGATGCACCGCCGCAGCGCCTCATGACCGGAACCGGCATCGAGCTGCCCAACTTCGTCGGACAGGCTCCCGAGGCCGCCAAGGGCGTCATCGAGGGACTCGGTCTCGTCTACAAGAAGGGCGGCGACGTTGACTCCGACCTGCCCAAGGGCGTCATCGCATCCGTCGAACCGGGCGCAGGCAAGGTCATGGCACGCGGCCAGACGGTCACCGTGCACCTCAGCAACGGCACGGTGACGGCTGTGCCCGACGCGGTGACCGGCAACCCCGATCCCGCGAGCGCAACCCAGATCCTCAACGACGGGGGCTACGGCAAGGTCGAGGAGGCCTGTGCCATAGTCACCGATCCGACTCTCGTCGGGCGCGTTGTCTCGAGCGATCCCTCGCCCGGATCGCAGTACTCGCGCAACAAGAAGGTAACCCTGGGCGTCGGCGCACTCACGTGCTGACAAAACCGGGTTCGGTAGCGGCCGCTGCGCTTGGCGCGGCGGCCGCTGCCGGTATCGGCGCCTTCGCGTGGGGCAGCCTCGTCGAGCGCAACCGTTTCGGTGTGCGCCATGAGGTGCTGCCTGTGCTCGAGCCCGGGGCACGCGACATCACGGTGCTGCACTTCAGCGACCTGCACCTCGCTCCGTGGCAGCGCAACAAGATCGACTGGGTGCGCTCACTCGCCCGGCTCGAGCCTGACCTCATCATCAACACGGGTGACAACCTCGGTCACACCGACGCCTACGACGCGATCGAGGAGGCTTTCACGCCCTTCGCCGGCGTCGCCGGGGTGTTCGTGCACGGCTCCAACGACTACTACGGCCCCGAGTTCAAGAACCCGATGCGCTACTTCACCGGGCCGTCAGGAACTCCGCGCATCCCCACCAAGCTCGACACGGCGCGCCTCGAGCACACCTTCACCGACACCTTCGGCTGGCTGAGCCTCAACAACACCGCCCGCGCCCTCTCGCTGCGCGGCTCGCGACTCGAGCTCTTCGGCACCAACGACGCCCACCGCGGCTGGGACCGCCTCGACGTGCTCCCCGGCGCCATCGACGACCTCCGCGAGAACGTCGAGTGGGACGACGGCCGCGAAGGAATCGACACGCTCTCGATCGGCGTCACCCACGCCCCGTACCAGCGCGTGCTCAACTCCTTCGTCAACAACGGCGCAGACGTCATCTTCGCCGGACACACGCACGGCGGCCAGGTCCGGGTTCCCGGACTCCCCGCGCTCGTCACGAATTGCGATATCCCCCGCGAGCAGGCCAGTGGCCTCAGCGTCTGGCATTCGGCCCGCAAATCGGCGTGGTTGAACGTGTCGGCGGGGCTCGGGACATCCATCTACGCGCCTGTTCGCTTCGCCTGCAGGCCCGAAGCAGTGATGATGACTCTGACCGGTGGAGATATCGGCTATTCTTGATGAGGCTCGTTGCCGAGAGGCAGCGAAACAATCGGGGTATGGCGCAGTTTGGTAGCGCGCGTCGTTCGGGACGACGAGGTCGCAGGTTCAAATCCTGTTACCCCGACAGTAAAAAAACCCGGTCATCCGCTCAGCGGGTGGCCGGGTTTTTCTGTTGTCGGCGTGGATGCCGCGACTCAGGTGAAGTCGGGGTCAGGCTCTTCCGTGTAGCTGAAGGCCGCGCGCGGGCGGCGTCCGTTGTTGAGCACACCGTCGGATTCCTCGAGGTAGCACTTGCCGCAGAGACTCTCGTACGCGACATCCTGAGCGCCGCTAGCGCTGAGGCCGCTCGACGTGTCGATTGCTACCTGGTCGCCGTCGAAGACGAACTCGCCATTGACGGTGCGCGCGTTGAACATGGCTTTGCGGCCGCAGCGGCAGATCGTCTTGAGCTCTTCGAGCGAGTGCGCGATCTCGAGGAGTCGACGGCTGCCCGGAAACGCCACAGTCTGAAAATCGGTGCGGATGCCGTAGGCGAGCACCGGCACGCCCTCGATGATCGCGATGCGCAGGAGGTCGTCGACCTGGCTCTCGCTGAAGAACTGGGCCTCGTCGACGAGGAGGCAGCTCACGTCCTTGCCCTTCTGACGCTGCACGCGAGCGCGCTCGCGGGAGAACGCATCGTAGATGTCCTCGTCGGCGCCGACCGTGAAGTCGACGGCGCGCGTCACGCCGAGGCGCGACACGATGTCGTTGTCGCCCTTGGTGTCGAGGCGGGGCTTGGCGAGGAGCACCTCCTGGCCGCGTTCCTCGTAGTTGTAGGCGGCCTGGAGGAGCGCCGTGCTCTTGCCGCTGTTCATTGCGCCGTGGCGGAAGTAGAGCTTCGACATCAGTTGAGGTATCCATCCTCCGCGGCGCGACGGATGAGTTCCGCACGCTTGCTCGCGGGCCTGTTGGCTTTTGCGTACTTCTCGCGCACGCGGCGCAGGTACGTCTTCGCTGTCTCGTATTGCACGTTCATGCGCTCGGCGACGTCGGCCGTACTCGAGCCCGTGACGTAGAGCTTGAACGCCTCGATCTCGCCGGGGCTGAGCTTGGGGCGCGTGGTCGTACTGGCTCCGACCGGGAGGGGACGCCAGTCGCGCTGCAGCTCAGAGTCGCGGTCGACGCCCATGACGCCGCGCGCTGCATCCATCACCTCGCGCATGGAGAGGCTCTTCGACAGGAAGGCGGATGCACCGGCGTCGAGTGCGCGGTCGCGCGACTCGCGGCCGTCGAGGCTCGAGAGCACGATGACCTTCGCCCCCGCAGCGCGACAGGTGCGCACGCGGGCCTCGATGGAAACGGGCTCCTTGAGCTGGAAGTCGAGAAAGACGAGGTCGGTCGGAAACCGGTCGCTGTGCACGAGCTGGAGCCACGTGCTCGCGCTCAGAACGAGCTCGAAGTCGGGTGCGTTGGCCGAGATCCAGCTGCCGAGACTGTCGAGCAGAACCTCGTGATCGTCGAGGATCGCGAGTCGGACGCGCGTGCGCTGAGGCAGCCCCGCGCCGGGCTCTGCAGCACGCCCGGTCTCATCATTGGCCATACGAAAACCTTAGCGTCAGCACGGGTTGCAGGTGGTCGACGTGCAGGTCGGTGAAGAGGATCCGCATGATCGCGAAGTACGGCTCGAGCGAGTTGCGCATCGTGTGGTCCGACGCGTCGATGATGGCCCGCATCATGACGAGTGCACCGCCCTCGGTCTCCTCGATCTCGATGCGCAGGCTGTGCTGGTCGAATCGCGGTTGGCCGTGCAGCGCGACGAGCAGGGCGCGCAGCACGGTGCGCTGATCGGCCGTCATCTGGTCGGCGAGCCTGCCGTCGTCGTCGATCCGGGTCGGGCTCTCCGGGCCTCCCACGTCTTCCAGGGCGCCGTCTAGCCACGAGCGGTCCATCTCGGCCACCATGATGGCGCGGATGGCCCCAGAGAGCTCCAGCGCCCGCTCGCGGTCCTGCGGGGTCACCGACTCACTCGCGAGCAGGCTCGAGAAGTACGGCACGATCTCCTGGTTGAGAATCGTGATCCTGTCCTGCTGCACGGAGCGCGCGATCCACTCGCTCTTGCCGTCGCCGAGCTTCGACGGGGACATCGTGGCGCGCTGCTCCCAACGCTCGAGCCCGCCGACGAGCTCGTGCGCGAAGAGGGCAGCTCCGAGCGACAGGATGAGCAGCGGCGTGACTGCCCCGAGCATGAACAGGTGCACGGGAACAGGCGTAATGAACGAGTGCTGCTGCCAGATCGTCAGCACCGAGATGAGCACGGCCGAGACACCGCCAGCCCAGGCGATCTCCTTCGCCGGTCGGTACGGCGCGAGGGCAAGCAGGTAGAGCGCGAGCGCCGAGGGACCCCAGTCGTCGCGTACGTACGCGTTGCTTTCCCACATGGATGCCGCGGCAAGCACGTGCGCGACGAGCCCGCCGAGCGTGATGACGACGAGCATGCGGGTGGTGAACGGTGCCCGCAGCGGGCTGGACGCGAAGGCGAACACGATCCCGGTCATGGCGATGACGAAGATCGACGCGATGGCCATGCCGAGGTCGTCGAGGTCATCGAGGTTGAACCAGACCATGATGCCCGCGTAGATCGGAACCCCGAGCGCTGCGAGGTAGGTCGTCGGACGACCGACGATAGCCGCGAGCGGGTCACGCTGCTGGAGGGTGCGTTCCCGTTCGTTCACCGGGAGACCTCTTCTGCAGCGGTCGCGGGCACGCGCAGGAGCACCGAGGTTCCGCGCCCGGGGGTGGACCACACCTGCACGGAACCGTCGACGCTCTCGATGCGTCGGCGGATCGAGTGGCGCAGCCCGAGGCGGTCGGTCGCCGTTCCGCCCACGTCGAATCCCTTGCCGGAGTCGATGACCATGACGGAGACGTCGGTGTCCGACCCGTAGACGACGACTTCGGCGCGGTCGGTTCCCGAGTGCCGGGCGACGTTCACGAGGCACTGCTTGACGGCGAGGGACACCGCTGTCGCGCGGTCGGCGTCTAGGCGCGTCACCACGGACGGGTCGCCGCTGACCTCCACGTGGAGCCCCAGCTGGCGGGCGTCCGCGAGC